>Ga0181558_10000368_pt1 | contig 42208 bp, 40 predicted proteins | sample 011ome_22_FD_133754 | JGI IMG/M metagenome (GOLD analysis project Ga0181558, IMG submission 133754) | Coastal salt marsh microbial communities from the Groves Creek Marsh, Skidaway Island, Georgia - 011507BT metaG (megahit assembly) | ecosystem: Environmental > Aquatic > Marine > Intertidal... | reverse complement strand
GGCTACCCGCCCATTCCCAATCCTCTTTATTGGTTGAAAAAGTCATTTCTCCCATAAAATGAGAGCATGAATCAATACAACTGATAATACTACGAAAGACTAAAACAATCCACCTTGCGTAAATCCCTTGTCGATCCCGAGGTGTTTAAAAGCTTTTTCGGTGGCTTGTCTTCCCCGTGATGTACGCATCAAGTAACCCTCTTTTATCAAAAACGGTTCGTACACTTCTTCTATCGTTCCGTCTTGCTCGCCTACGGCAGTCGCAATAGTTTTGAGACCCACTGGACCTCCTTTAAACTTTTCTATAATAGCAGACAAAATTTTGTTGTCCATTTCATCCAATCCATTGGCATCTACATTGAGTGCTTCTAGACCTACTTTGGTAATCGATTTGTCTATGCTTCCATCGCCTTTTACTTGTGCAAAATCTCTCACTCTTCGCAGCAATGCGTTGGCAATTCTAGGAGTACCTCGGCTACGACTAGCAATCTCGTAGGCTGCATCGTATTCGATAGGCACATCCAGGATTCCTGCTGAGCGTTCTACAATATCGGTTAGTATTTTGGAATCGTAATACTCGAGCCTAGAGTTTATTCCAAACCTTGCTCTCAGCGGAGCGGTAAGCAATCCCGAGCGGGTAGTAGCACCAATAAGCGTAAATTTACTCAGCTCTATTTGCACCGAACGAGCATTGGGCCCTGAGTCTATCATAATATCGATTCTAAAATCCTCCATAGCTGAGTACAAATATTCTTCGATTACCGGGCTCAATCGGTGGATTTCATCAATAAAAAGTACATCTCCTTCCTCCAAATTGGTGAGCAATCCTGCCAAATCTCCTGGCTTGTCGAGCACAGGACCTGAAGTCACTTTGAACCCTACTCCCAACTCATTGGCCACAATATTGGAGAGAGTAGTTTTTCCCAAACCTGGGGGGCCGTGGAGCAAAACGTGATCTAGAGCTTCACCTCGTTGCTTTGCCGCCAATACAAATATCTGTAAATTGTCCGTCACCTTCTGCTGTCCAGTAAAGTCATCAAAGGATTTGGGCCGCAATACTTTTTCAAATTCCGATTCGGGACTTACAAATTCTGCTTCTTCACGAAAATCAAACGATTCTTCTTCCATAGGTTTTATTGATTACTCAAATATAGAGATTTTATTCTTTTTGTAATACGTATTCTTTGGTTACATTCCGAGAAAACACCTCGATAGCACTGAGTAATCCGCAAAGCGAGTACGTGTTTTACATAAATGTCAAAGATGACTTTTTATGTTTCTTTTTTTGAGTTATGTCAAAAAAAAGGAAGTAAAACCAACTACCAAAAGCTTATTTGAAATACTCTCTCAACGCTCTTAATTGTCTCTGATTAATCACTTCCAACAATTGTTCGTCACTTGCTTTTTTCACATTGAGCAAGGATTTAAATTGTTTCAGTAACAGCTCTGCCGACTTCTCTCCTATTCCTTCTATCTCTGTCAGTTCTGTTCCCAATGCATTTTTGCTACGCTTGTTTCTGTGGTGTGTTATTCCAAATCTGTGTGCTTCGTTTCTCAAATGCTGAATCGTCTTAAGCGATTCAGATTTTTTATCGATGTACAGAGGAACTGAGTCACCAGGAAAAAATATTTCTTCCAGTCGTTTGGCAATTCCCACAATAGCAATCTTTCCCATCAATCCGAGGTCATTCAGCGCTTTCACACCCGAGCTTAACTGTCCCTTTCCTCCATCCACGATAACGAGTTGTGGCAAAGGTTGGTTTTCATCCAAAAGGCGTTTGTACCTTCGGTAAACTACTTCTTCCATACTCGCAAAATCATCCGGACCCTCTACGGTTTTGATAGTAAAATGGCGGTAATCTTTTTTGGATGGTTTTGCATTTTTGAACACCACGCAGGCAGCAACTGCATTGGTCCCCTGAAAGTTTGAGTTATCAAAACACTCAATATGGAAGGGTTTTTCTTTTAGCCTCAAATCTTTTTGAATTTGATCCACAATTCGATTTGCATGCCGCTCAGGATCTACAATCTTGAGCGTTTTCAATCGGTCAAACTTGTATTGACGGACGTTATTCATCGAAAAATCTATGAGTTTTTTCTTGTCCCCAATTTGAGGTACTATCATTTTTACCGACTCATCCAATCCGTATTCCACCTCAATGTTGGTAAAAATTGTTTTGGAATTACTTCTGAACTTATTCCTCAATTCAAGAATGGCTAACTGCAGCATCTCTTCATTGGTTTCCTCCAGTTTTTTCTTTATTTCTATCGTGCTGGATTGCACCACAGTTCCGTTTATTACTTTAATAAAGTTAACGTAACCAGCATTCACATCCGAGTCTATGGTAAAGACATCCACATCATTTATTTTTGGATTTACTACCGTAGATTTCGCCTGGTAGTCTTTCAATAACTCTATCTTCTCTTTTATCTCTTGAGCCTTCTCAAACTCTAGCTCTTCAGCAAATCGAAGCATCTCTTCCTTCAAGTAATCAATTACGCTTTTGGTTTCTCCCTTTAATATTTGTCTGATTTGAGCAATATTCTCGTTGTAATTCTCCTCCGACTGAAGGTTCTCGCAGGGACCTTTACATTTTTTTAAGTGATAATCTAAACATACCTTAAATTTTCCTTCCCCAATATTCTCTTTCGAAAGATTAAAATTACAGGTACGAATGGGATAAATCTCTTTCAATAAATTGATGACAACTCTTACAACTTTTGGGTTGGTGAATGGGCCAAAGTACTCAGAACCATCTCTTATCACATTTCTTGTCGAAAACAACCTCGGAAACCGTTCTTTCTTGATGCACACGTAGGGGTAAGTTTTGTCGTCTTTCAACAAGATATTATACCTCGGCTGATGCTTTTTTATCAAGGTATTCTCCAGCAAAAGGGCGTCATACTCGGTAGGAGTTACAATATACTTAATCTCCTCTATTTTACTCACAAGCACTTGGGTTTTTGCCTGCTGATGTTTTTTTGTATTAAAATAAGACCGGACTCTGTTTTTTAGATTTTTGGCTTTTCCCACATAAATAACGGTTCCTTTTTTATCAAAATACCGATACACACCCGGAGAATCAGGAAGTATTTTAAGTATATTTTCGATGGTTTCATTCATTTCCAAAAAGGATTGCTATCGGGATGTTCTAAAGTAATAATATTACCCAAAAAAGAATGGATTCGCCACAAATTTAGTATTTTTGATTTTAAGAAAAATTCTCTTACATTTATTACACAATCACAACATAACCAACAATGAACATCAACAAAATAATGGTGGCTTCAGATTTCACCTCAGTTTCAGATAATGCAATTGATCATGCATTGATACTAGCTAAAGCATCAAATGCAGAAGTATTTGTACTGCATGTAGCACGTGAATTAGCTGAAGTAAATACAGCTAAAATAAAACTAGCTAAACAAATTGCTGAAAGAAATCCAGGTGAAACGAAAACACACGTGGTGGTAAAGATTGGAAATTTCATTACCGAGATTGGGAAAGCTGCAAGCGAAGAAGGTGCTCAATTGATTATGATGGGAACTCACGGACCAATAGGATTGATACAAACCGTTACGGGAGGAGACGCCATGAAAGTGGTTTCTCACTCAGAAAAACCCTTTATTGTGGTTCAGGAAAAAGGAATAAAAGACACAGGGTATGACGACATTGTTGTGCCACTAGATATGACCGAAGATTCGAAACAAAAACTAGATGAGGTTGCCGATATTGCCAAGTATTTCAATTCAAAAGTGCATATTATTGCAAAGCACGAAAAAGATAACTCCTTGTACACCAAACTAAAAAACAATGTGTTGTTTGCCAAAAAATATTTCTTGGAGAAAGGCGTAGATTTGAACATTGTCATTACTGAGCCAAAAACAGATTTTGAAAAAGAAATAATAAAATACGCCAAAGAAAATGACGCAGATTTAATTGCGATCATCAATTCCTTGAAATGGAATATATTTGGAAGCTTATTTGCTTCTAGAAGAGAAGAGCAAATTATCACAAACAAAGAGCAAATACCTGTATTGTGTGTAAACCCAATAGATGTAAAATCAGGATATTCCATGTAATAAAAGTGAATAGAGAAAATCCAAACCGTTAGAACTCACAAATTCTAACGGTTTTTTTTATTCTATCAAATTGTTAAACATCCAAATAAACTTTGGAACAAAGTGGTTCTTTTACTACTTTCGACAATTATATGTGACAAGAAAATTGGTCAAAAAAATCAGTAAAAAAAAATGAAAGACTTATTAGATAAATTTGAGAACAAACAACCAGAAATTGTTTTTGAATGGAAAGACTCAGAAACGGAAGCTGAAGGATGGGTAGTTATTAACTCTCTACGAGGTGGAGCCGCTGGAGGTGGAACAAGAATGAGAGTTGGGTTAGACAAACATGAAGTAACTTCCTTGGCAAAAACAATGGAAGTGAAATTTTCTGTATCGGGACCGGCCATTGGCGGTGCAAAATCTGGAATTAATTTTGACCCAAATGACCCAAGAAAAGAAGGCGTACTAAAAAGGTGGTACCACGCTGTAGCTCCTTTGTTAAAGAACTATTACGGTACAGGTGGAGATTTGAATGTAGATGAAATTCACGAAGTGATACCAATGACTGAAGACTGCGGAGTGTGGCACCCACAAGAAGGAGTTTTTAATGGCCATTTTCAACCAACAGAACCACAAAAAATTCACCGAATTGGACAATTAAGAAGAGGTGTTCTTCAAGTGATAGAAGATGAAAACTACACCCCTAAAGCGTCAAACAAATATGTAGTGGCCGATATGATTACTGGATGGGGAGTTGCCGAGTCAGTAAAACACTACTACGAAATTTATGGTGGAAATATCGCTGGTAAAAGAGTAATTGTTCAAGGATGGGGAAATGTAGGCTCTGCGGGAGCTTATTATTTGGCTCAGAGTGGTGCCAAAATAGTAGGAATTATTGACCGAGAAGGAGGTCTTATGAATGAAGCTGGATTTTCTCTCGAAGAAATTAGAGAATTATTCCTGACAAAGAAAGGAAACGCGCTTTCGCATCCAAACATGATTCCGTTTGCAGAAATAAATGAAAGAATATGGAAACTAAATGCAGAAGTATTCATTCCTTGTGCGGCCTCTAGGCTCATTAAAAAAGACCAAGTAGACAGCATGATCGAAGCAGGAATGGAAGTGATTGCCTGTGGAGCAAATGTGCCATTTGCCGATCAAGAAATCTTTTTTGGACCAATCGCAGAATACACGGATAGCAAAATAAGTATCATTCCAGATTTTATTTCTAACTGTGGAATGGCGAGGGTATTTGCCTATCTCATGTCCAATGATTTGCCTCCAGTAATGACAGATGCTTCTATTTTTGAAGACACCTCAAACATTATAAAAGAAGCCATACAAAATACTTACAACGTGTCTAATTCGAAAACAAACATAGCTAAAACTGCTTTCGAAATAGCTTTGAAACAACTAATCTAAAAAATACACAACCATGGAATTAGCAGTAGTAGTTATCTTTATTTTAGGATATTTAGCGATAACCCTAGAGCACAACTTAAAAATCGACAAATTAGTACCAGCACTCCTCATGATGGGCGCTGCATGGGCAGTAGTTGCCGTTTCTCATTTGCCTGTATTTGAAATCACTGAACACGGAAAAGAAGCTTCCAACATGGAAGCTGTTCTGCTTCACCACTTTGGTAAAACTTGTGAAATTTTAATTTTCTTGATTGGAGCCATGACCATTGTAGAAATCATCGATTATTTCGATGGATTCGCAACGATTAAAAAATTTATAAGAACAAACAAAAAGCGAACCTTGCTATGGATTGTAGCCATATTGGCTTTTATCCTTTCGGCTATTATCGATAACCTTACAGCTACTATTGTGTTGATTACCATTTTGAGAAAACTAGTAACGAGTAAGGAAGACAGAATGTGGTTTGCAGGAATGATTATCATCACTGCAAACGCAGGTGGAGCGTGGTCTCCCATTGGGGATGTAACCACCACCATGTTGTGGATGGGCGAAAAAGTCTCTACCGTTCAATTGATCGAATACCTTATTTTACCCTCGTTAGTTTGTATGGCAATCCCGACTTTAATTGCTAGCTATATGCCAGCTTTCAAAGGAGAATTTGAAGCCCCCGAAGCTGAAGGAGAAGTGAATAAATACGGAGCAAGAATGCTGTACATTGGACTCACTCTAATTGTTGCTGTTCCAGTATTCAAAACACTTACCCACCTTCCTCCCTACATTGGAATGATGCTTTCGTTGGGGATTTTCACAATTTTTGCCGAATACTTTAGCAGCCGTAACTTTAGTCATAGTGCAATTGAAAGTCACCACAGCCCTGTGCATAGAGCTCTTGGAAGAATAGAAATGCCAAGTTTACTGTTTTTCTTAGGAATCCTGATGACCGTTGCAGCACTGGAGTCACTCGGAATGATTTTAGATTTTGGCGACAGCGTCGTAAAGAGTATTGGTATCAATCCTTTTATCCTAATTCTAGGAGGGGCATCAGCTATCGTAGATAATGTGCCCTTAGTTGCAGCGAGTATGGGAATGTTTCCTAATATGGGAATGGATGCGCCAGAGTGGCACCTTATCGCTTATGCTGCTGGAACAGGTGGAAGTATGCTAATCATAGGGTCAGCCGCGGGAGTTGTAGCAATGGGAATGGAAAAAATTTCATTTTTCTGGTACCTGCAAAAAGTTGCATGGCTCGCCTTAATTGGATACCTCGCAGGTATTGGAGTTTTCTATTTGATGCATTAATAACCCCTAAGATAACACAAGTTTTAAAACCTTCAGACTTACACTTTGGAGGTTTTTTTATGCAATAAAACTTAACATGTTTATGTTTACAATTATACCGACCAACGAATCAAGATTCACGACAGTTGTGTAATTTTAATGTGTAAAAAACTAACAAATAAAAATCGATATGATACAAGAAGCAGCAAGCGCAGGAGCAGCAATGGATTCAGTTGCTAACTCAACAATAGCAGAGATGTCAGTAATGGAAATCATCAATGAGTCTAATTCCTGGTATATTTTAATTCCACTGTTATTAATGTCTGGATACGCAATTTATATTTTTGTAGAAAGATTTATGACGTTGAAAAGAGCTTCGAATGATGAAAAACAATTCATGTCGAGAATTAAAGATTACGTTCAGGATGGAAAACTAGACTCAGCAAAGAACCTCTGCGAAACTACCGACAGCCCTATAGCCAGAATGGTGGACAAAGGTGTGTCTAGAATCGGCAAACCTATGCAAGACATCAAAGCCTCTGTTGAAAACGTAGGAAAATTAGAAGTATCTCGACTAGAAAACAACCTCTCAGCTCTAGCGACAATTTCTGGAATTGCGCCAATGATTGGATTTCTAGGAACTGTTTTAGGTATGATAAAAGTATTTTACGACCTTAAAAACACTGGAATCAAAGCAAATTTTTTGGAAGCTTTATCTGAAGGAATTATGATGGCTATGGTGACAACAGTGGCCGGTTTGATTGTAGGAATCTTGGCCTACTTCTTCTATAATTTTTTGGTTGCTCGAGTGTCCAAAGTGGTTCAAAATATGGAAGCTCACTCAATTGAATTTATTGACATCTTGGAAGAACCAGGAAAATAAATCAATCATCCTCGATGCTTTGAGAAAAACCTATTAACACCCTTGAACTATGAGTTTAAAAAGCCAGAATAAAATAAAATTAGAAGGAGGAATGTCGTCCATGACTGACCTTGTTTTCTTATTATTGATTTTCTTCATCATTTTATCCGCCCTTGCCAAAAATGCAGTAGATGTAGACCTTCCACAAGGAGGCGCGTCCTCCCCTTCTAAACCTGCCTTGGCAAGTGTCGTAATAAAACCCGACAATACCATTACCTTAAACAACAAAACTGTAGATTTAGCTCAGATTGAGTCCGCAATCCTGGCGGCTGTTGCCGAGGATGAAGAAAAAGTTGTAGAACTCTATGGAGATGTTGAATCCAATTATGGAACTGTTTTTAACATTATCGAAATTTCAAAAAGAAATCAACTAAAAGTTTTATTGATGTCGAAAAAATAAAAAGTTACAATTTTAATTCAAAAACTCCGTTTAACGTTAAATCTTGGTATCATGAGTGAAGAAGAAAAGAAAAATAAAACCCTAGGAATAATTATTACCAGCGTATTTCATGTAGCTATTGTTTTGTTGCTTTTCGCTTTCTCTATGTCAACTGAAGGGCAAAAAGAAGAACCTGTAATGCTGGTTATGGACTTTTCGGCTGGATCTAGTTCTGCTGGTGGGAGCAGTTCACCGAGCGAAACATCCAACCCGACTGAGGACCCTCAACCCACCAATAGAGTAGATCCTGTACAAACACAAACACAAGAATCTGCCGCCAAACGATCTAACAGAGCAAGAAGTGAAAGCTCAAACAAAAAAGACTCAGACAAAAAAAAACCAAACTCAGAAGCTCTTGCAAGCGGTGCCTTTGGAGGAAATGGAACTGGAAAAGCTGATGGAGATGGAAATGGAGAAAATCCCGGATTAGGAGAAGGCGAAAATGGGCCTGGAGTGAAAGGCAAAATTGGAGCTTTAGGTTCTGGAGACGGAATTCCTCCTTCTGTGATAAACCCTACGAGAGATCAAGAGGGAAAAGTGGTAATTGAACTCACCGTTGACAAACAGGGAAATGTGGTAGATGTAAAAGTATTATCCAATCACAAAGAAACAACAACGACAGATCCTGTTTTACTGAATCAGGCAAAAAAGGATGGGTTTAGGTACAAATTTAAACCCGACAATAGAAGAGCCGAACTGAGCAAAGGACTCAGAAAAATAAACTACGTACTTCGATAAGAGACAGTGAAGTCCTACCAAGAAACTCTCGATTTTCTTTTTTCTCAACTTCCCCAATTTCAACAAATTGGAGCGAAAGCTTACAAAGCCAATCTCGATAATATTCGAGCTATCTGTTCGTTACTAAATAACCCTCAGGACAAAATAAAAACCATTCATGTGGCAGGCAGCAACGGAAAAGGATCTACCTCGCACATGCTCGCTTCCATACTTCAAGAAGCTGGATATAAAGTAGGCTTGTACACTTCTCCTCATCTTAAAGATTTTAGAGAAAGGATAAAAATAAACGGAGTAGAAATTTCGGAAGAGGAAGTAGTACAATTTGTTCACGAATTTCAACCAAAACTAAAAGAGGTTCGCCCCTCCTTTTTTGAATGGACAGTGGGCTTGGCTTTTTACTATTTTTACAAGGAAAAAACCGACATCAACGTAATTGAAACCGGGCTTGGCGGAAGACTTGACTCAACCAACGTTATTCTTCCATTGGTATCGGTAATAACCAATATTTCTCTTGAGCATACTGCCATACTCGGGGACACCATTCAGGAAATTGCCACGGAAAAAGCAGGAATAATAAAGCCAAAAACTCCTGTAGTAATTGGAAAGACTCAACGGAATAGCGCATCAATATTTAAAAACAAAGCTACACTTGCCCATTCCTCTATTTTTTTCGCAGATTCCATTCCAGATTTAAACATACAGTTGGATTTAATTGGGCAGATACAGCATGAAAATGCTAAAACAGCGTGGAAAACATGTGAAGTATTGACTGACTTGGGAATTGAAACCACCTTGGCCCAAAGAACTCGAGGACTGGAAAACGTATTAAAAAACACACGTTTGCAAGGTAGATTTCAAATTGTGAACACCTCACCCCTTATTGTATTTGATACGGCACATAATCCAGATGGAATTAAAATTCTTTGCAAGGAAATTGAAAAACTCAATCCCTCCCAACTTCATTGTGTGATAGGAATGGCAAATGACAAAAACCACCGAGAGATGCTCACTCACTTTCCGCCAGACTCCAAGTTTTATTTTTGCTCTTCCTCCAATGAACGGGTGTTATCAGGAAGAGGTCTTAAAAAAATCGCACAAAAATATGATCGAAACGGAGATAGTTTCTCCTCCGTAAAAGAAGGTCTAAAAGCTGCAAAAATGAGAGCATCTGACACTGAAATGATCGTGGTTACAGGTAGCACCTTTGTGGTAGCGGATGTATTAACATAATCCTCGGATAAAAAAACCTCAAGAAATGAAATCCTTGAGGTTTTGTCTTTTACTATATCAGTTTGTAGTTACTCTTGTATCTTAAATGCTACCCTTCTATTTTTGGCTTTTCCTACCAAAGTTCCTTCAGTTGATTCAGGATCAGAATCGTTCATTATTTCTGATTCAAATCTGTCTTCTCCCAATCCATGACTTTTTAGGTAATCGATCACGTTTTTGATTCTTCTGCTTGCTAGGTCTAAATGAATTTCATCCCCTCTTGCTGCTAGTGCCTCATCTCCAGTAATGTGTCCATACACAGTCAATTTCATGGATGGGTTTTCAATTAGCGTAAGTGCCAACACATCTAAATCCTCTTTGGATCTTGGTAATAATTCCGATTTTAAATACGCGAAATACACTGTAGAGTTCGAAACAATTTGTTCTGGAGTAAATCCATCAACTGAGCTACTTGCTTTGCTGTACACTACTCTTTCTATTTCTTTTTCATCGATATCGCCACACTCGCATTTTTCTCCTTCTTCCAACACTTTCACCACTACTTCATCGATGTAGTAATAAGCGTAAGGGATTTGAGCTCCGTTAAAGTCCTTCTTTTTTCTCAACTTCTTCCACTCTGTGTCCGTTGTTTCGTTGAAATTACCGATAGTAATGTATCTTTCTCCACCATTGGCAACGTATTCACCACACATAGTTTCCCAGCTGTATCTTTTCTCAAAGATTTTGTTGTCTGCTATTCTCACAAACTCTTCACCTTTTCCAAGTACAATGTCTTTTTTACCTTCCACTTCAATTGGTTTTTTAGATAAAAATGCTCCCAGATTGTTAACGGCATATTTAGACAAGTCTGCTAAGCTAACTTTGTACGACACACAGTATCTCGCACCTTTTTTTAGTTTTTCTTTCAAATCTCTAGACACATAAGTTCTTGGATCTTTTCCTCTGTATGAGTAAGCGATTATTCCCGCATAGTTGTCTCCTTCAGAAGGTTCTTCTTTTCCATAAATATTGTCGGGAGCTCCAATCTCTGTTCCTTTTGCAGATTTTGTAAACAAATCAGCTCTCAGCGAGGTAGGAGAAAACCAATCCATTGCTTTATTAATTTGTTTCAACCGCTTCAATTTTCCCTTCGTTCCCTCAAAACTATAGTTGTCCACTAAGTTATTGTCGTCTTGAGCGTAAGAATTTCCAACTAGCGCAAAAGCCAAAAAGGCTCCGATAATGTATCTCTTTTTCATAATTTGTCTTTTAATAGGTTTAAAAATAAGAATCTATTTTCAATTACCAATACTTGTTGAGTGATAAAATCAAATATCGTTAAGAATATTTACAACTTCAATGCCAGAAAAAAAAATCCAATTGTATTAACGGTTTCTTAACAGTACCCATCCCTAACAAGAAATAAAGTAAGGGACATATAGATCTTCCTTATTATATTGCAATGGTTTACCTGTTTCTTTTCGATAAATGTCTTTTCCTATTCCTTGCAAAATAGCATGACCAGATGCCGTGTCCCATTCCATACATGGGTAATCTCTCGGATAAATATCTACTTGCCCTTTGGCCATCAGACAAAATTTTACGGAGCTCGCCACTTTACGAAATTCAATAGAATCATATTTTTTTTCCACTAATTCCGTCTCTTCAAAAAAGTCTTTGGACGTTGATTTACCTCCTGCCACCACCAAGACTTTTCTGGGAGTGTTTTCGGTGGGCAATTTTACGCTGTGCTCGAGCAGAATATCTTCGGTTGTGGTAGAATAAGAGCCAAACTCCGCTCCACCAAAAAACACCTCTCCCGTAACGGGAATTACGATGACACCAAAAATAGGCCTGCTTTCACTTATAAGTGCCACATTGATTGCAAAGTTCTTTCTACCAGCAATAAATTCCTTCGTTCCATCCAATGGATCTACAATCCATAATTCGTTCCATTTTCTTCTTTCCTTATAGGAAATCTCTCTTCCCTCTTCACTCAATACCGGAATACCGGTTTTTTGGAGTTCGTTCGTTAACAACAAAGAAGACTCCAAATCAGCAATTGTAACAGGCGACTCATCTGCTTTCCACTCAGTCTCTAATTGATTGGTTCTGAAATAGCCCAATACAAGTTTGGCCGCTTGAACAGCAGCTCGGATAGCGATTTGATATTCTTCGGGGATTTCTGGTTTCCTCATAAACTTCTATTTTCTCTAAACCGTTGTGATTGCCTTCTAGACACCTCAATTTCTTCTCCATTCTTGAGAGTGAGTTTGAGCCCACCGCTAAACCAGTTATCTACTTTTTCTACCCAAGTCATATTAACAATGTGCTTTCTATTTACTCGAAAGAACTCTTTCTCATCCAGCCTTTCCTCAATTTTATTCAAAGATTTCAAAAGCATTGGTTTATTCTCACCAAAATATACTTTAACGTAATTTCCTACAGACTCGAAAAACCTGATTTCACTTAGTTTCACAAACCAACAATTGTCTCCATCCTTAATAAATATTTGGTCTTCGTAACTCAACGTAGAATTCTGTTCCGAATCCATTTTTTTCTTTGGCTTTTCTAGCTTTGCCATTAGTTGGTCAAGTCGCTTCGGATCTACTGGTTTTAAAATATAGTCGGTCGCATTTACCTCAAAAGCCTTAATTGCATATTCATCAAAGGCTGTTACAAAGATAACTTGCGGAATTTCCTCCAATTCTTCCAATAAATCAAATCCAGATTTTTCAGGCATTTCAATATCTAGGAATAGTAAATCTGGTTTGTGTTTTTTAATCGAAACTACTGCTTCGTCTGCATTGGCACACTCATCCACGATATCAATAAAATCGTACTCCTTAAGCAAAGTTGAAAGTTCTTTTCTGGCTAATCGTTCGTCATCAATTAGGATAGTTTTCATAAGTCAGGTTTTAAAGGAATAGAAATACGGGCAATCACTTTTTTTTGGCTAGATGTTAGGGAGAAAACGGCACTTTTTCCATACAACAGCTCCAGTCTTTTTTGGGTGTTTTCCATGCCAATTTGGGTAGTCGATTCCTTGGATAGTTGAAGTATCCCTGGATTCGTGACCACTACCTCAAGAAATCCATCTACTAGTTTGGCAGAGAGGTAGAGATCTCCTCCTTCTTTTAGTTTGGAAATTCCATGCTTGATGGCATTCTCTACCAAGGTTTGGATCAGCAAAGGAGGAATTTCAGCTGAAAGAGCTTCGTTACTTATTTCTGTTCGTACGCGCAACCTTTCCTCATACCTAATTTTCTCCAGGCTCAAGTAGTCAGAAACAATAGTCATTTCTTCTTTCAAACTTACTAATTCTTTCTTCGTATGAATCAATGAGTTTCTTAAAACATTAGACAATTGAGTGACTGCGGTTTTCGATTTTGAGGGATTTTCATCTATCAACGCTCGGATACTATTCATTGCATTGAACATAAAATGTGGATTCAGCTGAGAGCGCAGATTCTTTAATTCGGTTTGAGCATTGAGTGCCTGAAGCTGAATGTTTTTAAACTCTATAATTCTTGCTTTGTAAAACAATAAGTATCCAAAATATAACAGATTCCAAATGAAGTAAATGAAGCTCCCAAACAACCAATCATTCAAAGAGAGTAGCCTAGGAGAGGTTTCAAATACAATTCCATTACTCGTGTTGATGATAACAGAAAATACCACTCCAAGAACCGTACTCGAAACTCCAATTCGAAACAGGAGAACATTGAGTTTGGCATGAAGCCACCCCCTACTATTCACAAAAAGACGATACAAATGACTGATTGACAAATTGAAGAAAAAAACACTGGTTAAAAACAAAAACAGATCAACGGAAAACCCTTCTTGTTTTACATTAAATACGGCAATAAGTGCTACCAAAAATCCCCATCCGATTAACTGGAAAAGAAAGTATTGAATCTTGTAATTCACTTTTATTTCAGGAGGTTTAGCCATGACATGACTAAGTTACGTTATTTTTAAAAATTCCTAGTTTTTATGTGACAAACGGGGAAAAAGACGATAAAACACTTCGACAAAAAATCCAAACATCAGAATAGAGAGCAACAAATGGATGGGTTGGGCGAAGGCTTGCATTCCGAAATAATACATTATTATTCCTGCCGAAATTTCCAATAGGGTAAAGACAAAAATATAGGTGAGAGGTTTTTTAAATCTTTCAGAGTTATACAATCGATACATCAAATAAGCCAAACACGCAATAACCAAATAAGAAAAAGATCGATGGACGATAAACAAAAAATCAAAATTATCGGCAATTAATTCCCGCGGCACACCTGACTTGAACAGCGTATCTGTTTGTTGTCTTACCTGCGTACCCAGTACGATTTGAAACAACATCACAACAATCGATAGGAGGCTAACAATTTTCAGAACTCTCGGTTTTGGAGCAACCTGGTTTTGGGAGGACTCTCTTTTTATCAATTTTAACAAAAGTAGCTGAACCATTACCATCACCACTACTCCTATCATATGGTAGGTAATCATGTATGGGTTTAGGTTGGTATCTACTGTGAGCTTACCCAACCAAGCTTGGAACAAGATGAGAAACAACTGAATGAGCGACAATCTTAAAAACCAACTATTCAACTTCCTTTTCTTGAAAGCCAAAACAATTGTAATCAAAGCAAACAGGCCCAATAACGCTCCAAACAATCTATTCACATATTCAGTCCAGGTATGAAATACATTAAAAATCGCATAGTCGTGCTTGGTGTACTTTGTCCAATTTTCTGGGTTGTAACTTTCCCCTGCTACAAATTTTGAGTTGGATTTCCATAGCGCTTCTTCATGAATAATCATTTGTCCTTTTCCAAACTCTTTTCCTTGTTCCCATTGGAGCTGAGATTGCTGAGTAGGCGGAATGATGTACCCAAAACATTTGGGCCAATCAGGACAACCCATTCCAGAGCCTGTCATACGCACAACACTACCAGCCATAATAACCAGAAAAATATTGATTAATACAATCCAAGAAAAACGGTGTAAACTCTTCATAACTTAGAGGGAATTGATAAAGTCTGATAAGCTAAAAAGCACATCTCGACTGATGGTGGTTTCGATTTTTTGATATTCGTAAGGCATACCTGTCTCGCAAGGTTGCAGTAGGTGATTCAGTTCTCCGTACTTCACAAATTGAATTGTTCTGGGAGCAAAAAGTCTTGAACGAGATTTTTTTAATGCCGACCCTATGGCTTTCATATTCTCACTTGAAGGAACTTGCACATCTTTTCCTCCTCCCAAAACAAGTACCGAACACTTCATTTTTTTTAAGTAATCTTCTGGCACCACCGACACAAAACTTTTGTACCAAGCTCCATCCAGTTGGTCAAACTGAGAAGAAAGAAAGGTCATTTTTTCCACTTCTGACATGCCTTTTTCGTCAGCAAAATCCATAAGAACTTTCTTTAGTTGCAGGCTTTTCTCTTCCTCGCTTTTGGATAGTACAACACTATCAATGGAGGTAAACAATCTTTTTTGCTCTTCAATTAATTCCTTGGAAAGTCCCTGATTTTTGTACAAAGCTTCTCGTTGAAGATGCATCATATCCTTAATTGGCATTCCTGGGGCCCCCATCATTACAACAAACTCAATTTGTTTTTTGTTTTGACTAGCGAACTTAGGAGCAAGAATCCCACCTTCGCTATGACCCAGTAATCCTAGCTTGCTCACCTCCTTTCTTTCTTGAATTACCTCCACCACAGCGGACAAATCCGAATATAAATCTTCTAAATCGGCTCCCTGAAATTCGCCGGAGGAACGCCCCACTCCCCTTTCGTCATATCGAAACGAACCGATGCCTTGTTTGGCCAAATGATCTGCTATAACGGCAAATGGTTTGTGACCAAACATTTCTGAATCTCTATTTTGTGGTCCAGAACCTGAAACCAAAACAACTACAGGAAACTTTCCTGAGTCAGAAGGTAAAGTTAACGTACCGCTTAGCGTCAGTGAGTCGCTTGTGTTTTCAACCAAAATCTCCTCTGTGTAGTAGTCCTGCTCACCCACAGGCGTCTGAGGTCTTTTGGGTTTTTCTAGCTTGATTTTGCTAGGTGACATTAATAAATCTAAAACAAAACCATTCTGTCTGAACTCCCCTATCAAAGAATCTTTGGTGGGTCTCCCTTCGTAAACTATTCCCAACTTTGCCAAAGAGAAATAAAAGGAAGAATCCGAAACAGCCACCGAGTCACACGGAAACTTCACCTCAGGATTGGAAGGAGAAATCAGAAAAACTTGATAAGTTGAATTGGATTTCTCTACAGACAGGTATATCTCTTGAGTAGTTCCCATAGCAGTTAATTTCCCTTTCCAATTTCCAGAATAAATTTGAGAAACAGCACAAAAAGAAAGAAAAAACAGAAAAAAAAGAGATAAATTTTTCATAGAAATAATTTGATAGTCAAATTTACTATTCTTTGAAGATAATAGCTATTAATATAAGTACGTTTTTTTCTGAATTGAAAATAAAACGGAATACCTCAGCTCTAACTTTTGCTCTCGTTTCAAAATACTTGACACAAGATAAACACTCACTTTCAATAATAGCTTAATTGGCAAGATTTTTGATAACCAAAACCTCACAAACAACTGATTCTTATTCATGCTCAAATCACTTACTTTTTTATTTTACTATCTAGCTCCCACAGTGTGGATTCTTGGCCAAACGATTACAGTAACAAACTACTCGTCTTCAGATCCGATAGAAAATGTAAGAGTAACCAACCACAACATGACGATTGATTTGTTTACGAACAATAAAGGAGAAGTCTCACTCAATGAGTTTCACTTAAAAGAATTAATTTATTTTTCTCACCCATCGTTTGAATCTGTTACTTTGAGTATTTCTCAAGTGATCGAAAACAACTATCAGGTTTTCTTATTTGATGAAATCTTGCTACCTCAAATTGACATTAAACCTCCTCGAGAAAATACTCACGAGGATTTTTCTTCAGTTAGGATCAATAAAATTTCGCTACAAGATATACGACTCACAATTCCACAAACCTCAGCAGATATGCTTCAAAAAAACACAAATATTTTGATACAAAAGAGTCAATCTGGAGGAGGAAGCCCAATTATTAGAGGATTTGAGGCAAACAAAATTTTGCTTGTAGTAGATGGCGTGAGAATGAACAACGCGATTTATCGAAGTGGACACTTACAAAATGCCATAACAGTAGACGCCAATATTTTGCAAAATGCAGATGTTTTTTACGGCCCAGGCTCCGTAATTTATGGGAGTGATGCCCTTGGTGGAGTTATTCATTTCCATACAAAAAATCCCGAGTTCTCTATGGACTCAAACATCTTTTCCTCAGTGAATGCTATGGCTCGGATTGGATCGGCCAACGGGGAGCAAACTTACCATGCTGATTTCAACCTCGGAAACCAAAAGCTTGCTTCGCTTACCTCTGTCACAGTGAGTTCTTTTGATGATTTTACTATGGGAAAAAACAGAACACATGGTTACAGCGATTTTGGTAAAATAAAAGAGTACACAAAAGTGACTAAAAATGGAGATGTGGTGGTTACGAATCCTGATAAAAACACCATGCTAAGAACAAGATATCACCAAATTGATTTTCTCCAAAAGCTAACCTATAAGGTAAAAAAAGACATCAGTCTTGGTTTTAATTTACAATATTCCACCTCTAGCAACATCAATCGGTTTGATAAATTGAACGAATATAGAAATGGAGCACTTCGTTTTTCGGAGTGGTATTATGGACCACAAAACCGATTGTTGTCTTCATTAAAACTGGAAAACAAAAATGAACTAAAATTTGCAGATTATTTTACCATAATTGGTGCATTCCAAAAAATAGACGAAGATAGAATCTCAAGAAGTTTTAATTCAACCAATTTATTTACAGAAAAAGAAGACGTGTATGTGTACAGTATAAATGCCGATTTCCTCAAGAAACTTTCGACAAATGAAGTATTGTATTACGGGGCAGAAGTCACGCACAATACGGTTGTGTCAACAGCAACGGAAAAAAATATTTTAACGGGACAGTTTACCCCTACCCAAACTAGGTATCCAGGAGGCGAAAACAGGATTACTTCTCTGGCATTGTACACCACTATTGACAAAAAAATTACAGACGAACTCATTGTAAACCTTGGTGCACGTTACAGCCATTTTGTAAATTTTTCTGAATTAGCGGATTCCACCTTTACCGAATTTCCTTTTAGCACAATTGATTTTAATACAGGAGCATTGTCCGGAAGTTTCAGTGTAAAATATGAGGAAAAAAACGGCCTGAGAATCGAATTAATTGGCTCTTCAGGATTTAGAGCACCCAACGTGGACGATTATGGAAAAGTATTTGAACGAAACGGAAATTTAGTCGTTCCAAACAACAACCTAAAACCAGAATTTGTTTATACTGGAGAGCTAAACGTTTCCAAAAAATGGATAAAAAAGGAACGAGAATATCTGCAACTAAAAGCCGCTGGATTTTACACTTCCCTGACCAATGCCATGGTGGTGAATAATTTTACATTGAATGGAAACGATTCGGTTGTGTATCGGGGCGATCGGGTAAATTTAGTTTCCAATCAAAATGTGAATTCCGCTATGATTTATGGGGGTTCTTTTGATGCACGACTCTCGATTACTTCCTACCTCAAGCTCATTGGAGCGATAAACTATACTATAGGAAGAAACATAACAGACGACACACCGTTGTCTCATATCCCTCCCCTATTTGGAAGAGCTGCACTCAATTACACCAGCAAAAAATTACAATTTCAGTTTGCCACTCAATTTAATGGAGTAAAGAAAATTGAAGACTACGGACCCGATGGCTCTGACAATCCAGAGGAAGCCACAATAGACGGAACTCCAGCTTGGAGCACATTTAACTTGTATGCTACTTACAAGATAACCTCAACAATAAGTATTCAAGGAGGAATAGAGAATATCTTGGATACCCATTACAAGCAATTTGCTTCAGGAGTGAGTGCACTCGGAAGAAATTTTACCCTTGCACTAAGAGGAAACTTCTGATTTTTCTCGCTTAATTTTTGAACACTCTATTTTTACCTGTTAATTAGGCTATTTTTGTATCTTTAGCCATCCACAAAATGGAACGTAAGCAGAATGAGTAAAAGAGCAAAATACAAATACGACCCAAATACGCTCCAATATCAAAAAATAGAATTAACCTTAAAAGGAATTCTATTGAAAATATTGAAATATGTTTCGGTAGGAATATTCATTGCCGGTCTCATCATCTTAGTTTCTTACCCCTTCATTCAAGATTACTCTACAAGAAAAGCTCAAAAAGAAATCGAGTACCTCAAAGCGAATTATGAGTTGCTGAACTCAGAAATGGACACAATGGTTTCTGTGTTAAAAAACCTCCAGGAAACGGACAACAATTTGTACCGGGTGATTTTTGAGGCTGAACCCTACAAAAACCGAGAATTAACGAGAAAAAACTTGGTAGAAAGAAAGACTCACCAAGATTACGTAATTGCAATGAAAGAGCGAATAAATTCTATTTCCTCGAGTATTGTTGGACAGTCCGAGTCGTTTGATGAATTAATCAAACTAGCTCTAAACAAGGAAAAAATGTTACAATCTGTTCCTTCCATTGTGCCAATTGGAGACAAGGAACTAACACGATTATCCTCGACTTTTGGTATTCGAAATGATCCTATTTACAATGTCCCGAAAATGCACTCAGGATTAGACTTTACCGCTCCCACTGGCTCCAAAATTTACGCCACAGGAGATGGAATAATTGAAACAATGGAATACAGTTCGGGAGGCTACGGAAACCACATAGTTATCAATCATGGTTTTGGATACAAATCTCATTATGCCCATTTGAGTAAATTTGAGACTAAACTAAACCGAAAAGTAAAAAGAGGCGAACTCATAGGTAGAGTAGGAAGCACAGGAAAGTCGACCGCACCTCATTTACATTATGAGGTAATCAAAAACGGGAATAAAATTGATCCGATCAACTTCTTTTTTACAGACCTTACCCCAGAACAATACTCACAATTAATAGAAAAAGCCAAAAATATGGGAGGCTCTTCTTTAGATTAAGAAACAACAATGGAACCATTACAACTTAGTGACGAAAAATTATTTTACTCCATAGGAGAAGTGGCAAAAATGTTTGATGTCAACACCTCTCTTATTCGATTTTGGGAAAAAGAATTTAAACAAATAGCTCCAAAAAAAACAGAGAGTGGTAAAAGAAAATTTACTCAGAAAGACATTCGCATATTCGAAAAAATATACGAACTAGTAAAAGAAAAAGGGTTTACACTGGCTGGGGCAAAGGAAGAATTGAAGACATCAAAAAAAAATAACTCCAAAATATCTCAAATCGAGTTGAAACTCGCACAGATTAAAACTACTTTAGTAGAACTTTTGAATGAGCAATAAGCCAGCAAAAGGAAATAACCCAACAAATGAAAGAAGTAACCATAATAAGGAGAGAAAGATTCTGCTCTGCCCACAAACTATGGAACCCAGACTGGGACGCCAAAAAAAATGAAGAAACTTTTGGCGGATGTTCCAACCCTAATTGGCACGGACACAACTACGAATTAATCGTAAAAGTAGCGGGTGAAATAGAACCTGAAACAGGTTTTGTAATGAATTTAAAAACCTTATCCAAAATACTAAAACACAAAGTAATCGACAAACTAGATCACAAAAACCTGAACCTAGATGTTGATTTCCTAAAAGACAAAAGAACTACTACGGAAGTTGTAGCAGTAGCTATTTGGGAAGAAATTGAACAAGAAATAAAAGAAAAAGGAGGAAAATTAATAAGCGTTCGAGTAAACGAAACTGAAAACAATTCGGTTGAGTACTTTGGCGAAAAATAATACAATGGGATACAAAAAAATAGAAGAGTATGATGTAGAAACGACCGAAAAAATGTCGGGATTCTACCAAGAGATTTTAAAAGATTTAGGAGAAGACCCAAAAAGAGAAGGTCTTGTGAAAACACCAGAAAGAGTAGCAAAAGCGCTGCAGTTTTTGACTCATGGCTACGACATAGATCCAAGAAAAGTAATAGAATCAGCCATGTTCAATGAGGATTACAGCCAAATGGTTATTGTGAAAGACATAGAAGTGTATTCCATGTGCGAACACCATATGTTGCCTTTTTTTGGAAAAGCCCACATCGCTTATATTCCAAACGGAAAAATTGTAGGTCTGAGCAAAATACCTCGTGTGGTTGATGCATTTGCAAGAAGGTTGCAAGTACAAGAAAGATTAACCAACGAAATAAGAGATTGCATCCACGAAACACTTCAACCACTTGGAGTAGCCGTAGTGATTGAAGCGAGTCACATGTGCATGCAAATGAGAGGAATTGAAAAACAAAATTCAGTGACTACAACTTCGGCCTTTACAGGTCAATTTACAGACAAAACTACTAGGCAAGAATTCATAAAATTAGTATCTTCGAAACTACATTAAGTAAATTTTAAAGACAATGGAAGAAAGAAATCAATTCAATTCAATTATCGATGCTGTAGACCAAGAAAAAACAATGGCAAAATCCTTCATGGCAAACGTATTCTCGTATATGTTTCTTGGATTGATGCTTACAGGCTTTATTTCTTGGTACTTTGCCGACTCCGGGATGGTATTCACTTATCTGTTCAACATGCAAACCGGTAATCCTACACCGCTCTATTACATTGCAGCCTTTGCCCCCTTAGGATTTGTTCTAATTATGGGAATGGGATACAAAAAACTCAGTGCTTCGGCAATGCTCGTGTTGTTTTTGGCTTTCGCTACACTCATGGGTGTAAGCTTAAGTACAATTTTTGTCTCCTATAGCATGGGGGACGTTTCCACTGCTTTTTTCTCCGCTTCCTCGGTATTCGCAGTAATGGCAGTTGTTGGCTATACCACCACCACAGACCTTACCAAGCTTGGTAACATTCTGTATATGGGACTTATCGCTATCCTCATCGCCATGGTGATTAATTTCTTTATGCAAAGCAGCATGATGAGTTACGTAATTAGCGTTATTGGAGTGATCATTTTTACTGGTCTTACCGCTTATGACGTACAAAAACTAAAAAGAATTGGTGAAGGTTCCGAAATAGGAACTGCTTCTACAAAAAAGAGAGCTATTTACGGAGCATTAGATTTGTATTTAGATTTTATCAACCTATTTTTGTTTCTGTTAAGACTTATTGGAGGAAGAGATTAAAATAAATTTGTAACAACTAGCAGATTCATTACTTTTACAAAAAAAAATCATACTCATGTCAGATAATTATTTTCACGAAAACTCAGGAATCATAGGATACGTTTATACGGCTATTGCCATTTTGGTGGTGGGATACTTGATCTTCTTTTAATAGTCTATTTGACTAATTAACCTAGGAGTCCAACTCTCCTTCATCACATTCTTATGCCATTCGACACTATTTTTTCTTGGATCATAAAGAAAAGAATAGAACAGATAGCTCATTTTATAGAAAATCCCATAGACGCTCAAAAAGCGGTATGGGATTCTTTGTTGGAAACAGCCAAACATACCCAAATTGGAAAAGAACACGGATTCTCGTCCATTTCAAGCTATTACGATTTCAAACAAAACACACCACTCCGAACTTACGAAGACTTATCCTCTTACATCCAACAATCCATTGCTGGTAAAGACGATGTTTTGTGGCCGGGAAAAACTCAATGGTTTTCAAAATCATCCGGTACGACAGATGCCAAAAGTAAATTTATACCTGTGACACACGAGGCTATTCAGGAGTGCCACTACAAAGGAGGAAAAGATCTATTGAGCATCTATTACCACAACAATCCCAATGCAAAATTATTCTCGGGTAAGCACCTTATTTTGGGCGGAAACACCTCTCTCAACAAACTCAGCGCTGATAGCTATTTTGGGGATTTATCGGCTATTATTGTAAAGAATTTGCCGTTTTGGGCGGAAATAAGAAGAACTCCTAGCCGAGAAATTACCTTGATGGAAAATTGGGAGGAAAAAATAGATAAAATGGCGAAAGCCTGCCTAGAAGAAGACGTAAAAATCATTGCCGGAGTTCCCTCTTGGATGTTGGTTTTGCTCAACCGAATTATTGAAGTCTCTCAAGGAAAAAAGCTTACCGAAATTTGGCCAAATCTCGAACTCTACATGCACGGTGGAGTAAATTTTGTGCCCTATCTCAACCAGTTTCAGTCGCTTATCGATACACCCAAACTTAATTACTACCAAACCTACAACGCTTCCGAAGGATTTTTCTCTTTGCAGAACGAAAACAAAGCCACGGACATGTTGCTTATGTTGGATTACGGAATTTTTTATGAGTTTATTCCTATGGATAAATTTAATGGAACCAACTCCGAAACTATCGAACTTCAACAAGTGGAGCTCGATAAAAACTATGCCCTAGTTATTTCAACAAATGGCGGTTTGTGGCGATACATTGTGGGCGATACCGTCAAATTTACTTCGCTCTCGCCCTTCAAAATAAAAGTAACAGGACGAACCAAACACTTTATTAATGCTTTTGGCGAAGAACTCATCATCGAAAATACCGACCTAGCCATTACCAAGGCGTGCAAAGAAACACACAGTGGGTTCAAAGAATATACCGTGGCTCCCAAATATCTTGAAGGCAACAAAAAAGGAGCTCACGAATGGGTAATTGAATTTAGTACCGAACCTGCTAGTTTAACTGAGTTTACACAAATTCTAGACGACACTCTTTGCGAGCTAAATTCGGATTATGAGGCGAAACGAAAAATGATTTTACACACGCCCATTATTCACTCGGTAGCTACCAACACATTTGGAAATTGGCTGAAAGAAAAAGGAAAACTAGGGGGGCAAAACAAAATACCTAGACTAAAAAACGACAGAGCGTTTATCGAGGAAATCCTGAAAGATTAAATTCAAAAAAACTACCTTTACACCTTCAAGACAATCAAAAAATGAGCAAAAAAGGTATCGCTATATTAGGTTCCACCGGATCCATAGGAACGCAAGCACTAGAAGTAATAGAACAGTTTCCCGAAAAATTTGAATTAGTTGCCCTCACCGCCAATCGCAATGCCGATTTGCTGATAGAGCAAGCACTCAAATACAAACCCAACACGGTGGTTATTGTAGATGAATCGCAGTACCAAAAAGTGAAAGAAACCTTGTGGGAACACGATATAAAAGTGTATGCAGGAGTTGACTCGCTCAACCAAGTGGTAGAAATGTCCGAAATAGAAACAGTGCTTACTGCTACTGTGGGGTATTCGGGATTATTACCTACCATAAATGCCATAAATGCAGGCAAAAACATTGCCCTCGCCAACAAAGAAACGCTGGTGGTAGCAGGTGAAATTATCACCAAACTAGCTCAAGAAAAGGGAGTAAATATTTACCCAGTAGATTCTGAACATTCAGCTATTTTTCAATGTTTGGCAGGTAACTTTGATAATAAAATTGAAAAATTGATTCTTACCGCTTCGGGTGGTCCTTTTAGAGGAAAAAGTCTGGAAGAACTAAAATCAGTGACACGAGAACAAGCGCTCAAACATCCCAACTGGGACATGGGAGCAAAAATCACCATTGATTCGGCTTCGCTTATGAACAAAGGACTGGAAGTGATAGAAGCTAAATGGCTGTTTGGCATCCCAGCCAATAAAATTGAAGTAGTAGTGCATCCGCAATCTATTGTGCATTCGGCTGTGCAATTTGAGGACAGCAGCATTTTGGCTCAAATGGGAATTCCCAGCATGAAAGTACCCATTCAATATGCCTTAACTTATCCCGAAAGATCCAAATCGAACTTTGAGCGTTTTAGCTTTTTTGATTACCCTAATCTCACATTCGAAAAACCCGACATGGAAACTTTCAAGAACTTGAAACTCGCTTTTCAGGTTATTGAGCAAGGAGGAAATGCAGCCTGTGTGCTAAACGCGGCAAACGAAATTACAAACCAAGCATTTTTGGATGGCAAAATTTCGTTTTTGGAGATTGGCGACATCAACGAAAAAACGATACAGAAAACGACTTTTGTTACCCAGCCAACACTCCAAGACTACATAGCTACCAATGAGGAAGCTCGAAGAATTGCTCAAGAATTTTGCCATTAACACATTATACAACTTAACGTTTCATGGAGACAATATCAGTTATTTTTCAATTATTACTTGCTTTATCTATCCTAGTTGTTCTGCACGAATTAGGACATTTTATCCCTGCCCGATTATTTAAAATTAGGGTAGAAAAATTTTACCTATTCTTCAATCCTTGGTTTTCTCTTTTTAAATACAAAAAAGGAGATACGGAGTACGGAATTGGGTGGTTGCCGCTGGGTGGTTTTGTAAAAATAGCCGGTATGATAGATGAATCGATGGATACCGACCAAATGAAACAACCCCCAAAGCCGGATGAATTTCGATCTAAACCAGCTTGGCAACGGCTTATTGTGATGATTGGAGGAGTAGTGGTAAATATCCTGTTGGCGTTTTTCTTGTACGCTATGATTGCCTTTGTGTGGGGAAAAGATTACGTAAAAAACGAAGACCATATCTACGGAATTGAAGTTCTAACTCCCAATTTGATTGGCGAAGACTTATTTCAAAATGGAGACAAAATTATTTCTATCGAAGGTGAACCATTGGAAGAGCTGATGCAAGCAAACAACAAAATGCTTATCAATCAGGCCAAAAATTACCAAGTTGAGCGAAACGGAGAGATTATAGACATCACTATCAAGGAGGAGGGAGTTGATTACATGCTAAAGAAGGAAAGTATCGTATTTATTCCGAGAGTTCCCACTGAAATAGACTCTGTTATCCCTCAGAGCATTGGAGAGCAACTTGGATTAAAAATGGGAGACAAAATCCTTACCATCAATGGCAAAGATGTGTCCATGTTTGATCAGTTTAGAAAGGAGCTAACCCAATTCAAAGAAAAACAAGTTGATTCCTTTCAATTGGTAATAAACAGACAAGGGCGCGAGCTTTCCTTTGCTTCCACTTTCGACACTTCCTACAAAATTGGGTTTCAGAATGTATTTTTTCTTACTTACGATTTCAAAAAAACACATGTAGATTATTCCTTATCTCAAGCTATACCCGAGGGATTTTCTCTGGCAAAAAACACTTTGACTGATTATGTAAATCAATTCAAACTTATTTTTACCAAAAAAGAGGCGGTGAAGAAAGTAGGTGGCTTTGGCACTATAGCTCGTATTTTTCCAACCACTTGGGATTGGAAGATTTTTTGGTCGCGCACTGCATTTCTATCTGTCGTTCTTGCCTTCATGAACATCCTTCCTATTCCTGCCCTGGATGGAGGTCATGTGATGTTTTTGATATATGAAATGATTTCGGGTCGTCCGCCAAGCGACAAATTCCTCGAAAAAGCACAGTTATTTGGATTTTTTATTTTGTTGTTTGTCATGCTCTACGCAAATGGAAATGACTTTTACAGATGGTTTACCGGACAATAATGATGTATTACACACTTGTAGGGATAAGTATCATCATCATTGCTTTTTTTATGGCTGCCACCCAAAAAGCAAGAGGCTACAATTTTTGGCGGTATTTTATCGTTTCTATCGTGGTGGTAACAGGAATCTATATGATGATTGAAAACCTTATAAAGAATCCAAGGTAAACGTATTTTTCGTTCTCCTCATAAAGAAATAGAGAAGGAATAAAATTTTGAGAATTTGCTTACATTTATTGAGATAAAAAAATAATTTGAAATCAAAACAATTATACTCAACCAAACAAATTTGGAAGATTGTTCTGTCCATCTTTGCCCTAATCATAATTGGTTTGTCACTTTGGTACACGAATCACTTAGCAAAAAAAATTCAAGATGAAGAACGGCTAAGAGTAAAATTGTGGAGCGAAACTGTAAAAAAACAGGCGCAACTCATCAACTTAACCAACCAAACTTTCGATCAGCTTAGGGCAGAAGAAAGCAACAATATACAAGATTGGGCTTTTGCCCTAAAAGAATCGAGCCGAGAGCAAAACGATTACACTTTTATTTACTCTTTCCTTTCCAAAACAAATAATATCCCCAAGATTCTAGAGTATGTAGACTTGAAATCAGGAAAGCGAGACGTTACTTTTTCTGGGAACGATTTACCATTTAACCGCGAGGAATTTGAATCAAAAGAAGAGTTTAACGATTCAGTTAGAACCTTTCTGCAAACATGGGATTCGCTCAACACTCCTATAAAAATTCCTAATACAGCTGTACAATTTCAGATGCTTCATTACGGAAACTCTAAGCTGTTTGAAGAACTTAAAAACAAACAACAATCACTAATCTCATCCTTCGAAAATGAGTTGATAGCGAACTCTTCTTCGATTCCCATTTTATATGTAGATTCTGCTACCAATGAAATAAGAAGAACGATCAATATTCCTCAAGAAAAAATCAAAGACTCAGCAACCGTAGCAGCCACCATCACACAATTACGTTCAGAAAACCCAAGAATTGAGGTCTCTTTTGGAGGTGAAAACAAAGGCTACATTTATTACGCTGAATCCACCTTACTCAAACAGCTGAGATTCTATCCTTGGGTACAATTAATCATTATCCTCCTGTTTTTGATGGTTTCGTATTTCTTGTTCAGCACTTTTAGAAAAGCCGAGCAAAACCAGGTTTGGGCAGGAATGGCAAAGGAAACCGCACACCAGCTGGGCACACCACTTTCTTCGCTTATGGCTTGGTTAGAGATAATCAAAGCTGATGGCGTACCTAACTCATCTATTCAGGAAATGAACAAAGATATTTTGCGACTAAATACCATCACAGATAGGTTTTCTAAAATTGGATCAGAAGTGAAAACCACGGAAGAAAACATTTTTTCGGAAGTTGAAAAATCAATAGATTACTTAAGGAGTAGAGTCTCCAAACAAGTAGATTTAAGTGTAGTGGGCTCCCAACAGGCGGTGGCAAAAATTAATGCCTCTTTGTTTGAATGGGTGATAGAAAATATAACTAAAAACGCAATTGACGCCATTCAAGGAAAAAAAGGTAGTATCAAGTTTGTAGTGTACGAGAATGAAAAAAAAGTTATACTCGATATCTCTGACTCGGGAAAAGGAATACCATCGGCCAATTTTAAGTCAATTTTTAACCCAGGATTTTCGACAAAAGAAAGAGGCTGGGGATTGGGATTGAGCCTTGTAAAAAGAATTGTGGAAGAACAATTGAAAGGAAAAATCTATGTTCTATCATCTAAAATAGATCAAGGAACCACTTTTAGAATTACGTTAAAAAAATAATCCCTTTTAACATCCCATACTTCCCACAAGGTCATTCCTAAGAAAGCAGGAATCCAACTCATTGTTGAATTGTATCACAATAAGATTCTTGCGGAACCCACAAATGGCTGGAGTTACTCTGTAATTTCGGGAAAGTTTAAATACCTTTGCACCGTATAAACAAAACCGAATGGTCATTCCTGCAAAGGCGAGAATCTTTTTCATTGGTGTATTTCTGATGGCAAGGCTCCTCTATTAGTTAGAATGACAGCAAAACAATAACAGAACAAACCATGCCAACCTACCGAGCACTTTCCTTAGACGAGTTAAAACTTTTTGAAAAAGAATTTACCGAGTATTTAGCTATAAACGGAATAGACGCGGAACTATGGAAAAAAATCAAAGAAACAGACGAAGAGAAAGTACACAAAATTATAGACACTTTTAGCGATGTGATTTACAACTCTGTTTTGCACAAAATGGAATACATTCAGTACAGCACATTAAACGATATTAAATACTTCTTTTATGGAAAAGAGGAAGCGAAACTAATTGGCATTCAAAGTGAAGAAATGACTTTTGAAGATCCACAAAAAGTCATGGAAGCCGTTCAAGAAAAAAAAGTTTCAATCAAAACTTATAAAACAAGCAAGAAATATTCTCAAAAAAGAGAAGTAGAATTATTTGACATGCTAAAAAATGGGTGTCAACCCTGTGACGGAAAAATGTTTAAATTACTTTCTAGTATCGTTTAAACACGTTTTTTCTGAGCTGAAACCACCTCAACTTCCACTCCGACCATTTTCTCGACCTCGCTGAGTATTGATTCGGCATCAAAACCACACTCTTTGTACAATTCTGCCTGGGTACCATGTTCGATATATCTATCAGGTATTCCAAGTCTTTTTACTTGTGCTTGATAGCCATTTTCCGACATAAACTCTAATACAGCAGAACCCAAACCTCCTAGAATAGTTCCGTCCTCTACCGTAATTACTTTGTCAAATTTGGTAAAAACCTCATGAAGAATTGTTTCATCCATTGGCTTGAGGAAGCGCATATCGTAGTGAGCTACATTAATTCCTTTTTCCTCAAACTGTTTCTCTACTTTGGCAATAAATGTTCCCGTAATGCCGATAGTTAAGATTGCAATGTCAGTTCCATTCTTTAGTTTTCTTCCTTGGCCGATGGTTAATTTTTGCATTGGCTTTTTCCAATCTGGTGTAATTCCTTTTCCTCTTGGATATCGAATAGAAAACGGACCATTTTCATCTGCTTGAGCGGTGAACATCAAATTTCTCAGTTCTAGTTCATCCATTGGCGCAGAAACAATCATATTAGGAATGGATCTCATGTAAGCCAAATCATAGGCACCATGGTGAGTAGGACCATCTGCTCCTACCAATCCTCCACGGTCCAGACAAAAAACCACATTTAGATTTTGTAGCGCTACATCATGTAAAACTTGATCGTACGCCCGTTGCATGAAGGACGAATAAATATTACAGAAAGGAATCATTCCTTGCGTGGCCATTCCAGCCGAAAAAGTTACAGCATGTTGTTCTGCAATCCCTACATCAAAGGCTCGCTCTGGCATTGCCTTCATCATTATATTCAAAGAGCAACCCGTGGGCATAGCAGGAGTTACACCCGTAATTTTATCATTTTTTTCTGCCAGCTCTACGATTGTGTGTCCAAATACATCTTGAAATTTTGGAGCATCTGTTGACTTGGGTAAAACTTTTACAATTTCTCCAGTTTCCTTGTTAAAAATCCCTGGGGCGTGCCACAAAGTTGTATCCCCTTCTTCGGCAGGCTTAAATCCTTTTCCTTTCTCTGTCAAACAGTGGACAATTTTTGGTCCAGGAAGATGTTTAATTTCATTAAACAACTTGACCATTGCCTGCACATCATGTCCATCTACTGGTCCAAAATAACGGAAATTTAGAGACTCAAAATAATTACTTTTTTGGTAGATACTTCCCTTTAAGGCATCGCTTACTTTGTGCACAATTTGTTGAGCGCTCGCACCAAAAGAACTTAATTTTCCTAGTAAGTTCCACACCTCATCTTTTACTTTATTGTAAGGCTGAGAGGCTGATAAATCCCTCAAGTATTCTTTGAGTGCACCCACGTTTGGATCAATCGACATGCAATTGTCATTCAACACAACAATCATATTTGAATCTTCAATTCCTCCGTGATTCAATCCTTCAAAGGCAAGACCTGCTGTCATTGCTCCATCTCCGATTACAGCGATGTGCTGACGTTCTTTTTCGCCTTTTATTTGACTAGCAACAGCCATTCCCAAAGCAGCCGAAATAGACGTAGATGAGTGACCTACTCCAAAGGTATCATACTCACTCTCACTTCTTTTAGGAAATCCACTTATTCCTTTATAAATTCTATTTGTATCGAACACATCCTTTCTTCCTGTAATGATTTTGTGACCATACGCTTGATGTCCCACATCCCATACTAATTGATCATAAGGAGTATCGAATACATAATGAATTGCAGAAGTAAGCTCAACCACTCCTAAACTTGCACCGAAATGCCCTCCCTTCTCGGAAACCACATCGATAATAAATTGTCTCAACTCTTTACAAAATTGAGGCAATTGCTCAGGTGACACCATTTTTTTTAAGTCCTCAGGACTGTTGATTTTTGAGAGTACTTCTCCTGCTTGAAAAGGCATAAGCTGTTAGTTTTCTTTGAGAAACTAAAGATAGATGAATTTATTGTAAAAATCTATTTTGTTTAAGATATTTTAAAAAAACATAAACAACTTATAGGTTGATCGAAACTATGCGATGAATAGGGATGAATACACCTTTCTTGAGAACGATATGATCCTCACCTACCGCCCAAATAGTTGTATTTACTTCTTTTAACCCCTCAGAATCTTGAAAAATAATTTCTATTTTGTTGTGAAATAAGTTCCCTAGCTTTTCGGCATCATGTAATTTTTTTAACAAAGCCTTTTGCTCTTCTGGTGTTCTTGATTTTATAGGCTCTGAGGGAAATACTAAACTTTCTAATTCCTCTTTTTCAATCAATTTTGCGACTAAATTTTCCATATTAATTTGAATCAAATGTTATTTTTAGTACCGTTTTGGTCGAAGAAGTTAGTTTAAAAGAATCATCTATTCTGCGCCCCACTATCCAACAAATTTTATCTTCGGACAGTAGTACCCAAGTTTTTTCTTTTTCTATTTTTGATACTTTATTGTCTATCAAAAAGTCACTTACTTTTTTCTTCCCAAACATTCCCAATGGTTGAAATTTGTCTCCTTCTTTCCACTTTCTCAACTTCAATGGAAACACTAATTTCTCAGCATCTACAAAAGCATATTTCGAATCGGTCAGTAAGTCAAAATCTCCTACAGGAAATTGTTTAAACGTTAATTTTAAACCAAAAGTTACGATTTTATTTTGATTCTTTACAGAAATAATTTCATTTTTTTCTTCCTCAATTTTCCGAACAAAAATCTTCGTTCGATCAAGTAACAAGCGATGCGAGAGCGTAAAAAACTCTTTTCCTACAAAATGATTTTGGGATAATGTACGAACAACATCGTCAGTTTGAGAGCGTTCAAATCCATATGATTTCACTGCTTCAAACAATACTAATGATGGATTCTCGCATTGCATCAATTTTTCCCAATAGATAGACAATCCGTTTTCTTTTAAATCGGTTATTGACTCAATTACCGAATTCATTGAATGTTGGTAAAATTCGAAAGTTTCATTAAAATGAGAAAGATTATTCTTCATCGTTTCCATAAAACTCGGATTAATCTCCTCTAAGATTGGCACTACAACATTGCGTAGCTTGTTGCGTTTGTAATTATTTGAACGATTACTTTTATCTTCCCTGAACAAGACATTATTTTCCTGCGCATAATTCTGTATTTCCCGTTTTGAAACAGCCAGTAACGGACGAATTAGTTCATTTCTTAAGGGACTAATTCCTTTGATGCCCTCAATTCCTGTCCCTCGCACCATGTTGAGTAGAACCGTTTCTACAGAGTCATTTAAATGATGAGCGGTGACCAAATAATCACCTTTCTCTTGACTCAGCAATTCTCGAAACCACTTGTATCGCAAGTCTCTAGCCGCCATTTGAGTAGAAACTCCTTGAGACTTTTTATACTCATCTACAGAAATTTGTTTCACAAACTGGGTGACACCCAGTTTCTCGCAACTGCCTATCACAAGCTCTTGATCTTGGTCGGACTCTTTTCCTCTCAATCCAAAATTACAATGAGCAACAACAAAATTCAAACGAGCCGAACTGAATAAATGTAGCAACACCATGGAGTCAACTCCCCCGCTTACCGCCAAGACAAACTTAGCATCTAAAGAGACACCGAGTGAATTGAGAGTATGTTGTAATGCTTCTTTCATAATTCTAAAAAAAGCCACCTCAAAAATTGAGATGGCTTTTTGCCTGTGTTCACTTTTTTCTAAATTATTTTCTTTGCAACGCCACTGAAGCGTTAATATCTACTTCGCTCCACGTTTTGCTTACTCCATCCTTCCCTTTGTGCAAATCATAACATGCTACATTCAACGAGTCCATTGCTTCTTGTCCATTCCAATTTAACACATCCATTGTGGCTGTTATAAAAATAGAATCATTTTTCAAAGAATAATTATAAGGCAACTCAGAAGAAGTTCCATTCATTTCTAACTCCAGTTTTCCTTCTCCATTTTCACCTTGGTGAAAAGTTCCTTTAATAAATTCTGTGTTATCCATCACTCCAAAAAATAAATTAATCAACTTCCAGTCTCTGTCTTTATTTCCTGTAAATAAACTTGACACAGGAACAGAAAAAGAAACACCATCCAGCGCTCCTTCTTTGGATTCTGCTAATTGATATTCTTTGATATTGATTTTACCAAATTCACCTCCTACCCCAACTTTTTCGGTAGTTTTGTAAGCTACCCATTTCAGGCTAACCGTCTCTGAATCTATTTGATACATCGAGGAATCATCCACGACTTGAGATTCTGGTTGCGTTGATTCTCCACAAGAAAAAAGTGTAATTCCTGCTAATACTAATCCAATTGTAAGTACTCTCATTATTCTTTGTTTTTTAGTTATCACTTATTCAAATTCGATAAGAACCGCATTCTTATCCACTGTGTTAGATTTCTCAGTTTTTATTGCCTTTATCACCCCATCAATAGGTGATTTAATCACATTCTCCATCTTCATAGCTTCCAGTATTAATACCGCTTCTCCTGCCTTCACTTCTTGTCCCTTTTCTACTTGAATCGCAACCACCAAGCCAGGCATAGGAGCTTTTATCTCCTTTACTACTTTGGTAGTCATGTTACTGAGTCCTAATTCCTTTAGCAACAAATCATATTTGTCTTTCAAACTCACCTGATAAGTATTATTGTTCACCTTAAGTGTCACTATTTTCTTTTCTTCGTCATACCCCACTGTCTCGATAGAGTATGATACGTTGCCAATCAAGGCATGCTTTTTGTTTCCTGACACTTGGATAATGTCAAGATTTTTACTCTCGGAATTGAACAAGACCTCTGAAGACGAAATAACTTCCAGGTCAAACTCTTTTTGGTTTATTGTTGCTTTTATCACTCGTTACAAATTTTAGTAAAGATAGGTATTTTCTATTAAAATATGTGTTAATTTGAATGCTGGAAAGAGAGAAAAGATAGAAAATTTTCCTGTTTCAAACTGAAATTTAAAAATCCAATAATTCGACTATTTTGTCAAACAATCGCTTTATCATTATTTTTCTTTTAGGAATTTCCGTTTTGTTTGGAGGTAGTCAAGGGATCGTAACTTCCGAACAAGTATTGGAAGAGTTCATTTGGAACCACTGTTTCAATCCTCAAAAAATGTCTACCCAACAAGTACGGACCATCACCCAATCTCAGTATAAAAAACTTCCATTAAAGCCCATTATAAAAATCAACAACAATACACAATTCTGGGAATTGAATCAACAAGGAAAAATCTCCATGATGTTCCGCACGGAGAGGATAAACGACAGCATTACCGATACAACTGCGAGATGGAACTTTTACAAAAACAATCAACTCACCATTATCAAAAAAACGGGAGTTGCTGGTATTGTGGTAACATCTGTTTCCTACAAAAACGACTTGCCTATTCGTTTTGTTTACGGAAAATCTAAGAATAACAGTTCTTCGAAAATAAGACTAGAATTAGATTCCTACGAAGAAGGAAGAAGTGAATATCTGGAACACACTAACTTTGGCAAAAAAAACTTCCAAACATCCTTTAAAAGTTCCGATGGAGTAACCTTTAAGATAATTACAACCGAGATCAAAGACACAAATAGTGAAGTCATAATCACACAATACCCGTTCCAGCCCGATAAAGATTGTGTGATAGAAAAAAAAAGCGAACTAGGCCAAACAATAAGCCTACTGGTCCGAAACAAAACAGAAACTAGCACACAGTATGAATTTTTCTACGACTCTTTACTCATGGAAATCAATACGCAAAAACCCGGATACGATCTATACACAGCCCACATCGAACTAATTTACGATGAACAAACTGGGCTACTCAAAGCAATAATTCAACAGAATCTGCAGAGCAAAGAAATTGAAATTATGAAATACCACTACACGTATTATGAATAAATTGTCAATAGAAATTATCGGCTATATCGCCATGGCATCCATAGCCGCTTCCTTTTTGATGAAAGAAATAAAAGCCTTACGGATACTAAATTCGTTAGGAGCAAGCGCGTTCATCATTTATGGTATCTTACTCAAACAACCCCCTATTTACCTGCTAAACTCCTTCATCTTACTGGTTCACTTATTTTATTTGTTGAATCCAAAAAAGCAAAAAAAATAAATTTGGCACATCTTTTGTTTTAAGAAAGTAGATTAAAACTAAGCTCAAAATGAAACTAACTGCCCCAATCAAATTATGTGTATTCGTTGTCGCTGCATTGCTCTTCTCTACCCAATCCTATGCGACTTTCCAAAGCAAGATGGCAAAAAAAGCCACCACTGCATCCAAATACCGAACTATTCATCACAAAGCATTCAAGGCGGGTGAAAAATTAACGTACAGATTGCATTACGGATTTATTGATGCAGGTGAAGCAGTAATGGAAGTAAAAAACACCAATAAAGAAGTAAAAGGAAGAAGTTTGCTCCATGTTGTAGGTGTCGGAAGAACATTGGGTTCGTTCAACTGGATGTTCAAAGTAAATGACAGATACGAAAGCTACATAGACTCCGAGGCAGTGTTTCCTTGGATGTTTATTCGAAGAGTTGACGAGGGAGGATTCAAAATCAATCAAGATTATATTTTCAAACAAAACGAAAATAAAGTTAAGACCCAAGACAAAGAAGAGTTTGCAGTAACTGACGGAATACAAGACATGCTCTCATCCTTTTACTATGCTCGTACTTTAGATTTTAACAACGCTAAGATTGGTCAAGAATATGCGATGGACATGTTCATAGACGATGAAATTTTTCCTTTCAAAATAAAATACATAGGAACTGAAGAAATCAAAACAAGAAAAGGAAAATTTGATTGCATCAAACTAAGACCACTGATGATGAAAGGAAGAGTATGGGACACTGAGGAAAGCATGACGATTTGGGTAACAAACGACAACAACAAAATTCCCATCTTAATGAAAACAAAAATAGCCGTGGGGTCAGTAAAAGCAACGCTTACCGATTGGGAAGGAACTGTTACGGAAATTGAGAGAAAATAATCAAAAAAAAATAGGGCAAGAAAGTCGGCTTTGAAGTAGAGTATAGCTTTTCTTATAGAAAAAAACAAAAAAGAAAATCTTGATGAAAAGACTTAACTCCTAAAATAATTTGTTTATTTTTGGCCTAAAGAACAAAACAATGAATTTACCAGAAAATTTAAAATTTACGAAAGACCACGAATGGGTATTGATCGAAGGAAATACCGCTACTATTGGAATTACTGATTTTGCTCAAGGAGAACTTGGTGAAATTGTATACGTGGAAATCGAAACAGAAGGAGAAACTTTAGAAAAAGAAGAAGTTTTTGGAACAATCGAAGCTGTGAAGACAGTCTCAGATTTGTTTATGCCTTTGTCGGGAGAAATCACTGAATTCAATTCCAAATTGGAAGAAAATCCTGAAGCAGTAAATGAAAACCCTTACGCAGATGGTTGGATGATAAAAATGACTATTTCTAACCCAGAAGAAATAGCAGAGTTATTAGACGCTGAGGCATACAAAGCCCTAATTGGCTAATCAGAATTGTATAAAAATTCCTAAAATTCATACCCTCTTAATACCAAATTGCCAAATATTGCGTATTTTCAAGGAGTAATTCAACTATTATGGAAATAAAAAAGACGGAAGAAGCTAGTATTGAGAAAAAGAAAATATCCTTATTCCTATTAGGACTAACGATTGCCTCTATTTTCGTCCTACTCGGCTTCGAATTGAGATCAGCTCTCAGCAGCAAACTAGAGCCTATGGCTGAAAAAGCTGGAATGGATGACGAAATAATTGAAGAAGTGGTGATGCAAGAAAACACGCCACCGCCACCGCCACCACCTCCGCCACCACCAGAGCCAGAAGTTATTGAGGTTGTTGATGACAAAAAAGAGGTGAAAGAGCAAGAAATTGCAAAGACGACCGAGGTTGACCAAAAAATCGAAATATTTGACGAACCTGAAGCTCCCAAAGTAGAGAAAATCTTTACAGTGGTTGAGAAAAACCCAAGTTTTCCGGGAGGAGAAGAAAAACTATTCGAATATCTGGGAAAAACCATTTCTTACCCACAAATGGCTAAGGAAGCTGGTGTTAAAGGAAAGGTGTATGTTCAGTTCGTTGTAGAAAAAGATGGTTCTATTACTGATATCAAGATCATAAGAGGTATCGGAAGTGGATGTGATGATGAAGCGAAGAAAGCTGTGAAAAACATGCCAAAATGGGAGCCAGGAGAACAAAGAGGTAAACCTGTAAGAGTTCGTTTTGTATTGCCAGTTAACTTTTCGTTACGTTAACAACACCAAGCTACCTTTAAATAAGTAATCCAGCACCAATTTTGCTTAATTGAAAAATTTGTGTTAGTTTAGAAGTAAGTTAAAGACATGAAAAAATATATTTACATATTGTTTGTTGCTCTTCTTGCATTAGTGAGTTGTTCGAAAGAAGAACCGTTAACCCCGGTGAATTCAAACACGAACTATGGTCCACAAATGATAAAAGGGGACGTAGTGGTGATATTGGATGATGACGATGAAGACAATTCGGTTTTTGAAGACATCACCGATCCGGAGAAAGAAGACAAAGAAAAAACAAACAAAAACGCTAAGAACTAAAGAAGATTAGTTTTAGTAAACCATTCGTTCTCACGAATGGTTTTTTTATGCCTTAAATTTTACTAATAAATCGCATATGGCCAATAAATACTCAAGTCATCTGTACGAATTAATCAAGTCACTGTCTAAGGCCGAAAAGAGATATTTCACGGTATTCGTGACTCGACATTCCGCAAGCGATTCGAAGAATAATGCACAAATATTGTTTGACGCCATTGACAAACAAAAAACTTACAACGAGGAATTACTCCTAGAACAATTGAGTAATTATGTTTTTGTAAAAAAATTCTCAATTGCTAAAGCAAGACTGTACGACACCATTCTAAAAAGTTTGGATGCTTTTTACAGCGAAAAATCCAAAGAGCAGCTCATCAGAAATGAACTACATTACATTGAAATCCTCTTTGGCAAATCCTTGTACAAGCAATGCTCAAAACGACTGAAATCTGCGAAGAAACAAGCGTTAAAATACAATAAGACTCATCTATTGTTGGAAATTATTCAATGGGAAAAAAAACTTATTGAGAAAGATAATTACCAGTCTTCCTCTGCGAAAAGTTTGAATAATCTAAGTGATAATGAGAAAGAAATCATCTCAGGACTTTCTCTTAATTCTAAGCTTTGGGAATTAAAATCATTGCTATTTCACAAGCTGAACAAAATTGGAAGAGCCAGGACCGAAGAAGAAATACAATTTCTAAAAAAGGACCTCGAACCTGTTATTAATTCGCTAGAAATTCCAAGTAACAAGACTGGATTATCCTATTTATTCAATCACCTGAAAGGGGCCTATTACTTTGGTATCCAGGATAATAAAAATAGTTTGGACACCGTGTTGGCAACCATTAAACTCTTGGAAGAGAATCCGAACAATTTTGGAGATGAACCTAATATTTTGGTTTCTAATTTGGCTAATGCCATTTATCTTTCGATAAAAAACGGGAATATAGACAAAGCTCAACAACTTTACACAAAATTGAAACTACTATTTGAACTACACAAAGAAAATGGAAGTAAAGATTTAAAAATCAAACTGAAATCAAGCTTGTGGAGTATTCAATTACTTCTAGTCAAACTTACTTGCGATTTTTATACTTTTGAACAACTAGAATCAAAAATCACCCAGTTTTTAGAAATCAATGAGAACAAGATAAACACTTCTAGGTTAGCCTTCTTTTATTACAACTTGGCCCAAATTTTGTTTATACAAGATAAATTTTCGGACTCCCTAAAATGGATAAATAAATTACTGAACAATATAGCGATTGACGAATCGCAAGAAATATATGCTTTTGCAGAGCTACTCAATCTATTCCTACATTTTGAATTAGGGAATTATGAGTTGGTTCAATACAACTTAAAATCCACCAAACGGTTTTTAAAAACGCGCAACAAGTTATTTACTTACGAAGAAACATTATTAAACTTTTTTGCAAAAACTACCCATCCAGGGTTCAATAAATATGATTTAGAAGAACAAATCATCCATTTAAAAAATGGACTGAACCAACTAGATACAAGAGAGCTACAACAAATTCCGCTCGAATATTTTGAATGTTCCAACTGGGCAGAATCGAAATTAAAAAACAGTAAGTTAAGCAACATTATTAAAGCACAAAACAACACTTTATTAAACTTTAAATTGTAGGTCTCGACTCCGAGGTTTTTCACACTCTTCTTTATTTAGACTAAGTAAAAATAATCAACTCAAATCTTTACAAGGCATTGTTTTTTACCTATTTTTGTAATTGAAAAAGACAAATAATCGATCGCCATGATAAAAGTAAGTGATAACGCAAAAAAGCAAGCCATTCGGTTGATGGAAGACGAAGGGCAAGTTGGCTATTTTATTCGTGTCGGGGTCAAAGGTGGGGGATGTTCAGGATTGATGTACGAACTAGATTTTGATAACGAAATAAAAGAATCAGACAAAGAAATAGAAGACAACGGAATTAAAGTAGTTGTGGACAAAAAAAGTTATTTGTATCTGGTAGGGACAGAATTGGATTACTCTGGCGGACTAAATGGGAAAGGGTTTGTTTTCAAAAACCCAAATGCAGATAGAACTTGTGGATGTGGAGAAAGTTTTTCTCTTTAATTAATTGAAGAAACAGGAATGAATACAAAATACACAGAAGACGACTTAAAAGAAGATTTGAAGACTCAGGAATATGAGTTTGGATTTACTACATCCGTTGAATCTGAAAAAATAGAGAAAGGACTGAACGAAGACATAATCCGAAAAATTTCTGCTAAAAAAGGGGAACCAGATTGGTTGTTGGATTTTAGATTACAATCTTTTGAAATTTGGAAAAATATGAAGGAGCCTAAATGGGCACACGTGAAGTATGAAAAACCAGATTTTCAAGACATTCACTATTACTCTTCTCCAAAAAAAGAAGCCAAAGACTGGGACGATGTAGACCCAGAAATAAAAGCCACCATGGATAAACTCGGTATTTCTATGGATGAGCAGAAAAAACTTCAAGGTGTGGCAGTAGATTTTGTGATGGATTCTGTTTCGGTCGCCACTTCATTTAAGGAAAAACTGGGAGAACTTGGAATCATTTTTGGATCATTTAGTGATGCGGTAAAAGAGCATCCTGAATTGGTGAAAAAATATTTGGGGACTGTAGTTCCACAATCCGATAATTTTTATGCAGCGCTCAACTCTGCTGTATTTACGGATGGTTCATTTTGTTACATTCCAAAGGGAGTAAAATGCCCAATGGAACTCTCCACTTATTTTAGAATTAATGAAGCCAACACTGGTCAATTTGAGCGTACCTTACTAATTGCAGATGAGGATAGCTATGTGAGTTATTTGGAAGGCTGTACTGCACCTATGAGGGATGAGAATCAACTTCACGCAGCTGTAGTAGAACTTGTTTCTTTGGCTGGAGCAGAAATTAAATATTCTACTGTTCAAAATTGGTATCCAGGAGACAAAGATGGAAAAGGTGGAATTTTCAATTTCGTTACCAAAAGAGGATTGTGTGAAGGTTATAAATCCAAAATTTCTTGGACTCAAGTAGAAACAGGTTCGGCTGTTACTTGGAAATACCCTTCTTGTATTCTTAAAGGTGATTCCTCTGTTGGGGAATTTTACTCAATCGCTGTAACGAACAATCATCAAATGGCCGATACAGGTACCAAAATGATTCACCTTGGTAAAAACTCCAAAAGTACTATTATCTCCAAGGGTGTTTCTGCTGGTCAAAGTCAAAATTCATACAGAGGACTTGTGCAGATACACAAAAACGCTACCAATTCAAGGAATTTTTCTCAATGTGATTCGCTTCTAATGACAGACGAATGCGGAGCGCACACATTCCCGTACATCGAGTGTAATAACAAAAGCTCTAAAGTGGAACACGAAGCCACCACTTCAAAAATTGGTGAAGACCAACTATTCTATTGTTTGCAAAGAGGAATTAGCGAGGAGAAAGCCATAAGCCTTATCGTAAACGGTTACGCCAAGGATGTATTGAACAAACTGCCCATGGAGTTCGCTGTAGAAGCTCAAAAACTTTTGGAAATCTCACTCGAAGGAAGTGTAGGGTAATTGAAATAACTTCTCTTGAATCTAACAATTGTGACTAATTGGTAAATGGAACAAATGGTTATTCCATCACCATATACGAGAGCATTCAATACGGTAGTTTTTCATCCGTTAAAGAATGTAGAAAATTGACTAAATCTTCCTTTTCGGTTGCCGATAATTTCAGAGGTTCCCTCATAATCGTATCCAAATTTATGGGATTTGGAACGAATATATATAAGTCACTATAAAAATCAATCACTTCTTCAAGTGTTTTGATACTCCCGTCATGCATGTAGGGCGCAGTAAGCGCAACGTTTCTCAATCCAGGAACTTTGAACTTACCAAGATCAGCTGTATCTTTTGTGAAATCAAAACGTCCCTTATCCTTGTATTCTCTTTCATCATACAAGCCAATATTTCGAAATTCATCTCCTGTAAAATCAGGACCAAAATGGCAGTCAAAACATTTTGCTTTTCCTAGAAAAAGTTCTCGTCCTCTTTGCTGAGAAGTAGATAATGCCATGGGCTCGATATCATTTATCCACAAATCATGTGAGGCACTTCCATCACTTTCTAAACTTCGTTGAAAACTGGCCAATGCGCTTGCCAAATTATCTTTGGTAGGTTCCTCTTTGAAAATTTTATCAAACAATAGTCTATATACCTCTGAATGTTGTAAACGGTGAACTGCCGAATCAATAGATAAGTTCATCTCTATTGGATTTTCTATTGGCCCTTTTGCTTGTTCTTCGAGCGAAGAAGCTCTCCCATCATAAAAAAAATGTGAGCGACTTGCCATGTTCATAACAGATGGAGTATTTCGTTTCCCAAGGCTATCATTCACCCCACGCGAAAAACTTCTGTTGTCTGCAAAAGCAAACTCTGGCTTATGACAACTTCCGCAAGAAATAGATCGATCTTGAGACAAGATTGGATCAAAAAACAATTTCTTTCCTAAGTCTATTTCAGTAGTTACCTCTT
>Ga0181558_10000366_pt1 | contig 42226 bp, 56 predicted proteins | sample 011ome_22_FD_133754 | JGI IMG/M metagenome (GOLD analysis project Ga0181558, IMG submission 133754) | Coastal salt marsh microbial communities from the Groves Creek Marsh, Skidaway Island, Georgia - 011507BT metaG (megahit assembly) | ecosystem: Environmental > Aquatic > Marine > Intertidal... | reverse complement strand
TGCAGCTGAAGAAGCCCAAGCAATAGCGCAACGCGAAGCAACAAGGCTGAAAGGCGAGGCAGGAGCAGCCTATACAGACGTTCGTAATGCGCCAGCCCCACCTATGTTCACTCGTGAAGGCTTAACAGCCTCAATCAACGATGCATTGAACTCGGTCTCAAAAGAGCTCGGCATCACCCCTCGTGAGTTGGTCAGCATGCCTATCTTGGCTCGTGAGATGACTTTCCTCAAGAAGCTCGCAAAGGTTGCAGAGAACCCAAGGTTCAAAGATCAACCCCTAGCTCTTGTTCATGGTTACCAAAAAGCTCTTAATAGGTCAATCAGAACGGCACCTCCAGGATCGCCAGAGGCTTTAGCACTTGGCAGGATGAAGGCAGTAATTGATGATGCTGTATTCAATGGGATTGAGCGAGGCATAATTTACGGCGATCAGGCAGTGCTTGACCAGTTGCAAAACGCAACGCAACTTTACAGAGATTATGTAGGCTTAGTCGGCAAAGGCAAAGGTGCAGACTCCGCAGAGCGTGCGTCCAACAAGATCTTGCAACAGTTGACTAGCTCAAACTACACACCTCGTCAGGTAGCCAACGCATTGTTCGGACACAACAAGTTCGCCCCCAACCAATCTGTCCCGCTAGTTATTGATAAGCTGAAAGCATCGCTGCCAGAAGAATCATATAACGAGATTGTCGGGTTGTTGAAAGATGCGATTCTTGAAAAAGCATTCTCAGGCGCAGGCAAGTCAGGCGTAACCAGAAAGAACATTGTTAACAACTATAATGATGTTTTCGTCCGCAACAAAGCGATCATCAATAAGCTCTTCACTCCTGACGAAGTCGCTAGAGTCAGCAAGTTCCGTGAAGATGTTTTGCCAACAGTTTGGGCAGAAGAAAAATTAAACCCATCCAACACAGGTTATACGCTGTTGTCAGCTATGACTCGTTCAGGATTGATGAACTTCGCTCGTGGCATACCGATTGTTGGTGATAATATTGTTCAAGCTGCAGAAGGCATGGGCCAACGCAGACAAGCATTGGACATCATCCGTCAATATGTCGCTCGGACTAATAAGCCATTGTTGAGCTCTGCGATTCAGGCACCTGTGCGACCTGTCGCAACTGAAGAGGTGTCTCAGTCACAATCTTCCCCAGCACTGCAAAGTCTGCTTCAATCACTGCCAGCCTCAGAACGCGACAAAATTATACAACAGGGAATTCAATAGTGCAATGGATCCTATCACAGCTGTCGGGCTAGCAACATCCGCGTTCAACGCGATCAAGCAAGGCATAGCTGTAGGTAGAGATTTGCAGGACATGGGTGGGCAGCTTTCCCAATGGGGCAAAGCATTCAGCGATTTCGGTTACGCAGAAAAGAAAGCGACAAACCCACCTTGGTATAAGTTTAAAGGCTCCGATCAAGAAACAGCACTAGAAATATTTGCGCAAAAGAAAAAGATGGAAAACATGCGCAAAGAAATCCAGAGCTACATAAGTTTGTATTATGGGCCATCGGCTTGGGAAGAAGTTTTGCACATTGAAGCGCAAATGCGCAAGCAGCGTAAAGAAGAAATATACCGCAAAGAAGAAATGAAGCAAAAGATCATAGAGTGGATTGCTGGGATTTTGATTGTTTCAACTGCTATTGGGATTTTAGTTCTTTTCGTATATTTCCTCGGCAGAAAACAAGGTAAGTGGTGATGTGGTTTCTTGTTTGGTTCATGTTCACTAACAGTAAACTTGAGCACTATCAGCTGAAGCAATTTTCAACAGAGCAAGATTGTAGGCAAGAGTTAGAAAAAGCCAAAGTCTTAATAACTAACAGCACAACAGTGGTGTATTGCTTTGAGGTTATACCAGAACAGTCTCGGTAAGTATGTTGTTCTAGATGACAATGGCAAGATCGTGATTATAACGCACCACAAGAAAATAGCAGAAGCATACGCAAAAAAGCAATCATCCAGCGATGACGTCAGCTAGCTCCTGCCAATCTTCGTCCGTCATATTGCCACGCTTCCCCCAAGTCATCAAATCAAGTATTTGCCCAGAGGAAGGACGATCGAAAATTTTTTTAGCCTCACGTCCGTGTATCAAACCAGTATAATCTCGTCCAACACGCAGCAATATCCAACAATCACCTTTGTGTTCGTTATACTCTTTTAGCCAAAGGCATTGATTCAATTTTAAACCTGTGCTGACGCGGTTCTTTGGCCAAGCCTTGAGATACTTCAATTCTATCCAGCCAGACTTGCCTTCCCTAATATAGTGAACATCGGGCATGCCTTTCATGACCCGATTCTCAACGCGATACATTCGCAGCTTCAACTTGTTGCGTAACAACGCCCAAAAATTACTCTCGCTCATTCTTCCTCCGTTAAGAACATTGACATTGGATCTTTGGTTACTACGTCTGCTAGGTTCTTTTTCTCCCGCAGAGCTTTTATGATTTTTGTGTCTATTGTTTTGGGTGCTTCTAGGTCAATGTAGGTGACATTGTTGGTTGTGCCGATGCGGTGGCACCTGTCTTCTGATTGAAGGCGAGTCTCTAGGTCAAAGCTGTTAGAATAGTAGATTGCATAATCTGCAGCTGTCAGAGTTAGACCGATGCCGCCTGACTGGGGCTGACCGATGAAGTAACGGATGCTATCGTCCTCTTGGAAACGCTTTACGGCCATCGCTCTGTCGTCGTTAGAGATGTCGCCATGGTAAGCCACAGCTGAGTCGCCTAACATGTCCTGTATGGCTCTTAAATCGGCTTTAAATCGTGCCCATATAATTACCTTGGATTGAATGTTCGCGAGCAGCTCTTTCAGAGCTTCCATGCGTGGATTCTTATCGTCAATCGGGACGACTTTGTCCTCTGTCGGGAACCAACCGCAAAGTATCTGCTGAAGGCGCAACATGCGGGTGATAGCCTCGGACGCTGTCAAAGTCTCGTCGCCCAACTCAGTCACGAACTCTTTACGCAGTTGCTCATACAATTTGCGTTGTTTCGGGGACAGCTCAACATACTCACGCTGATAGATCTTCTCGGGCAAGTCAAGGCAGTCTTTTTTCAACACGCGGAAAGAATGACCTTCAATGTTCTTGGTCAGCTCGTCAACATTCTGGTAAGAAACAATCTGCTTGTTCTCAAAGCCTCCCATAACACAATAGCGAGCTCTGAAAGAATAAAAGCTGTCATAGCCCAAGATGTATGGATCAAGGAACTTGAACTGGCTGTAGACATCCTCTGGACCTTTGGTCACTGGGGTGCCTGTCATGATGCGGCGATACTTGGCTTGCTTGGCGAAGTTGGTTATGGTCTTTGTGCGCTTGGCTCCTGGACGTTTGATGCGGGAGCTCTCGTCAACAACAAGAAGCACGTCATTGGCTAATAAAATGCGTTTCATTAGGTTCACAGCTTTGTCGCTGACGAATCCTTCAACATTGAACGCAAACACACGCAGAACATCTGGCGCACCCATCGTTTCCTCGAAATATTCTTTCCACTGCTTGGTCATGCCTGCATAATAATGCACAGACTTGTATTGGCACCAGTGGGGCATGTGCTGGGGGATCTCTTTGTTCAGCCAGTTGCGGTGAACACCATTAGGCGCAATCACTACGAGAGCAGAGATTTTGCCTTGGCCGTAAAGATAGGCAGCATTGTCAATGATGACTTTTGTTTTGCCTGTGCCTTGCTCCATAAGAAGAGCGAAAGCCTCTTTGTCTCGGCTCATGTAGAATGCTTTGCGTTGGTGATCAAAAGGCTGCGTCTTGAATATAAAGTCGCCTTTGTCCTCGGCTGGGAGCTCTTTTTCTTGACGCAGCTTTTCAGCTTCAATCTTGGTTTCAATGTATTCATCAAGATACTGCTGGCAGTCCTCAGCCCACTCAGCATCAGGCCAGAACTTATGGATGTGATCAATGTTTGCGCCTGTTGGGGCAAAAAGCAGATCCCTCTCAATCCACTTCTTGAATCCTGGGAGGGATGCTAGTCTCTGAATGGCTGTCCCATCTAGCTTGGTTGAAGCTAGACAGAACTTGCCGTAATCAGCCTTGCGGATCTTCATAGTCCGAACCTTTCCGCGCAGATTGGTCCAATGCCACGCTCAATACTATCGTGGCGAGTTAGTTCGCGTCCGCAGCACGCGCAGTTGCCAGTCTTGCGACCATAAGCAACAGCTGACTCAAGAGGATTAGCAGCAATCTCTTGCAGCTTGTTAATGATGCCCTCAGGAGCAGTGCGGATGCCGAACCACTTGCCTTCCTTAACTTTGCCTGCATACTCACCGTCAACCTTGACGTAAAGAGCACCAGCATTAGCACCATTGTCAGGTGCACGAGAGATCACCAGATCCTCATAGCGGAACTTAGGTGTCTTGATGGCTTCATGAGCCTTGGAGAACATGGAGATGATGTTGCTCAAATCAATCTCAGGTGCATTGTCGCGCTCGGCTTTATGAGCAGCAACCTTCATCAGCATCGCAACAGCAGAGCCAACCTGCTTCTCGGAAAGAGATCCGCGTTGAGTGAATTGCTGAACGAGAGAAGCAGCAAAGCTATTCCAAGATGAGATTTCTTCAAGAGCCTCTATGAGTCCTGGGTTTTCCTCTTTGAATTTTTTCATGTCAAAGTAAACCTTTTTCCAGTCCCTCGCTTTGCCCCAAGCACCTCTTGGGTTTCTTGCTCTTTGAATATATTCAGCAGTGGTGATGTCCATGGTTAGTTCCTTTCTCAGTTGATAGCCTATTATCTCCTTTCTGCCAGAAGAAAGCAACAATTATCTTTGAAGAAAGCAAACTTTGTTTCCTTATATATCAATTGCTTACAGGTCTTAGCCTTGGACGAGGCATTGATATGCCTTTACGCTTCCAGTCTTTTTTGTTTATATCACCATTGTAAAACATATGATCGCCGATGCGCCCGACGAACTCAAAATGCTTAGCCCAATATGGTTTCACCTCAATAGCGTGATAAAAGGTTGCGCCATGATCTAGCACCTCACCTCTGAGAGCCATGTTGGCAATGTCCTTGGCGGTTGACCATGCAGCGATCTCTTTGGGTCGCTCAGGCTTTCCGTCACAGTAAAAGCTGAACTGGCAATCATATTTCTTTGGGCCAGTGTCTTGCTTCACGACCTCGCAAACTGTTGCTGGGAAGTCAGGACTTTGGACTCGGTTGATCACAACCTCTGCGACTGCGAGCTGTCCGTCTAGGTGCTCGCCACGAGCCTCGTAGTAAACTGCCATGGCTAGGCATGTTGCTGCAGTTATCATCATTGTTCTTCCTCCTCATCTTCGTCGGCCTCTACTTCGCCGTATCCACCGCACTCTTCGCAAGTGTCCATGTATGCTTCAAGATAACCGCCATTGACATAGTCAATGACAGCTCTTGTATATTCTCTGCGACCTTCACCGTCGCACTCTGGGCAAGGCTTCATCATGCTGATGCCGCCATCTTCTCGAACAACCATGGTTCGTTGACAGTCTCAAACTTAGGGTTCTCGACTTCGTAGTATGCATGGGCGAGTTTATTGGCGTGCTTGGTTGATTCCATAGCAATCCACTCACGGTGCTGGTTGTCGATTGTTGTGCGGTCGCGTGTGTCGATGACTAGCACGTGCTTGGTGATCTGGACAATGTAAACTTTTCCATCCTCAAGAGTCGGCAGGAAGTTGGCGAGCTTGGTGCGCTTTTCAAGTTTCTTCCACTTGCCTTTGATGCCGAGCTTTTTGCAAGCTGCTGCGATGTTGGCATTGCTGACGCCTTTGCAGTGACGCTTGCCACGTATCAGCTTAAGAGTCTGATATGCACGCTCGTAGCTGCAGCCAGCAACAGTGGCAACAGAATATGGGCCACACCATGTAATACGTTGGTTGCCGATCCAGTCGGTGATCTCGCGGTGGTTGGGTTTGAACTTGTCCATAATCATTTCCTTTCTCAGTTGATAAGTTAGTATCGCTCTTTCTGGCAGAAAAGGCAACAACTAAATTTGAATAAAGTGATTTTTGTTTTCAATAAAAACAAGGAGTTACTCAAGCTTACGCCACTTGTCAACGTAAATCTTTCTGAATCCAGCACGAAGCGTCCCTTTGACCAAGTACCAATCCCCTAACCTTCCGTCCTCTACGATTGGCTTGCCCATGCGTGAATACTTGAACCTGTCAATGGTGCATATGATTGGACCAGTGTCATCCTCAAAAGTGCAGTTGAGCCATAGGTTGTTGTTCTCAACTCTGCGACCCCCACGCTTGGCAAGGTTGACTGTCTCGTTCATGTCCCGCAAGTTTTTCTCTTTCAACTTCCCGAAGAACACGAATGTTCCTGGACGGTCTGCGTCAAGATCAACAATGTCCGTAATCGGCGTTACAATGTTGTAGGAGGCGGGATCAGCCTTAATATGGCCGAACCTACGTTCGCACTCAAATATGTCGTCGTAGGGTGTTTCTCCGTTGTCTAGGAGCTTCTCTTGACGTGGGGTGAGTATTTGCCCCCACTCACGTCTCTTTTCAATGTCCTCAGCCATCTTTGGGCCAATTCCTTTGATGCCGATCAAACCACCGATCAGCTCACCATCTTGCACCGACCAGTTGGCCTTTGACTTGAACTTGTCAAATGGCTTGTAGCCCAAGCCTTCCTTCACGACCTCACGCAACAATCGCACAGCTTGTTCGTCGTCCTTCACATTGCGCAGGCAAGCAGCAGCGAACTCAAGCGGAAACTTGCTCTTCAAAACGCAGCACCAATAACTGAGCAATCCGTAGGCAATGGCGTGTGAGCGGTTGAAAGCCCATGAGCCCATTGTGTTGATGTTGTCCCAGATGCGCTGTGCCTGATCTTCTTCAATACCGTTCTCAGCTGCACCAACCTTGAACCTTTCCCAGAAGGTGTCAAAATACTCTTTACCGAAAGACTTACTCATAGCCTTGCGGAGTGTTGAAACATCTTCCCAACTCAGCTTGCCAACATCCCGAGCGATCGTCATAACCTGTTCCTGATAAACAACGACACCATTGGTCACTTTGGTTATCTCTTCAGTCAGCGGATGCAGGAACTCAACTGGGGCTGCACCTGTGTGGCGTTTGATGTATTCGGTTGTGCCGCCAGAGTTAAGTGGACCAGGACGAGCCAAAGCAGTGATCGCCGCAATGTCCTCAAACTTGTGCACTTTCATCTGCCGAGTCACTGATTGCAGAGCGTAACCTTCAAACTGAAAGATGCCTGCATACTTTTCGTCGTTCAGGACTTTAAATGCATCCTCATCTTCCAGTGGGTATTTGATAAGCTGATCTCGCGTCCAACCGACCTGATCAAGAATGTCTTGAAGCACTGACAGCGTCCGCAACCCCAAGGCATCAATCTTCAGCAGATTAAGATCCTCAGCGTCCTTTTTATCAATCTGGGCTGCACCTGTCTGGCCTGACACAGAACAATATCGGCTAACAGGATACTCAGTTACCAAGATCCCAGCAGCGTGCACTCCGTTGTGGCGTGCGTGATTTTCCATGTCTGCGGCAACTTTGATCTGGGGATACTTCTCAAGAACCTGCCGACCAACGTCCAGTTCGTTGAAGGTGTCAAGAATACAAAACGCTGCACGCGAGTCGCCAGAGCTGCGTTCAATGATTGCGCCTTTGAGGTCATTCACCTCCCATGCGGGGATGCCGAGCTCTTTGGCAACTTCGGCGATTGTGCTCTTGGCTTTGTAACGCGAGACTGTCCCGAGGTGCGCAACCTTTTCTGCGCCATACTTTTGCCGCAAGTATTCAAACACCATCTCTCTGCGGTCGTCCTGAAAGTCAATATCAATATCAGGCAAGTCTTCACGAGTGATGTCAATGAATCGCTCAAACAGCAAGTCATGCTCAATCGGGTCAATGTCAGTTATGCCAGTGAGGTAGCAAACTAATGATCCTGCAGACGAGCCTCGTGCTGGGCCAACGAGCATATGTTGCTTGGCGTAGTTAATCATGTCAGCGATGACGAAAAAGTAATCTTCAAACTGCTTGTCAGCAATCAGATCAAGCTCCCTCTTCAGCCTCGCCTCATACACTGGGTCAGTTAAATCAATGTCACGCGGCGGCGCACCTTCTTCGCAGAGTTGGCGCAAAGTCTTGGGGCTGTGGAATGAAACCATCTGCGCTGTAGGCAAGTGAGCATCGCACTGATCGGCTATTGCGTAGGTGTTGTCAATTGCTTCTTGAGGTGCCCATGGCAGTGCTGCTTTCCACTCCCACTCATTTAATATATGCATTGGGGCTGTGCGGTCGGTGCGGTTGCGCCCGACGAGAACCTCATATGCCTTGCGGTCACCAACACGCGGATAAAAGTTGTCGGAAGTTGCTACGACCTTGAAGCCTTTTTCTTCAGCCCACTTCAAAGCCTTGGGCGAACTCATTGGATTCAGCTCAATGTAAAGATCGTCTTTTTTGGTCAAAGGTAACAATCCCCAATCAGGGTGAGTTCCGCTCAATATTATTACATTATCGCTGACATCAAACAAATCAGTGTAACTGAGTCGTGGGAAGTAATAGAACCTTTCTTTGGAGGTGCTTTTTGTCACGAGCTCATATATCTCAGTCAGACCCGAATCATTCTTGGCTATGAATGTCATTGGGTTGTCGGGTTGCTTGGTTCGTTCTTCTGCGTCTGCGACGACTGATATCTCAACCCCGAACAGAGGCTTCACTTCAGCCTTTTTGCAGGCTTTTGAGAATGCGACATGACCCCATGTGCCTGTGTCGCATATTCCTACCACCTTACTGTTCGCAGTTTCAAGAACCTTGCTGATTGGCCCATAGGCTTTACGGAATGAATATTCGGATCTGACTTTTATGTTTAACATGTTATATCACATTTGTTAGGATTATGACGACTATTGCGCCGATGATTGAACCTATGATTGATGGATCCATCAGATATGCCCCTCCTTTCTATACCATTCAACGATGCGCACAGTTGCCTCAACGTCATTTATTGAGCGGTGTGCGCCATCGATCTTTGTTCCGAACAGCTCCTCGTGGATGTCGCCGAGCTTGCGCATTTTGCCCCAAACTCTTTGCCCCACTTCAACTGTGCAGATGTGTTGCGGAGGCCATGGGAACTTAGTGACCCTGTCAAGCCTCTCCAATTCAAACTTTAATATCTTGCGGTCAAAAGGCAAGTTGTGCGCGACAATAGATTTCTGCCCCAAGAAAAAATCACAAAGCTGTTCAGTGTAAGCCACAAAAGGCTTTTCATCCTTCAACATGTCGTCGGTGATGTTGGTGATCTTTATAATCTGTGGGTCAAGCAAGTGCCCAGGATTGCAAAAGAACTCAAGCCTGTCAACTTCCTCAAGAGTTTCGTCGTCCAGCTTCAATGCACCGAACTCAATGATCTTGGGTTGGATGTCTAGGTCAGAACCTTCCGCTTTGGGCAGACCTGTTGTTTCTAAGTCAAACACAATCATTTCTTCACTCCGCTGTCTAGCGACTCAAGCATGAATGCATAAACACCTAAGTCATGAACAGAGTCTTGATGGACTTTGGGCCAGCCTTGGGCATAACGAGTCAGCTTCGCAACAATCATATTAACAACACCAAACCTATTCCAGTCTTCAACGCTGTTCAACTTGATCCCATCAGGAAACAAAGCTGTCATAACCTCGCCATGTTGAAGGTAGTTGTCGCCATAGGTTTTATTGCGCTCACGGAAAGTGTTGAGAGCAGCTTCCATGCAATCAATCGGGTGCTTAGGTTGCCCTGACTTCCTGATCTTCTCCGCAATATCCGCTATTGTTTTCTTTCTGTCCGTCACTGTATCCATCTCTGTATGCCTCCTCTTTTTGATCACGCAGTTGAATTTTAAGTTTCTCTATTTCAGCCTCATACTCGTTGGCTCGGTCAAAAGCCTGTTCAAGCTCCCAACGCATTGTTGGCAGGATGTCGAATATTCTGGCGATCTTTTGGCGGTCGAATTCAATGTCGTTGCCTATGATACGTAACTCCATCAATAACCTCCTTCCGCAACCTCAAGGCAAGTCAATCCCTCGCCCCTCCACATGTCAACAACTGACTTCCTGTCCTCAAGGATGAGCCAAATGTCTTTGAACTCAAAGTTCTCTTGATACAGGTCAAACTTGACTTCGTGGTCGTGGCGGTTGTCGCCTTCTGCACGCATCAATAGTTCGTCGCAAGGAATCTCGTTAGCATGCAACCACTGTTGGGTCTCGTGTCTGACTGACTCATCACGCGCAGTCATAACCACAATCTTGGTTTCACCATCAGTTCCTAGGTGCCGCACGAGGTTGCAGATGTTTTCAATTGGCTTGTCTTTCAAACCCTGCCTATTGAATTCATCGTACTTGCGTTCTTTGATAAGTTTGACGCGATGGGAATAATCGGACAGTGTCCCGTCCAGATCAACAATAACTACACGCTCGTAGGCTGTAAGAACCATTGTGGCACCTCCGTGTTTTTCCATTTTGCGAAACGAGCTTTCGCTCCATTGTAATAGTTGCGGTATGCAGTGACAGGCGAATCAGCCTTGTATTCGTCGGGCATACATTGCGGGATAGGCGTAAGCATTCCTACGTTAATGTGCATAGGGACAAGAGCCAAGAATGGCAGCATTGCTGCAGTCTTATGATCTTTTCCGTAACGACGAGTGTATTCTTTGCACAACTCGCTGAGCAGACCTAACGCCCAATAGTAGTTGGCTGAGGACTCTCTGACCCAGATTGCTGATGGGTGGTTCTGGTGGGTCGTTTTATACAACCCAACCTCGTCAGCCCAAGAGTCGCCATCAATGACTCGGTGCGCAGTGCATAACAGCTGAGCAGTCTCGAGGATCATTTTGACGCAGTGCTTGTCGCAGTGCATGCGAGCAGCAGTGACAGGACTTTCGTCCAGATAAAATATGTTCATGTTCTGTTCCTTTCTCAGTGTCATTAGTTTACTTGAAGCCGAGCCATTTGAAAAGCCTTTTCCACCATGGCATAGGCGAAACATCCTCAAAACTTGCATCCCCGAACAAAACATTCAATCCAGGTTCAAGCTCTTTGGCTAAAGAGGCACGACTGTTCAGCACGACTGGTGCACGCTTGTAAACAATGTAGTTAAGCTGAGGTTGAGTCAGCTTATACTTTTTCTTTGTTTTCATGCGGCCATGTTCTTTGTTGTGAGCGTAAATCTCTCTGATCATTTTGTCTGTATATTTCATCTCTGCCTCCTATCCGTTCAGAGCTTTTGCCATCGACGGAGCTGCCCACTCGGTCGGTGTTAAGAATGGTTCTGCCCATGGGTGAACTTTGACGACCTCGCCGACCATCAACTTGAACACCTCTTGATATTCGCCTTGGGCACGTGGGGAGAGGCGTGACTTGGCCATCTCATGAAGTGTGCGCAAATTGAATTTGGCTACGATGTTGGTGTGGATGTTGGTTGGCAATACGCCTCGTGCATCCTCTGCTGGGACGTGTTCCCGTAACAACTGGTAAGCCTCGTTGATTTGAGCCATCGCCTGAGCATAGATAATGTTGGCCTCAGGATTTGCTTCAATGCGTGGGGGAGTGTAATATCCGAACCCTGCCATATCAACTGTGCGTTGCGATTGTTGGGCGTATGAGCCTTGACGAGTGCGAACGAACTGGTGAGTGAAGCCTCGTGTCACTTCGCGCACATTGAACGTATAGTCAATGAACTCCCAAGATGACTTGATTGTCTTCAACATGTAATCAAGCTCGTCCTGCTTTTTATCCCATGGCCACTTGCTCACCTTTTCGTAAGCGTTATCGTCGTCCATGAGACGAGTGTTTTTTGTGAACAATAGCAGATTCACTGCATCGTCCGTATAGCTAATCAATTCGACTTTCATGTGTTTTCTCCTTTCTGAGAGTGCATCATTCGCCCATAGTCGGATTTGGAGCGGATGAATCTTTCGACGTGCTGAATGTCATCAACAACATCGTCCATCAACAGTTGGCGCCATGTGGCGAATCTGCCGACAGAATAAATATTATATTTGGTTGTCATCTCGTAGATGAACTGCTTGCGCAAGTCCTCGTTGATCGGTTGGATCTTGCCATACTTTTGAGACGACTGTTTCATGTCAACGATTGAGTAAGGCTTTATGCCGAAGTCGTCCATCAACACTTCCATGAGGTGTGGGCCAATTGACCCATCAGGCTCTTTTATATATTCGCTGATCACGATGTCACCCACGATTGATATGCGGTAAAATGGCACGAGTGGGTCGGGGTAGTATATGGTTTGATAAATGTCACAATCTGGCGATTGAATGCGACCTGTTCGCGTCCAGATCTGTTGCGAGGGGAACTCGGGTCGGTCTTGCCAATCAACAATGTGCATCAATGCAGGCATTGGTATGGTTGAGATTATTGGCGTGTTGTTCTGCTCATGTTGAGCTATTGATTGGTTGCAGAGCTCTGTGCTGTATTCAATGTTGAGAGGTGCAGCCATCTGCGAGATCAAGTCCCATGGTGCAATGTAACGCTCAACAGGGTCAAGATTGTTGATTGATCTGTTCAGGACTGAGCCTGTGACCTTTTGAGAATACAAGTTGCTCAAAAACAAATTTGGTGTTGTTGTCAGCTTGCCATCGTATTTGATTGCCTTTTGGACTTTGACCTTTTTAAAAGGTATGGCGCAAGCTCGGGCAACCTTGTCAGTGCGGAAGCGCAGAAGTGCACCATGGTTGTTCGGCAACGAGTCTTGGGACTCAACTATCTTAGGGTTGAGCGACCTGAGCATGTGCCCTGCTAAAAGTCCTGCCAGACCTGCTCCGTATATCCATGGTTCATTCATGTCTCAAACTCCGTCTCACTATGCTCAAGCATTTTCTCTAGCTTGCGTTCTGTTCTTTTTGCCACTGCGTGGGTGGTCAATGCGGGTGGGTAGCCTTGTTCCATCGGGAACGAAGAATCCTTGACCAACCTCAAGAGCAAGTTAATCTCAAGGTCAGTCAAGGTCGGCATGAAGCATCGGCGGCAGGGCACTAGCCCACCACCTTTGCGTAGCCTTTTTCAATATCCCATGCGAGGTCTTGACGACGACCACCTGCGTGCAGATAATCTTCGTATGAAACTGGGCCACCTGCGTTCAGCAATATTCCCATTGAGTTGAACCCATGAGTGTTCTCACGACGAGGGTTCTTATCACAAGTTGCCTTGATCATCTTGCCCTCATAGCCTGACGCACGGCCACGCTTCTTTTTGTCATTGACTGACTTAACTTTTACTTCAACGACATTATCAGTGATAGCATCCACTGGTTTTTCTCCTTGTTTTCCATTGATGTGTTCAAAGGGTGTGGCTTCGACAGGGATGTCTTGAGCCAATTTCAAAAGCCTCATTGCACCTGTGCGGGTGTCAGAGAACCTTTTCACTGCGACTTTTGTGTTGTTGTTGTAAACTCTGACAATGCCTTGGTTTGTGGTATTGCGGTTTTCAAGCAACTCGTCAACAGAGCTGAAAACAACCAATCCATTACCCATCTTTTGAGCAACGCTCTTAGAGCTGAATGCACGGATTGTGTTTTGTTTGTAGTCGATAGCAAATGCTTTCATGGTTTGTTCCTTTCCTTTCTCAGTCTTGTTAGTATCTCTCTTTTTGACAGATAAGGCAACAAAAAAGTTTGAAGATTCTGATTTTTGTTTTCATTGTTTTCAATCACTTACATCAGAGCACATAATGTCTCAAATTTCTGGGTCGCACTAGATACAAGTTTTTGCGTGCTCTTGTCAACGCAACATACCACACTCTGTTCTCCTCGTCGGTGTGCGAGTTTTCCCAACTCAGCTTGCCCATGTCAGTTGTCAACACAACATTGTCAGCCTCACCACCTTTGGACTGGTGAATTGTTGAGATTGTTATGCGAGGCTTGTCAGAAAACTTTTCTCCATTGCGTAAGCACGAACGCAGATATTCACGCTCGTCGGGTGCAATGCCGCGCAACATGCTCATCCAATCAATGTTCTTTGCGTCCTCAGGCAATCCCAAATCACCCAACCCATAAGTCTCTTGACGTTCAAGTTTGACATTGAACCCAAAGAACTGTATGAGATTCTTGGCCTCATGTAAAGGGATCTTTTTGTCTTTGCGGAGCCTTTCCCAACTCATGATGGCTTTTGTTTCTTCTGACTCAAGAGAGTGCTGACCATTGTAAGAATATGCAAAGCCTTGTTGACGAGCTGCTTGGCGATATCTGTTCAAGAGATATTTTGAGCGAGTCATGCAGAGCCATGTGCCTTCATTCTTAAAATCAATCTGCTGCTCCTCGGCTATCCAGTCAACTGTGCCTTCCTCGGTTTTGGGTGACCATGGTTTTTGGTAGCGGTGCTTGATGCGACCGACAACATTCGAGGCCATGCGATGAACTGAACGAGGGATGCGGTAACTCTGGGGCAAGACGAGCCTGTCGCCTTTTAAATTTAGGAACTTGTTAACATCAGCACCAGCCCAACCAAAGATTGCTTGGTCGTCGTCGCCAGCTATGTAGACTTCAGATGCCTGTTGGGAGGCCAATATTGCCATGCGGTATTGGAGGCTTGATAAGTCTTGCGCCTCGTCAAAAATGCAGATGTCCACTGGGAGCGTAACATTGTAGTTCTGGAGCATGTCCGTAAAGTCGAGGAGCGAGTTTTCTCTTTTGTAGGTTGCGAGTGCTGAGTGATATTGCTTGACTGCATGGAGGGTCAGATCATTCGTTGGGGTGAGGTGATATTGATCTTGCACTGAACGCAGCCCGACACGTGCCAATGATTCAATTCTTGAGCATTTATCGCCAAGGCCATCTCCAGTGTGGATACCTATATCTTCGTCGTAAATGCCCTTGAATTCAACCCCCAATGCTTTGCCTAGTTTGCGATAGTGCGCATTGGTCATAACCTCGTCTCTTTGCAGACCTAACATTTTGAAAGCCAAAGAGTGAAGTGTTCTGAAGTATGGGAATCTCCCCTCGTCAAAACCAAACTGTGCCATGGCGCGTTCCTGCGCTTCGTTGGCTGCCTTGCGGGTGAATGCAAGATAAGCTATGCGCTCGGGTGGTATGCCTCGGCTGAGTGCATCTTCAACTATCCTCAGTAGGGTCGTGGTCTTTCCAGTTCCTGGTGGACCTAATATGATTTGCACTCTTCTCACTGTTTATTCCTTTCTCAACTATGACTCTGTTACAAGATCCACAATATGCCTTCTCAGGCTCGTCGTCGTAAACTCTGCCACGTGTTTGCTGTCCACAAAAATCACAGTCAACAAACTTTTCATATAACTTTATATAATGCATCAAAACTCCTCCGTCACTGCACTCGGGATCTCCAGCTCATCATCGTCTGCGTAAAACTCTGGCGCTGGCACTGACCATACTTTAACTGGTTTTTGTTTGATGCGGAAAGTCTTTCTGTCGCCTCCTAGTGTTCTGAGCCAAGACCAAATTTGGTGTTGTGATGGGTAGCGGAAACGTCTTGCGTCCAGATATATGAACAAGTCCTCCGAGCGGAAGTAAACCTTTTCCTCGTCCGAGTCGTGCCATGGCTTTGCGTTCATGATCTCGTCACGATGGCGAGCTTGAACCTTACCAGTCAAGAAGCTGTCAAGCATCTTTTCAAATTGACCTTGGGGCGATGCATCGTCGGGATCTTGTATCACCTCAACAGTGCTCAGCAACTCGTTGATGCGTTGCTCCCACCTTTGAACAGGCATTGTGCTCGGGCATTTGTTCAGCTTTTCAATACACAGCCTTTGCAGCTGACGCTGATCAAGCAACTGCTGGGTCGTGACTTCAATGCGCTCACCTTGTATCTCAATATACCAACGCACTGACGAGCGGTTCTCAGTTTCATATTTCGTGATTGCGTCAATCTCTATTGATTGGCCTCCACCAACCCCACCAATGCCGAACTCACGCTTCATGCACTTGGACTTCTCGCAATAGTTGCAGATTGGTGCTGACTTGCAGGTGTATGCGTATTCTTTTTTTGAGACTGATTTAATTAGGCCATTGACCTCGCCTGATGGGAGAGGCTCAGGCAGGTGCTCATAGTTGAACCTCATCAGATCTTCTTGCCAGTCGTCTGGGTTCTTCTTGCGGTAATAAACGCCCACATTGAACAAAGAGATGTTTCTTCCACCTTCAGGAAAGCCCATTGTCATTATGTGTTGAAGGCAAGGTGGACCATCCTCAAACTTATTTGTCAGCTCAGGACTAAAATTTTCAAGAGCCTCATAGGTCGTGCGCTTCTTTTCAGCTAGGTCAAGAAACTGCTCTAGGCTTTGGGGTTTGCCTTTGTGTATTGCGTAGCGTTCGCTCTTGTCACCATCCCAATAGCAAAGGTTGATCCAGTTGCCTCTGTCGCGTTCATTGGCTCGAGATATTTGCTTGGGGAAAATTTCTGCACCACCGTAACCTAATGTTGCTGCAAACTCGTTCAGCTTGGCGACCATGTCAACAGCTGCAATAGCAGGTTCACAAAAAAGGTAAAGATGAGCACCTCCTGATTTGCTCCTGCATAAAACGAGTGGCGTCTTCTCAATCTTCTTTTCAAGTTGCTCAAGCGACTCATTCAGCTTAACATCGCCTCGGATATCAATATCAATGACCCCAAAGTTGCACGCATTGTTCTGGCGCAACATGATGATGCCTAGAATATAATCACCACCATTGAGATGCGCTTCAAAGTTTTGTTGGGTTGCGGGTTCGCTAACTGTTACTGCTCGGCCTGACATTTTGCCGTCGGCCTCTGTCTTCTGAACTCTGTATTGGCCGTGCGCAAGCTCGTAGCCTCTGAACAGGTTCATGAATCTTTTTACTTGATTGGGCTTCATCCTCGGTTCCTTTCTGAAGTGGGGGAAGCAGAATGCCGATGTTAACGAAAATTAACCCTGCTTCCCCCTAACGACGCCACAGTTACATTACGTCGTTATCCTCAGGTGCGGACTCTGGTGATACCTTTACTTCACCTGCAGCGACTTGTGCTTTGAAATCACGAGCTGCTAGGTAGATTGCCTTGCCGTTCGGCAAGTTGTGTATGATGCCGCCAGACTTAGCGTCAAACATTTGCTTCACTGACCATCCGAACCAAGAGCCTTGGTCGTTTTCTTCAGGGACAGTTGACAGGTTGTAGGCGTTCCAGAACATTGCTGGATTCAGTGTGCCTTCGCCTGATGGGTGAGGGATCTGCAGACGATTGATCATTGAGTTCCACTGACGAGCTTTTTTCAGCTGCGACTTCGCCATGCTCAAAAGAGCAGGTGAGTAGTTCCCATCTTTGTCAACAACGAACACGAAGTATTCGCCTGTCGGCACAATCTCATTTCCCTCAGCTGTCAGGTATTCACCTCGGTCACCGCGTGAACAACCCTCAAGACAAGCAGAGTCTGGCCCATGGTCAGCGACCAATCCACCTCTGTCTGCTTTCCACTCAATGTGCGCACGACGATAGCTGATTGGGATCACTGTGATGCCTTCTTCACCGTCGAATGCCTGAGCTGCTACGTTGTCAAGGATCATGCCTGCTTCAGCACCTTGAACATATGCACCGTCACGCTTATTGACTTGGGGTGACATTTGTTGCAACACGCTCAGGCGTGGGATCATGAGATCCTCTTGGGTCATGCCCTCTGTGCCTTTGCCTGCGTCTTCAATCAGGATTGAATCGTCGAATGCAACTACATTGTTGCCAGTTTCTTTCTTTGCTACGTTTGCCATGATTAACTCCTTATGTTGGCTATGCGACCTGTGTAAACACGGAACAGGTCAAGATCGACTTCTTTGCCCTCTGCTAGACGCTCTTTGATAAAAGAGTTGAGCGAACTAGGATGGACTCCGACGCCTCGTTTGTAATGCATATGACGATTGCGAAGTTCGTTAGTGAACTCATTGCACGCGTCATCCTCATTACGACCAAATTGAACCTCAACATTGCTTTTGATTAAGTCTGCGCCACCATTCTGACGTAGCCATTCAAAGCACTGCTGTTGGCGAATCCTGAGTTCGTCCTTGTCGTCACCCTTGGCGCGATCTATTGCACCTTGGGATGGGACTGACCCAGTAATCACATCTTTGATTTCAACTTTTGAACCATTGGTCAAAGTGAAGTCTCGGATGTTCAGTTCCTGCATTAAATCAGGCAAGTCATGTTCAGCCAACATTTTGAGATCCTGCTTTTTTTGCTTCAATGTATCTTCAATGCGATTTATCTCATTAGCGAGATCTTGCATCTTCCGAGCCATATCTGCAACTGCACCAAGTTCGTTTGACGCTGGTGCCACGTCCTCAAGCAGATCTACTTCTTTCATAGTCTCCTACCTTTCTCAGTTCGAGAGCTACAGGCATATACCAACCTTTACGGCGATCCCTTTCACCCTCCTCGATATTGCGCTCCCAACGTAGGATACGCACGATTGGTGACAACTCGCTCGCAATCATGCAAACTGTCATGGCTGCAATTGGGTCACCACCTCCAGGCCAAAGCACATAGTCCTCTGGCGAGAAGTCTTTCATAATTCTGCGAGCTTTTTGTATGCTGGGTCCAGGAACATATTGAGGCTTGTCTTCAGGTTCAAAAACTACCTCGAGCGTTCCATACCTCGTAGCATCACTCAAGTCAGGCACCCACCCAAATTTATTCTTGACGGGTCGGTTGACTACATAAACCTTAGGCATCTCATCTCCTTTCTCAGTGGAACTTTACTATGCCTCGGAAAGATTAAAAAGGAAAGAAGAATTTTTCAAAGAAGCACATCGAACCCAAACTTTCTTTTTTAAACCAACGACGAAACCAACGAAACCAAAGATTTAGACACGAGTTGTTTTTGGACCCGTCCTTGGCCTCTTTATTATAAGGGGAAAATTTGGGTTGTTGTTTGTGTGTGAAAAATTTCAGGATTTGTGGTTTCGTTGGTTTCGGCATGGCGCAAGTCTCTGGATTTAAAAGGAAAAACAGGCGTTCCCAGAGTCAAAAACATGGGGAAACGCAACCCAGAGTCTGGGAACTTTTTTGCGTGTATCTTGTAAGTGACTGTAAACTAACGAAAACAATTTTGCTTTCTTCATAACTTTTTTGTTGCCTTTTGATCAAAAAAGAGAGAGAATACCCTATCAACTGAGAAAGGAACTAACCAATGATTACTCGCTACGCTATTAAGGTCACTGAAACGATTCACTCTGATGATCGTTCTGTTGAAATGATCCCTGTTTATTTCGTGGAATATTTTAAGCACGCTGGACACCTTAAATCTTCAAATCGCGCTGAGAAAACTTTTGACACGCTTGCGGAGGCTGAGGCTGTTGTGGCTGAGTTGCCTGCTAAACAGGGTTCTGGTAATTATGTTTTGACTTTGGTTTACGAAGTTGTAGCCATTGAATACACTCACGCGAATATGCATGGGTGGAGCGATGTGACTCCTTTTGAGATTGTTCGGGTTGTTTCCCCTAAGACTATTGAAGTCAGAGCGATGATTGCTGAACAAGACGAAAGTTTTAAGCCAGAGATTATTCCTGGAGGCTTTGCGGGACATTGCGTTAACCAAGGCCAACAAAAATGGAACTACAAGTCAGCACCCGAGGGCATGGTGTTGCGTGCACGCTTGCGCAAAGACGGCAACTTCCACAGCAACTTCGGTAAGCACGTGCTGTCAACTGAGCCACGCAAGTTTTACGACTACAACTTTTGAGAAAGGAAACTATCATGTTTAATGTCGGCGATAAAATTACCATCCGTGATTTGGATAACTTTTACAGTGGTCGTGAGGCCACTGTCGTAGCCAAGACCGATTGGTCAAAAGTCTGGGCCATCATGGTCAAAGTTGCGGGTGCAGAAGTCCATATGTGCATCCATGTTGATAAAATGGAGGCAGTGCAATGAGTGGGGCAACTGCACAAGAATTCACCCAGTGGGCGGCGAAAGCCAAAACCTGCACAATTGATGAGTTGAATTTCATCATCAACGATTGTCGTGAAGCGCAGATTGCGTTTCATGGCTGGAATCCTGAAAAGGAAAACTACTACTCTGACCAAAGGATGACCTTTGCGGATGAGCTGCGCAGGAGGGATGTGTGATGGATAAGATCGTGAAAGATAAAAAGGTCGCTGTTGCGGTTAGTTTTGATTATGGTTCTGGGTGGTCAACTTGGAATCAGGTTGATCCGATGGATGCGCGGTTCAATCAGTTGTTCCTTGAAGGCAAGCATGACGAGGCTGAAAATCTTTGTATTGATTTGAAGCTCGGTTCTGCGCTCGGTGCAAAAGATGTTAAGATAGTCTGGGTCAATCAAGGCGAGAAGTTCATCATCACTGAGTATGATGGCTTTGAGCAAATCAAGTTTGAAAAAGATTTTGAATGGAGGCAAGCATGAGTAATAAAATCTTAGGCAGCATCTTTGCTTTTCTCGGTTGTGCATTGTTCGGGGTCTTGTTTGCTTTTGTTATCATTAACTGGTTGTTGGGTTGTGAGACTTGGGACGAACAATACTGGACGTATGAAAATTCTTGCGTCACACCTGCGATGATTGTTGATTCCTTGGCCAAAGGCGACTAACATTGAAGTAGGATTCATGTTGATCTCCGTTATACTGCTCTGAATCAGAGCCTCAAAACTGGCCTCCTGAAAATGGAGGCTTTCTTTTTGCCAAAAAATCAGCGATACTATTGACACTAAATCTCACAGTTGACCACTGAAACATCGGTCGAAAGGTAATAAATATGTCTTCAGAGCCTAAGAAAAGAGGTCGTCCGAGGAAGCCTAAGGAAGAAGAGGTTATTGTAAAAAGACCTGTGAAGATGGGTCAGCCTGTCAAACCAGAGGCTTGGGACGGCAAATTCAAGTCAGTTGAGCCAATGAAACACCAGAAAAAGGCTCGGCAAAAGCCATACAAATGGAATCACCACGCAACAATCAATTGGATCATGGGCCAAGCAGATCCTGTTGGTTTTTTGAGCGATGTGATGGCTGGCAAAGAGATATTCCCTGTTTATGTTAAGGATCCTGACGGATTGGCCACAAAAGCTGGTAACATATCCGCAGACCCAGAGTTACGCGTCATGGCCGCAAAGACCCTCCTCGGTAAATGCGTGCCTGACTTAAAAGCAGTGGAAGTAAAAGCACAGATTGAAGAAAGAAAAGTGCTAGACATAAGCAAACTGACGGACAATGACCTAAATGCAATTGAACGAGTTCTTGAACACGCTGTCATTGACGGAGATTCGAGCGGAGAAGATGAGGAGATCGTTGAAGGAGTTCACACGCAACTCTTGGCCAACGATTGAACCAGGACGCGAGTTTCACGACAACTGGCACATTGACGCAATATCTGACCACCTTCAGGCTGTAGTTGAAGGCGACATAAAGCGTTTGATCATAAATATTCCCCCTCGTCACATGAAATCAATCTCGGTGGCAGTTGCATTGCCCGCATGGACGTGGACCATCCAGCCGCAGAAGCGTTTCTTGTTTGCGTCATACGCATCATCACTTTCCGTAAGGGACTCGGTAAAATGTAGGCGTCTGATTGACAGCCCATGGTATCAAACTCACTTCGGCGAATCATTCAAGTTGACAGGTGACCAGAACCAGAAGCAACGCTTTGAGAACGACAAGACTGGCCACAGGATTGCAACCTCGGTTGATGGTGCGTTGACTGGTGAAGGTGGCGACATTATCGTGATTGACGACCCACACAATGTTCGGGAGGCTGAAAGCTCCGCTGTGCGGGAGGGTGTTCTGGAATGGTGGGATCAGGCGATGCAGACTCGTCTCAATGACCCAAAGACAGGTGCCTTCGTCATAATTATGCAGCGTGTTCATGAGAATGATTTAACAGGGCACATTTTGGCCAATGAGTATGATGATTGGGATCATTTGTGTTTGCCTGCGCGTTATGAGGTTGGTCATCCTTCGCATACGCGCTCATCCCTCGGTTTCACCGACCCACGCACGCGGGAAGGTGACTTGCTTTGGCCAGATCGTATTGACGAGCAAACTCTCGGCAATCTTGAGCGTTCGCTCGGGACTTATGCTGCTGCTGGTCAGTTACAACAGCGCCCAATGCCCAAAGGTGGCGGTATTTTGAAAGCAGAGTGGTGGGTGCCTTGGGAAAGTGACGAACTGCCTGAGATTGAATATGTGCTGCAATCTTGGGACACTGCATTCTCAACAAAAGAAAAAACATCATACTCTGCTCGCACAACATGGGGAGTTTTCAAGCGTAATGGCCAAATTAACGCTATAGTTCTTGATATGTGGTATGACAGAGTTACTTATCCAGAGCTGAGACGCATCGCGCAAGAGTCTTATGAGGACTTTGATCCTGATGCGGTGTTGATTGAGAAGAAGGCTTCTGGTCAAAGTTTGATACAAGATTTGCGCATGGCGGGTGTGCCAGTTCTTGAATATTCACCAGACCGCGACAAGGAAGCAAGAGCCCATGCAAGCTCTGCTCTTTTAGAAGATGGCAGAATTTACTTTCCTTCTGACAAAAAATGGGCTAAAAATTTAATAGATATCTGCGCAGCCTTTCCTGCAGGTGACAATGACGATATAGTTGACACATGCACGCAGGCGTGGTTGCGACTACGGAAAGGTTGGTTTGTCACTCACTCCCAAGACTTTGAAGAGTATGACGACGAGCTGCCAAGAAAAAGGGTGACGATGTATGGCTAGACAACCCATCAAGATACAACCAGACGAGATTCCCTTTGCGGAAGCTGCTCCAGCAGATGATCTTCAGGTTGAGGCGTTTGGTGAAGATGAGGTTCTGATAGGCGACCCTGCACTTGACGATGTTTTTGCGGAACCTGAGATGGCGTTTGACGCTAACCTTGCAGAGTTCATTGACGAGCGAGAGCTTGACCGCAAGTCATCAATGCTTGTTAAATATTATGAAGGCGACAGGTCGGCGCGATCCGAGTGGGAAGAGCGTTACAAAAAAGGCTTGAAGACGCTTGACCCTGAAGGTGGACTTGAGGAGTCTGAAGAAGAACGCGCATCACGTGGCCTCAGCACAGTTGTTCACCCAATGATCGCCGAGGCAGCTACTCAGTTCAACGCGCGAGCCATCGCCGAGTTGTATCCCGCAGGTGGCCCAGTCAAAACAGTCATCGTCGGCGAACCCAACGAAGAAACAGAAGATCAAGCTCGTCGTGTCAAAGACTTCATGAACTACCAAATCATGGAGCAGATGCCTGAGTATTTCCCTGACCTTGATCAGATGCTGTTCCACTTACCATTGGTTGGCCAGACATTCAAAAAGGTATGGTGGGACTCAACGCTCAATCGCCAATGCTCAAAGTTCGTCAAAGCTGAAGACTTTGTTGTTGCGCCAGAAAGCACCGACATCCACACATCAATCCGCTACACCCATGTCATCCGCATGCCCAAAAACGACTACAATCGTTATGTTGAGGCGGGATGGTATCGCCCGACTGATTATTCAGGCGATGGCATTGACCCATCAGGCGACACAACCTTTGACATTGAAGGTGTGAACCCATATGCTGAAGATGCGCAAGACGAGGTCATGACCTTGTTAGAGATGCATGTTTACGAGGCGTTTGAGGGTGTTGACGGCATTGAGGACGAGGACAGCGACAACCTAGTCGCATTGCCATACGTCATTACGCTTGATTACGATTCCGAAAAGATTGTGTCAATCAGACGCAACTGGGAAGATGGTGATCCTGATCACAAGCGCAGAGATTGGTTCGTCAGTTATAAGTTCCTTCCTGGTCTTGGTTTTTATGGTTTCGGCCTATATCACATGATCGGCGGTCTGGGCAAAGCAGCCACTGGCGCATTGCGCGCATTGTTGGACTCAGCAGCCTTCGCAAACATGCAAGGTGGCTTCAAGCTGAAAGGCAGAGTCAGCGGCGGTGAGATCGAAGTCAATCCTGGAGAGTTTGTTGACCTTGACGCAACAGTTGACGATGTCAACAAAGCAGTCATGCCTCTCCCATTCAAAGAACCTTCAAGCACATTGTTCCAACTGTTGGGGCTGATCACTGGCGCTGGCCAAAGGTTCGCAAGCACTGCTGACTTGAATGTCGGCGATGTCAATCCCAATGCACCTGTCGGATCAACTGTTGCGTTGATCGAACAAGGTTCAAAATCATTCTCAGCGATTCATAAACGTCTACACTATGCACAAGGACAAGAATTTAAACTGCTGGCTAAGTTGAACGCTGAGAACCTTCCAGAGTCTTTCCAGTTCGCCGTTGCGGGAGCTTCAGAGACAGTTTATGCATTAGACTTTAATCAGCGCATTGACATCATTCCCGTCAGTGACCCGAACATCTTCAGCACTGCCCAGCGGATCGCACAAGCTCAGGCAATCCTTGAGATGGCTCGTGCAGCTCCTCAGCTCCATGATCTGTATGAAGCCTACAAGCGTATGTATGAGGCGATCCGCATACCTAACATTGACGAAGTTCTGAAGAAACCAGAAGAAGCACCACGCACTGATCCAATTGACGAGAACATGAGCGTCATGTATGGCAAGCCAATCAAGGCTTTCCCAGAGCAAGATCACGAAGCACACCTCGCAGTTCACATGCAATTCATGCAAGACCCATCGCTCGCTGGCAACCCAGCAGCCAAGGCAATGCAACCAATACTGATTGCCCACATGGCCGAACACGTGGCATTGTTGTATCGTCAGCGCATGGAAGGTGCGATCGGCATGCCATTGCCGAATCTGCCCAATGTGCGTGATCCTAAGTTCAAGTTGGACGACATCGACCCGCAAATGGACATGCTTATTTCTCAGCGTGCTGCTCAGGTTGTTGCGCAAGCTCCGCAGATGGCGCCAATCCGTGCACTTCAGCAAATGGGCCAACAAGGCCAAGGTCAACAAGGCACACTTCAATACGCCAAGCAACTCGCAGAGCTCGAGGCGCAAGCCTTGCAACAACGCACACAAGCAGAGATTGCAGCCGATCAAGCCAAAGCACAGTCCGACATTCAGATCGATCAAGCCAAAGCGCAGCAGCAGCTTGACATCAATCAGCAAAAATCAAACGCGGAACTTCAAGCAAAGATCGCCAAGTTGGAGGCAGACTTGCAAATTGAACGCGAAAAGAATGCTGCTAAGTTACAAATGGAGATGATGAAAGATGCCAGAAACAATCGACCAAATGATATCTAGGGCATCGGCAGAAGTCCTGCCTATGGCTCCAGTCAACCCTGCAGCATTCAGCGGTCAACAAATGCCTCAAGGCATGGGTGCGCTGCCCCCATCTCCTCAAATGACTCCTCAAGGTGGCGCACCAACTCAAGATCTCGATCCGAACTCGCAAGAGTCAATGATGAGTTACCTACAAAGCAAAATTGAAGAGATGCGTGGTCGCATGGGCGGTAATGAGCAACCCATGGGCGCATTGAGTTCATTCATGGCAGGAACTGCCCAACCTGCAGCCCCAGCTGGACCTCCTGTCCCAGCAGCACCCCCAGCTCAACCTATCGGCGGTGGTGCGATCAGCGACAGAGAAATAATGATGGCGCAAGGCATCCCACCGAATCTTCCGATGAGAGGTTAGCATGGCAGTAGCACCAACCCCACGCAGTTTATTTCAGCAAGCTCTTTTTGAGGACGACAATGAATCTGGTTACTTCACAGGTTTAGGTCGTGGAGATCCTTTTGCCTTACGTCGTTTGGGCGGTGGCGCAGCACCTATTTATGGCCGCAGATGGAGCCCAGGATCGACTTTCGGGATGTATGGTACTTTGCCGATTTACGGAACTGAAGACATTGTTCCTGTTAATCAAGTCACAACAACAGGAACTGATACAGGAACTGACACAGGAGTTGTCGGCGACATTAACGGCGATGGCGTTGTAAACTCAGACGACACAGCAGCATATTACGGCACGACGATTGTTGACGACACGATAATCGGTGACACGGACGGTGATGGGTTCGTTGATGTTTACGACGAAGATGCATTGCTTGATCTTTACAATGACGAGAATGTTGCGGACGTAATCACAGGCATCGGTGGCCCAGAAGGTCAAGACGTAATCATTGCAGCCTCCGACCCGAGCGATATGCTTTACGAGTCTGGCCAAGACCTGCAGGCTTTCAACCCTGACATTGATTACGAGGGTGGTTTCGTTTCAGATTTGACTAACCAATACGTTGGAACCATTGGCCCAGATTCTTTCAGCGACACAACCCAAGCAGTCGCAGAGGCGCAAAACTTCCCGCTAGATCAATTTGACGATGGTGTTTATTCAGCTTCGGACTTCCCTGTGGGCAGCTCACTGGGCGGCACAGACTATGTCAGCGATTACAGCACAGATGTTTTTTCGGCTGGCGACACCTTTGCGAACCCTCAAGGATCAATTGTTGACATCGGTTACGGCATAGGCGAAGTAGACCCAGCATTGGCCACAGCCGCAGGTTACACGACTTCAGTCGCTGACCCAGAACCAACAACAATTCCTGAGATGATTGGTGACGCTGTTGGTAATTATATTGAGTCTGGCGGCATGCTCGGAATGATTGCTAATGAGTTGTTCGGAGACGAGCCATACATTGGCCCAACAGGATTCGTCAACCCACACAGCAACGTAGGCGGCATTGAAACAACAAGCTCAGCATTACCTTCAAGTGACATTGGGCAGATTGTTTCTGCAGACTTGCCTCCCGTCACCCCTGATTACGATGCATCTTCAGAAGTTACGCCATTCACCTCTCCAGGAGCAGGCGTTTCTGATTTTGTTGCAGGGTTGGAGAACTATCAGCTGTATGGCGACCCACTCGGCCAAGGCACAGTGATACCACCAGACCCAACAATATCAACCACCACAGGCATGGCAGGTGTTGACGAGGCTGGCAACATTGTTGAATATGGATTGCTTGACGAAGAGGAAGACGATGGACCGTCAGTATTGGCTAATGATTACACTGATGCATTGTTGAACTTGACCGACAACATCGGTTCAGGCAATGTTACTTCGCAGGTAGAAGCCAATGCGGTTCTGAACTTAATTGATCCGCTGTTGAACAACGACTATGACGGAACGATGAGCGACGAAGAGATTGAATCATTGTTGCCGCCAGAGTTACCGACCTCTTCCGACCCAGACTTGTCAAGTATGAACTTCGGTTACACCGAGGATGATGACGACCCGACATTCGTGGGTGGTGAGTATGAGGTCGCGAGTTCCGACCCAGCTATTGCTTATGCAGATGTTCTTTACGGCGACGATGATGACGATGGTGGCAGCACCATGACTCTGACTCCAGACGACAACGAAACATTCATTGACGACGTCATCGCGAACCCAGATAACTATGTTGCGCCTTCAATCACAGTCCCTGAAACTGACACACCAGAGCTTGACTTGACGACGGGAGATGACGGAGGAACGCAACCTTCAGGTGTGACTTTCGGTTATGACGAAGGCGAAGTAGATCCAGGATTCGCTGATTACATTGACACGACACCAACTACAACCACCACGACTTCAAACAATGATGACAATGATTATGGAGTCACATACGCCCCAGACGACAATGATGATTTCATCAACGATGTAATAACGAACACAGACGATTATCTTGCCCCGATCACAACTGGTGGAGGTGGTGGAGGCGGTGGCTCCACTACAACAGGCGGCGGTGGCGGAGGATCCACTACCACTGGAGGTGGAGGCGGTGGCCGAACTGAAGCAGAAATTCAAGCAGACATCAACAAAGCATTAAAAGACAGCGGAGGCGAGTGGACTGAAGAGCTTAATGATTTGGTCGATGAGCGCGAAGATGCTCGGAACACCACATCAACTACATCCACAACTACAACAACTACCACCACCACTGGAGGCGGAGGCGGTGGTGGCGGAGGCGGAGGCGGAGGCGGCGGCGGAGGCGGCGGAGGCGGCAGCGACGATGGCACGCACTGTTGCACAGCAGCCCACAATCGAGGCGACATGACGATGACAGAAGTCAAAAAGCTAAGAGCATGGCACAGAAAGCAAGACATAGTCTGGCAAGAAGGCTATGACGTCTGGGGCAAAGTCATCGCAGACCACCTAGTCGCAAAATCAAAGTGGTCATCAGACCGAGTCAGAGACTTCTACAACCATAAGATTTATGGCGAACGAACTGTTGGCTCCACTTTCGCAGACTTTGTTATTTACCCAATGGCATACGTCATAGGTGCATACAAAGTTGCATCCTCTAAAATCAAAACTTTTAAGGAGAAAGCCAATGGCTGAAGTAAATATCGAAAACATGGAACAAAACGCAGAAATGTTCATGCACAAAATGGGCTTTGCTCATGATGAATCAGGCTTGGACATGACTGATGAACAGCTTGTTAATTTCTTGCTTCTTTGTCAACAGAACTACATTATGGGTGATGAAGATGAAGAAGAATATGAAGAGATGGACGACGAAGAAGGTGGCGTGAAAGTAAAAGTCATGCGCATCGGTTCTGGCGGCGACATGCGCAGCATGATGGATGAGTTGCTCGGACACGGTGGTCCAAAGATGGATTACTAATATGCCTGTAAAAAAGGTCAAAGGCGGCTACAAGTGGGGCTCAAAAGGCAAGGTTTACAAAACCAAGAAAGAAGCCGAACGCCAAGCAAGAGCTGCCTATGCCTCAGGATATAAGGAGAAGAAGCGTGGCGGCAAAAAGTAAAAAGAAAGAAGTCTGGGACAAAAAGCGTCCGAAAAAGGCAGGCAAGCCCAAGGCTCTGACAGATGCTCAAAAGAAAAAAGCCAAAGCATCGGCCAAAAAAGCTGGTCGTCCGTATCCTAACTTGGTCGACAATATGAATGCTGCCAAGAAAAAAGGGAAGAAAAAGTAATGGGCAAAGGCATGCATTATTTTAAGGACGGAACCAAGTATGCTGGCGAAGTCCACAAGCACAAAGGCGGCATCGTGATGTCGGGCAAGACAATGAACAAAAACTCAAAGCGAGTATATGAGTTCAAAGACCTGAACGCAACCGCCAAGAAGAAAGCAAGAAAGAAGGGTGATTGAATGTCTACTTTCTGGGATATTTGCGACACACTTATGGGCTTATGGGAATCAGCTCACGAGGGTCTGCGAATACCGATGCCCCAGAGAGAAATCCCTATATTACTACCGCAACCCTGTAAAGAAATACATCCTCTGGGACTACAGCTGCCCAAGAAGTGTTAAGGTGAAAGTGAGAAAGTAGATTGGTCTAATGGGTGCAACATCTAGAGTCATATCAGGATCCATCGACAACTTCGTCGATTTCATAAAAAGTGTCGCCAACAAAATAGATGGGCCAACAGATTTTGCAGAAGGCAAAGGTGCTTTAGGGAATCTTCCTTATGTGCAGCTTGGAGAACCTGTTTTCGAGGGTGGGAGGAGAGTTGTTCCTGGGTCAAGAGCTGAAGTTATTGTTCCTTCTGGTGACATGAATCCTAAACTTTTCAATTCAATTCAAAGCCAAAAAAGAGACATAGACGAAATAACGAGAGACATAGAGGGAATCCCTGCTCAAGAAAACAGATCTCCACAAATGATCAGACAAGATATATTAGCTATGCAAAATTGGATTAATGACAAAAAAGACCTCCCAGGATTTTCTGACATGCTGCACCAACAGCTTTTACAAATAGAAAGAGACAAGGCTTTATTAAGATCGAGAACAGCTCTGAGGGGTTTGGAATAATGGCAAAATACAAAGGAAGAACAGTTACTTTGAACAAACCCCGCAGAATCGGGAAAGGGGAGCCGAGCTATGGGAAAAAGAAGTCGGTGGTATATGTGAAGGATGGCGACAAGGTCAAGCGTGTGACATTCGGCGACCCGAATATGAAGATCAAAAAGAATCAGCCAGGACGCAGGAGCAACTTCCGCTCTCGTCACAACTGCGACAATCCTGGCCCAAAGACCAAAGCACGTTATTGGTCATGCAAGGCGTGGTAAGATGAGCAGAGCAGCAATTAAAAAAGTAGCAGCAGCAGAGATTCGCGCAGCCAAGAGCTTTCTTGAGAAAAGGCAGATTGACACAGACAAGGTCAGCCCACGCAAGTTCGCCATGGCTGCTAAGGAACTTGACAAAGGCTTTCAAGACACGCTCAAAGTTTTAGCCAACGAGTTGTCAGGAGGCCAAGTCTGATGGCAGATGCGTTTCGCCCTGATGGGAAGTTGAACATCCCGACCCAAGCAGCAGCAGACTACATTGCTGAGCAAGGGCAGATAATGCCGAGGGAACTCAGCCTTCAAGACAGGGCACGCGGTGCATTAGCAAAATTGATCGGCGGCGACAACTACACTAGGTCAGATTACGTATTAGCAGGCAACATCGTCGGCAACCCAGACGAAGGCATTGCTGAAGGTTTAGGAGTCGCAGACATAACTCCTTTAGGTTTGGTCTTCGGAGTTGACGACGCGATCAGAGGATTCAGGAAAGCTGAAGGTGCAACAGATTATATTGCTCCTACAGTTGGGCTCGGGTTGAGCGCAGTTGAAGCATTGCCAGCAACCAAAATTTTGACGAAGCCTTTACGCAGCTTCTTGGGCAATCTTTCCCGTAAATCAGGCGACATCACTGATCCGTCACGCAGAGAGTTCATTGCAGGAGCTGCAGCAACACCTGTCGTTGCGGGTGCATTGGCTTCTCTCCCAATGACAGAAACAATCAGGTCAGCAGTTCAAAATGTTGCCCCAAGCATTCAACCCCCAGACTTTAAAATGTTGAGCGGCATTTTCGAGGGCAGAACTTTCAGCAAGGCTCTTGACGACGAGGCTCAAGACGTAGCGTCTCAAACAGGCGGCGAAATTGAAGACATAAAAGAAGACATAATCAACAATATTTACGAAAGTGACTTTAACAATGTTGCTGACGATGTATTCATGAGTGTTGCTGACGAGAGCAAGCAGATAGACGACTTTTTGAGCAGTGATTTCCCGACAGCGAAAGTTTACGTTTCCGAAAAAGGTGGGCTCGCAGACTCCGCACCTATCATTGATGAGTTGATGGAAGATTATGGCTTGAGCAAGACAGAAGTTAAAGAATATCTGAAAAAAGAAGGTATACTTGAGTAATGGGTGGATTCAGCAAACTCGCAGCCGAAGCAACAGACAAGACAGTAACATGGTTGTCGTCATTAGCCAATAAACTCGGTCGCACGCCTGACGAGTTGCAAGCTGAGATCGGTGAGAAAACGCAAAAGCTCGCAGAACAAGCACCCGAGATGTTTGAGATGTATGAGCAGATGCCTCTTTACAGCGCATTGCAAGAAGCCTCAGAAGGCACAGCTGACCTTGCACTCATGAACCCAAAGACTTTTGAGCAGCTAGCTGCAGGCATTGACATGAGCGACCCATTGGTGCGGTATTCAGTTTTGTCAAAGCAAAACAATCTGCAAGACTTAATGCGCGACAATATCCCGCTAGACGACCTGCCATATCTCAGCTATGACTTGCCTGCTGGTGACTCGGCAGTTCAGATCCGTATGCATGACGGTCGCCACCGCAACAGAGCCTTGGACGCAGAAGGCAACCCAGTTTCGCTGGTCAGGATGATTCCTGTCGGCAGCGAGAAGTCATTGAAAAAGGTTGACCCATCGGCAACAGTTTACGATGAAGTTTCTCAAATGCAGATCCCCAGCAGGGGTGGACGTAATGTTGGCACACTCGGAGACTTGATGAAGTTTTTGAGCGTTGCTGGTATTACAACAACAGGTGCACTATCTCAGTTGCCTTCTGGTCAAAACGGAGGTAAAGTTGAATAGAGCATCATTTTCTTCACTGATGTCCAAAGGAGGCAAAACCATGAAGCATGGAATGAAAAAGAAAAAACCAATGGTCAAAAAGAAAAAGAAAACGATGAAGAAGAAAAAAGGCTATGGTAAATAAGCCTGAAAGTAATGTTGTCGAGGTGTTCGTGACAGGCGTCTCTGGCGCTGCGAAAGCGGAGTTGCATAATGACAGTAATAGATCTGCTGAAAAAGATCCAAAAAACTCTGACGGAAGAACAGAACTCGATAGCTCAGAATATGCTTCTGGGTCAGATGAGTAGCTTTGAAGCATATAAAAAGAGCGTTGGTGTTGCTGAAGGTCTCGAAAGGGCAAACGGCATCATCAGCGAAATGATGAAAAAACTAGATGACGAAGAGGATGTATAAATCATGTCTCATCCACATGCAATTGACCTCATCAAAGATGAGGAAAGCGAACAAACACTAGGTTCGCACAAGTTCCCCAAGCCAATGGGGTGGAAAGTTTTAGTTCAGCCTAATCAGGTCAAGAAAAAGACCAAAGGCGGCATATTACTTCCGTCCACCAGTCAAGAAAACGAAGAATATCTGACTGCTCATGGCCGAATCCTGGCTATGGGGGATCTAGCATATCGCGACCGCGACACTGGCAACTCTTGGAAAGGCGATTGGCCTCAAATTGGTGCACGTGTTACTTACGGTAAGTATGCAGGCCAAAAACTAACAATCAATGGTGTGAAGCTGCTTTTGCTTAACGATGACGAGATTACATCAATCTTGCCTGAGGACGCAGAGATAACTTCATACGTAGAATCATAGGCGACAAACCATGGAGGACGCCAACCATGTCTGATCAAGAAGACGTCTTGAAAGAAATACAAGACGAAATCAATGAGACCAAGCGTAAAGCTGGTCAAACTGATGAGCTCGAAATCGAAATCACAGACGAGTCTGATTCCGCAGAGGAGCAGCAAGCTGCGAAACAAGAAGATGAAGAGCCAGAATACGGCGAAAAGGTCCAAAAGCGAATCAAAAAGCTCGTAGACCAACGTCGTGAAGCAGAATTGCAAGCCAAGCAGTTTCAAGACGAAACAGCCCAACTCAAAGCTCGCCTTGAGCGATTGGAGCAAGGCAGTGCCCATGCAGCTGAAAACGCATTCAACAAGCGTTACGAGCAAACTAAAAAGGCATTGGCTAAAGCTGTTGAAAATGGCGACACAAATGCACAGGTCAGTTTTAGCGAACAACTAGCTGATATGCGTGCAGCAATGCGCATCGCAGAAATGCAAAAGCAAGCTCGCGCCCAACAAGCAGTCTCACCGACTGTTGGCCGAGCAGAGCAAGTTGCCCAAGCACCAGCACCCAAAAAAGCTATGGATTGGTGGGAGAAGAACCGCTGGTTCAACGCACAAGGCTTTGAGCGCGAAACTGCTATGGCACGGTCGATTGATGTTCAATTGGACCTTGAAGGATACGACAAGGATTCTGAAGAATATTACGATCAGTTAAATAATCGTTTACTTAAAGTGTTTCCTGAGCTAAACTCAGGTCAGATCTCTGGTAGGAAATCAAAAAGTAGATCACCAGTCGCCCCTACTACAGGCGGATCTTCCTACAAGGGTGGGCGTGTTCGCATGTCACAGGATCAACTCCGAATGGCTAGGGAACTAGGCATTACTGATGAAAAAGGATTGAAGCAGTACGCTGCAGAGATCCAAAAACAGGCAAGAGGATAGAACTATGACACAAAAACGAAATGTTCGTGCAAGCGAAGAGCGCTCAGAAGTCCGTGCACCTCGTGAAGAGGCAGCATGGAAACCACCATCGTTGTTGGACGCACCTGATCCCCGTCCTGGGATGGTCCAACGATGGATTGCTACCTCGATTCAGGGTAGGGATACTCCAGACAACGTATACAAACGTATGCGTGCAGGCTGGAACCCTCGCCCTGCTGACACTGTGAAAGATCAGAGATTCCCAACTATCAATCATGGGCAGTGGGCAGGTTCAATCGGAGTTGAAGGCATGATCCTGTGTGAGATGCCAAAAGATAAGTTCAAATCTATGAAGGCTTACTATAACCAACGTAATGATGAACAGAACGAATCAATTCCAGGAGAGCTTGATGCGATGGCAAGGACTGGGGGCATTCCGATTCAACAAGATCGGAAATCTTCGAGTAGTCGTGGCCGAGATATCTCGGTGATGGCTGATGATTAACTGCTATAAGGAGTAGCGAAAATGGCAAATGCAGATGCAGCCTTTGGGTTCGTCCCAGTTCGCCACATGAGCGGTTATGCACCTCGTGCTAACAAATACACTATTACTTCTGGTCTCGCAGAAAACATCTTCAATGGTGATGCGGTCATCCTCGCAGCGGATGGCACTCTTCAACCTGCAGGTGCTACAGAGACTAATGTTGTAGGTGTGTTCGCAGGATGTTCATACACTGCAAGTGATGGCTCATACGTCTACAGCGAATATTGGCCTTCGGGAACAACAGCTACGGATATTATCGCATTCGTTTACGATGATCCGTATATTGTTTTCAAAGTACAATCCGCTGGATCTCCTGCTCAGACCAACATCGGCAACTGTGCTGATATTGTTGCTGGTGCAGGCTCAACACTCACAGGTCAGTCTGGCTTCGAAATTTCAGGAACCATGGCAGCAGGCACCGCTCAAACGAAAATCATTGCGTTGTATGACGCACCTGAGAATGCGTTTGGCGCGAATGCGGTCATGGAAGTGCTTATCAATGAGCATCTCCTGAAAGGCACAGCTGGCATTTAAGGAGGGAATGACAAATGGCAATGAATAGAGCACAATTTGCAAAAATGCTCGAGCCAGGACTAAACACCCTCTTTGGCCTCGAGTACGACACTTATCCACCAGAGTGGGAAGCTGTTTTTGAAACTAACTCTTCACAGAAAGCATTTGAAGAAGACGTCCTATTGGAAGGCTTCGGCAATGCACCTGTTAAGGGTGAAGGTGCGGCAATCTCTTATGATGCTGCTTCACAACAGTGGACTGCTCGTTACCAGCATGAGACAATCGCTCTTGCATTCTCAATCACTGAGGAAGCAGAAGAGGATGGCCTATATGGCTCGATTGCTTCACGCTACACCAAAGCTCTTGCACGCTCGATGGCATCGACCAAAGAGATCAAGGCTGCGAATGTTCTTAACAACGCATTCTCAGGTTCTGGTGTAACTGGTGGTGACGGTAAAACATTGTGTGCAACTGACCACCCGACTCGTTCAGGCGATCAGTCAAACACATTAGCAACCGCAGCTGACCTTTCAGAGACTTCTCTGGAGCAGATGCTGATTCAAATCGCAGACATGAAGGACGATCGTGGACTTCGTATTGCTGCACAAGGCACAATGCTAGTTATCCCCACTGCATACACCTTTGTGGCAGAGCGTTTGCTTGAATCACAATTGCGCACAGGCACAGCAGACAACGACATCAACGCGATCCGTGCAGGTGGATTCCTACCGCAAGGTTATCACGTGATGCGTCGTTTGACTGACTCAGATGCATTCTACATCATGACAGATGTGCCTGATGGTCTGAAGCACTTCCAGCGTTCACCTTTGAAAAAAGGCATGGAAGGCGACTTTGAAACTGGCAATGTCCGCTATAAAGTGCGCGAGCGTTATTCGTTCGGCTTCACTGACTGGCGTGGCATCTTCGGTTCTGAAGGCGCAGCGTAAAACTTTGGGGAGGGGCAACCCTCCCCTTACAATCCTGACTGCTTCGGCAGACACTAGCCACGACAGGAGATAAAAATGGCTCGATCAACTTTTACAGGACCAGTGAAGTCCAACAATGGGTTTGAAGTCCCAGTTGTATTAACTGCAGATTTACCAACAGCAGCAGACACTACAGTCGGCACAGTTTATATCGTAAGTGACAATGGCGCTGGCGACAATGAATATTGCCTAGTCATTAACACAGGAGCTGCTTGGGTTACTGCTGTTGGTGCGGCACTATCATAATTTAGGAGGGTGACGAATGGCTGATATCGTAACAACCACTACGATAGCCGACAACCCTCGTGAGGCTGTGTTCGCTTTTCAATACCAGTATGTTGATACAGGTAACGAAAGTGCAGTCACTAAGATTGATGTGTCGTCTTTGGTTAACAATTCCAATGGCGATCCATGCACAGGCGTCAGAATACTTGAGTGTTGGTGGATCATACAAGGCATGACTGTTGAGGTGTTGGCTGATGCTGCCACCGATGTCATCATATTGCACTTGGCTGAGAACCAACAAGGCTATCACAGCTTTGAAAAGTTCGGTGGACTTCCATCGAGCTCTTCATACGGCACAACCCCGACAGGTGATGTAAAATTCACCACGACAGGTGCAGGTGCAGCAGGTGATGCTTATCAGGTAGTTCTGAGGGTGGCTAAAGAATATTAAGGAGGATCGGATGGCTCAAGTCTCTTCTATAAGTAGGGTCGGGACAACGGAGCCATTCGAGCTCCAAATTTCTCGTGGCCAGATACCTTACCACACTTCTCTTTTTAAGTATGGCTACAACCCGAACATCATCAATGTAGAAGAAACTATATGGGATGTCGGTGGGACTTATGCTTATCCTGCGTCAGCTGTCGCCATGACAGTAACGAGTGCCAGCGGAGCAACTGATTCAGGTGTGACAGGGATTGTTTTCGGGCTGGATGCAGATTACAACGAAGTCAACGAAACATTCACCCTGAACGGCTCAGGCACTTACACAACGACTCAAACCTTCTTGCGAGTTTTCAGAGCTTACATAACAGGCTCTTCAGCCCCAGCAGGAAATATAACAATAGCTAATGGCGGCACAACCTACGCTCAGATAACTGCAGGCGAGAATCAAACGCTTATGGCAGTATACACTGTTCCCGCAGGCAAAAGCCTATATGTCTACCAAGGCATAGCCACTCACGGAACAGGCACCTCTGGCGGTGTATACATGACTGTGCGCTTTTTAGTTAGGAGTCCTGGGGAAGTTTTTCGCACTGCTGTCAAGATTGATGTTTCGGAAAGTGAGATATTGTATCCTTTCGCACAACCTTTAAAGATCCCTGAGAAGTCAGATGTTGAAGTCAGAGCAATATGTAACAAAAACCAAGCGAATGCGATATCAGCTTCGTTTGACGGAATAATTGTTGAGGAGTCTTTATAATGGCTACTTCAGGAACAGTCGCATTCAGACCCGATGTTGAGGAGATAATCACCGAGGCATATGAGCGTTGCGGCATTGATAACCAAACTCGCACAGGCTACCAAGCTGAGACAGCTCGCAGAAGCCTGAACTTATTGTTCAGCGAGTTCGCCAACAGAGGCATAAACTATTGGGCTGTTCAGAATAATACTTTGGCGCTGACGCAGGGCACGACGACTTATACTTTACCAGTCGGCACGATTGACTTGATGAGCGTTGTTGTTAGGGAAACTGTCGGCGGCACAACTTCTGACACAGTTGTTGAGCGAGTTAGCATTGACGAATACAACCAACTCCCAAACAAATCCAGCAGCGGCAAGCCTAGCCAATATATGCTAGACAAGCAATACACACCAGTTTTGTATATGTGGCAAGTTCCAGACAGCAACAGCTATAGTCTTGTTTATTGGTCAATCAACCAACTCGAAGATGTAACAGCTTCTAATCAAGACGCAGATATACCTTACAGATGGAGCGATTGCATTTGTGCTGGGCTGGCTGCAAAGCTGGCAATGAAGGTCGCACCAGAAAGATTAACAATGCTCAACGAGATGTATGAGAGAGCGTTTGAATACGCTGCGAGCACTGACAACGATGGCGTAACACTACGAATCAGACCAACAGGGATGAATCTTAACTGATGGCAAGAGTGAGAAGGGCAACAGGTAAAAAGTCATTAGCGATCGGGGATCGCTCTGGCTTACGTGTGCCTTATACCTCACTCAAGACGACTTGGGACGGATTAAGAGTTGAGCCAGAAGATTGGGAGCCGAAGCACCCGCAACTTGATCCACCGCGTAATGTTGTTGACGCGGTTGCGCTGTTTCAGCCTCGCCCAGACAATGACCCAGAGAATGTTGATTTTTACGTAGGTTATAATTACGATCCATTCCTTGATCCTCGGCAAAGGCCACCAGTAGGTGTTCCTGGGCATGGGCGTGTTGGCTTCATAAGCAGAGCACAACTTGAGTTCGAGATCACTGTCACAGGCGTAGCTGGCACAGGAGCAGTTAACGATGTTCAGCCTGCAGTCGGAGTTGACGGAGTCGCAGGAACAAGCACACTAGGCGATTATACAACAGAGTCTGAGACAGATCCAGCAGAAGTTCCAGGAGTCGCAGCCACTGGCGCAACAGGCACAGCAGTTCCGAACATTGTTATTGATGTATCAGTTTCAGGAACAGCAGGCACAACTGCGCTCGGCGTGTTCTCAACAGCTACAGTTGTTACTGGTGTTCGTAGCTTCGGCAGAATAGGTCTGGAATCATTAGAAACAGAAATTTCACCGACTGGTGAAGCAGCCACAGGTGCCCTAGGAACATTCACCGAAGAAGCTGAAATAACTGAAACAGGCGTAGCAGGCACAGGCGCAGTCCACATTCTTGGCGAGTCTGACGGAAGCACAGTCAGAGTTAATGTTACAGGAATCGCTGGAGTTGCTGCTGTTGGTAATGTCGGTGAAGAAATTTCAGTTTCCGAAGTCATTGAAACAGGACTCGCAGGCACAGGCGCAGTCGGAGACGGAAGTTCTGTCCCAGTTGCCTCAGGTTGGGGCGATGGTGGTTGGAGCGACGGAGCTTGGGGAACAGGATTATGAATTATACACAACTAGTAACCAACATACAAAACTTCATGGAAGACGACTCCAGCGAGTTGCAGGCTTCCATTGATCAAATTATAGCTCAAGCTGAAGACATGATCTTTCAGCGTTTGCCTTCAATGCCTTGTTACAGAGGCACGACGACAGCAGCGATGGTCGTAGGGACGAGCCAATACGTGATACCTACAGCTCGTATGATTCGGCAGCTGTCAATAACTAACTCTGGCAACACAGTTTATTTAGATCACAGGATTGATTCTTACCTAAAAGACTATTGGCCCAACAGTTCAACAACTGGCACCCCACGTATGTATTCAACTGACACAGCTGGAATAACAGGCACGACCATAACAGTTGCCCCCACCCCAGACGACACATATTCTTACGAAGTTGACTACGTAGCACCCGAAGCTGGCCTCTCATCAGGCAATCCGAACACTTGGATTGGTGATAATGCTGAGAATTTGTTGCTTTCTGCGTCACTTTATGAAACTTCTGCTTTTCTTAAAGCGCCAGAAACGCTAAACTTATATAAGGCGCAGTTTGATGAAGCTGTGCAGCTGTTCCAACAGGAAATGGCTCGCAACTACCAAGCCGAGTATAACGGAGGAATCTAAACTATGGCTATTACCCAAGCAATGTGCACCAGTTTTAAGGAAGATCTGTTGCAAAAAGAGCAAAACCTTGAAACAGGTGGCGACACAATTAAAATCGCACTTTTTACTTCTAGTGCAAGTCTCGATTCAACAACAACAACATATACAGGCCAAACAGGCGAAGTATCAGGCACAGGCTACACATCTGGCGGTGTTGCTCTGACTAACCAAGTTGTTGCCACATCAGGAACCACTGCGTATTTTGACGCAGACGATCCTGAATGGACTTCGGCCTCATTCACAACAGCTGGCGCGTTGATCTACAATGACACCCTCGCTGGCAAAAATGCAATCGCAGTCTTAAGTTTCGGCGGTGACTTCACAGTAACGTCAGGCACCTTCCGCATCGTGTTCCCAGCTCCTGGGGCAGCAGCAATCGTGCGCATTGACTAATTAAGAGGATTATGACCCATGCCTAGTACCTATTCAACTAGCCTCCGATTGGAACTCATGGCTGATGGCGAAAAGTCAGGCACATGGGGCACAATCACTAACACCAACTTAGGAACTCTGATTGAGCAAGGTGTTGCTGGGGTTGCCTCGGTAGCTCACGACGACTCAGCCAGCTACACACTGACTACGAACAACGGATCCTCCGACGAAGCTCGTAACGCAGTTGTGTTGATGACTGGGGCATTGACAGCAGACCGCGAAGTCATTGTTCCTGATGTTGATAAAGTTTACATCTTTAAGAATGGCACCTCTGGGGGTTTTGCACTTACGTTCAAGACTTCTGGCGGGTCGGGTGTAACGATCCCTAATGGACGAGCAGCAATCTGTTATGTTGACTCAGGAACTGGGACAGTCAATGCGATTGACGATGGATACTTCACCGACTCTATTTATATAGAGGGTTCTTCAGCTGGCGACTTTATCACTGCGGAGTCAACTAATGCTGGCGCAACTTCTGGCCCAGACATTAAACTTTACCGCAACTCAGCTTCCCCAGCAGACGGAGATGTTCTTTCAAAGATAACCTTCACAGCTAACACTGACAATGGCTCTGGTGGGGTTTCAGTTTCAGACGTTGAATATGCGAGCATCAATGTAAGTGCTCCTGAAACGAACGAGACTTCTGGCGAAGCTGGCAAGATGGTCATTGCGCTGAAGCGTGGTGGCACAACTCAAAACTACATTGAGATCCAAGGCGGCACAAGCTCTGACGCAGACAACGATTCGATCGTTTTCAAAACTGGCGGCAGCGCAGTCATCACAATTGACAACAGTCAAAACGTAACGATCGCTAATGACCTAACCGTAGACACCGACACTCTGTATGTCGACAGTGCGAATGATAGAGTTTATGTCGGAACAACAACTGCCGAAGACTTCAGAGATGAATTTCCTGCGCTGCAAAACCACGGCTCAGGTATTGCAGGAGCGATTGCATCAGTAAATTCTGTTGATGCAGATGGAACGTCAGGTTTTATAACGATAAAGCAATACTCTTCTGGCTCAGTCCCTAATAACTACGGACTGGGTAGTTTAATTTTTGCAGGCGCGGATGGCAGCGGAACGCATTTTGCTGCGGCAGAAATTAAGGGTCATGTTGATGGTGCTTCTGGGACAGGTGATCTTCCTGGACGGCTAGTATTCAGAACAACTGCCGATGGCGCATCTTCCACAACCGAGCGTATGCGGATTAATTCGTCAGGCCACGTCACTATAGGTTCAGGTGGTAGCGAGGTTAACAACTTAACGGTTTATGATTCTGCGGCTGATTCAGCTATAACCATTCAGTCAGCGGATGCAAGCACCGCTGGGCTTGTTTTTGGCGACACTACAGACTTCAGTCGTGGACGTATTGTTTACGACAATGATGACGAGTCTATGGCATTTGAGACAAACAATCTGTCCGAAGCCATGCGGATCGACTCGTCGCAGCGGGTTTTGATTGGTGGACAAAGTGATTCTATAGCCGCAGGCGGTATTCAGGCATTATTACAAGTTGAGGGTACGGGCGGGGATGCTTCTTTGTCCTTGGTTAGACATTCCGCCAGCGTAAACACGAGTTATTTCACCTTTGGTAAAAGCCGAGGCGCGGATGCGACTATAGTGCAAAACGGGGATAATATCGGTTTCATTAATTTCGCGGGTGCAGACGGAACCGACATTAACTCTTACACTGCTTACATTGCTTCTCAGGTAGACGGCACACCTGGCTCTAACGACATGCCAGGCCGTTTAACTTTCTACACTACCGCTGACGGCACGAATACCCCAACCGAGCGTATGCGGATTAATTCGTCTGGGAATGTGGGTATCGGAGGTGGGATTGACCCAAAAAGACAGTTAGTTTTATACGATGGTTCTAGTGGTCAAGTTCAAATACAATTTCAAAATAACACAACTGGAACAACTAATGTTGATGGCTTTGGGGTTGGACTTGATTCCAGCGAACTAGGTTTCATGTGGAACTATGAAAGCAGTGACACCTATTTTGGCAACACAAGTTATGGTGAGATTTACAGGCTAACAACGGCTGGCCAATTAATTAAAGGATACACTTCTAATACACCTACAGCAGGTCATAACGCATCAATTCAAATTGTAGGTCAGGGAACAGCAGATTTCCACGATGCAACTGCGGCTATCATTGGATTCTCCAACAACTCAAATGGCGCATATCTAAACTTTGGCTCTGGTCGCTCAGACACTGCGGGAACCTATACGGTTATCGCTAATAATGACACTGTCGGTCAGATAAACTTTTGTGCAGCAGATGGCACAGATATGACAAGTCGTGCTGCTCACATAACAATTCAGATGGATGGCCCTCCTGGCAGCAATGACACCCCAGGACGTATTATGTTCTTTACGTCTGCCGATGGCGCATCAAACCCAACCGAGCAGATGCGGATTGATAGAGATGGTTATATCAGAGCAACAACAAAGGCATTTGTGGCTTCGTCTGGAACTCTGACAGGTTTTTATTCCAGCGGTAGCGGCGTCGGTATATACAGAGATGGAGCATATTCTAATTGTGGATCTCACATTGAAATAGGCACAGATGCGACGAGTGGATGGGCATCCATGTACGTTAATCGAGATTGGACAACTGGCGAAGACG
>Ga0181558_10000363_pt1 | contig 42418 bp, 24 predicted proteins | sample 011ome_22_FD_133754 | JGI IMG/M metagenome (GOLD analysis project Ga0181558, IMG submission 133754) | Coastal salt marsh microbial communities from the Groves Creek Marsh, Skidaway Island, Georgia - 011507BT metaG (megahit assembly) | ecosystem: Environmental > Aquatic > Marine > Intertidal... | reverse complement strand
GATCGTGGGTGCGCGTCGCGTTCGACGCCTCAATCGCGCGCGATCGACGACGGCGGTGGCGGCGGCGGCGCGCGTCGGCAACGATGGTGACATCGTCGTCATCGTCTCGTGGTGAACTGTGGCGTCGTCGTCGTCGTCACTCGCGGTCGCCTTTGCGTCGTCATGCGGTCGGGATCGGACGCGGACGACGACGATGGGGCGGCGAGTGATCCGGGCGTTGCGCCGTCGCGCGATGCGCGTCGACGGCGGCGCGTCGGCGTCGGCGGTGGTGCGTCGACGTCGGGGATGGCGATGATGACGATGATGATGTCGCGTCGCGCGCCTCGCGCGTCGCGCATCGCCAGCGTCGTCGGGCGTCGGCAACGCCGGGCGCGCGAGGAGTTTGCGACGTGGACGCCCGCGGGGAAGGATGGGCGTCGACGGGGGCATCGCGCGTGCGCGTCGGATGACGAAGAGGACAAGGCGGAGGCGGCTCGGACGCCGCTGGGGGCGCACGTGACGTCGAGCGCGACGGATGCGGGGCGGAAGTTTGCGCTGGAGCATAGATTGAGCGCGATGCGGGCGTTGCCGAAGACGTCGAGGTATGCCAAGGCGCAGGTGGATATGATCACAAAGGCGTTGGAGTTGCTCGAGCGCGGGAAGGTGCAAGTGCGAACGGTGGAGGAGGAGGACGAGTTGGCTGGTTTGCTCAAAGCGGTGAAGCTTTAAAACAAGTTGTAGTAGGTAATTTTCTAGATGTTGCGCTAGCGTGTGCGTGAGTGCTCGTGCGTTTTATTACCGCGCGCGCGTATATATGTTTGCGTGTGTATGTTGGATTACAATGGATGTCCGAAAGTGGTCTAAACATGTTCTGTCCACATTTTTACGAGCCGCCGACATCGTAAATTCTAGCCGCATCTGTCAAGATGCGTTTCTTACGGATGCGATACGCAATTGCGGTGCGCATATTTCCTTCTTTTGCGTTTTTGAGCTGTTCATAATCTTCCTCTAACGTCGTCGGACAATCCTTGAGGCGCGAAAGAACCGCGGCGCGAATCGCTTGCGCAGCGCGCTTTTCAGGCGCGCCCCCGCCGAGCTTGAATCCTTCAACACCATTCGCGGCAGCGAACTCTTCGGGGGTGGCTAATACCGCACGCAAAGCCCAAAGTAACTTATCTTCGGCATTACCGTCAGAGATGAAGTTGCCATTCCATAAAGCCTCATCGAGCGCCGGGTGCGTACGCTTGAGGTTGGCTAGTCGAGAAGAGTCGGCGCCGAGCGCCCGCTTCATGGCATCATGATTCGCCTGCAAATACGGTAGTAACCCCTCGAAACGGTAAATATCAGCAACGTTCTCCGCGTCTACGAATCCATAGCGCGTCACCAATTCGTCGTTGTTCAATACACCGTATGAAATGAACACCTCTGACCCCGCGGCGTAGTCTTGAGGCGCACGCAACACAAAAGCGCCTCCTGAAAACTCGAATTCCGTCTTCAACATCGTCTTGTGGTTCACCATATCAATCAATGGCATCAATACATACGCCAACGCGCTATCACGCTCGTTGTTCTGCGCGCTATCGAACACAGTGAGAGCTAAAACGGCAAAGACCGCGAGCCATCGACCTTCGGCGCTTGGCGCCGTCAAAAATGTCGCAAAAGCAGTGCCCACCGCGAGCGATCGCGGCAAAAGCTTGGCTTTCAGTTTTGCATCATCTACCAATCTTCCGCTAAATACTCGCGACCGAACGCAATCCAAAGCCCATACTATACGCTCGTCGCTCATCGTCGCTAAAGCGCTCGTCGTTGCCGCGTGACGTCTCACCAACCTAATCGCCTCCGCGTTCTCTCCAAGCTGATCTCTCTGCAGCTTCGCCGCCAACGTGTACTGCATTGCACGAACTTCGCTATCGCTATAAGAGCCAATCAAATTGAACACTTCAGGGAGTTGTGCAATGTAAGGCGCAAAAGCGCTCTCCGACCCGAGTGCGTACTCTCGAAGCAACACCAGCGCCACACGAAACGCCCACTTCTCCTCACCTACGGCGTCCCATAACGCATCAGATATAAACTCTGGGTGCGGGTTTGCCATGCCTTCGGTAACGACTAGGGCGCTGCGTCGAGGTAGACGCACGAGCTCGTCATTGGCTTTGATGTTCGCGCGCGCTACCACACCTCGAGCGGTTTCAGCGTCATCCTTCGCGCCGCCAACGTAGGCAATTTCAATAGCTTTGCCTTCGACGTCGTTTTCTTTGAGCCAAGAGGTGAGACGGGTGTCGGCTGTTGACGCGCTGGCGCGTGGTGTCTCGCGCGACCCGCGTGAGAGGTTTAACCGCGACGCTCGAGTGGGGTGACGCGCACGCGTTCGTGCGAACGCTGGCGCGGCGCGCGACGTCGATGCAGATACGCCATACATTATTACTGTGTTACAATGGCGTGAGTGCCCAGGTCACGCGCGCGACGCGCGGATGTGTGAGGATAGCGTCGGCTTTGAGACGTGCTGCTGCGCTTTGTCGGCGAGGCGGACATATAGTAATACAAGGTGCGGAATCATGTTACGCCAAAACAGAGTAAGACACTATTTCCATAGTTTAACGCTCATGTCGCGCGAGGCAGAGATGAGCATCTTTCCAGAGGTACCAGAAATTGTAGCCAAGGCAAGGACTGCGTCTCGATGTGAGTCGTGGCGTTCATGCGCCGCGGATGCCTGCGTCTGCGGCTTCGCCGGCACGGGCGTTTCTTGTTGCAGTACCATGCCGTTGAATGACTTTTCAGAAAACTTTGGACGTGGGCCGGAGATCTTGCCAGACATTACGCGTGATTTCGCGGCGTCACCCGGGTGCCACACGCGAATACACGCGTCGGTGCTCCCTGAAACTATCGCCCCGTTGGGAAGCGTCAAGAGCGCTCGCACGCCCGGTGGTCTAGACACCGTCGATAATAACTCATCTGCACGTAGGTCTTCGCTAAATGTACCGTAAGCCGAGCTTGTTAGCGTGGATGAATACACGTGCGCGCTTTGGGGACGCAGTGCACGTAGGCGACCGTTCGCATCCATGGCGCTCGGCGGCGCACGAGCCGCGGCATCCAGTGCCGCACCTTGTCCGCGCAACGTGCGTAAAATGCGAAGACATCCGCCGTCAGCGACATCCCAAAGCGCAACTTCATCGTGGCCAGCGGCACACCACACGAGCGGTCGACCGATGACACCTGATAAACTCTGACGCGTCGGCTGCGTGGCCACCACCATGGCGTCTACGCCTACGCCTCGAGATGGATGACTCCACTCCTGCACTATGGTTTGGAAACGCATGTCAAGCAAGCTCATAGCGCCACTTGCGGTACTCGCCACGAGCCATGAAGATGTGTGCTGCGCGTCCATCGCGATCGATGATACGACGCCAAGCTTTGGATTGAGTGGAATTCTAAACGCGTCTCGCGGCGCTCGGTAATCCCATCCGTAAACTCTACCGCTTTGCGTCACATAGCACACGACGTGTTCATCCAAGCACGCCAACGCGGCGATGGCGCCTTCCGATTTATTTACGTGGCGAATCTCCGCTGCGCCAGTGTACTTGTCAGGTACTTGCTTTCCCGCTCGTTTTGGTGCGTCTCGAGTTGTATACTCAACGCGCCACGCGTGCACCGTACCATTGTCGCTTCCACTCACAATATGCGAGTCCGACGTCGAAGCGACGCACGTGACTTTCCCACCCTGAGACGCATATGTCAAGCGTGACTTGAACGACACGTCTTTTTCAATGCGACGAGAATCCCAAATCTTACAGCTCCCGTCATCGCTGCCAGTGACAAAGAAGACTTCGCCGCGGTCGACGGCGATGGAGGACACCGCGCCGCGATGTTCGAGTAAATGCGCCACAAGCACACCTCTCGGAGTCCATGCATCGTCATCGTTCATAGATGTTGTTGCGGCGGTGTCAGCTTCTGGCGCTCCTCCGATTGATTTGAATCTATTTACGCCCATGTTTTTCACGGCGGCGGACAACGCGTCGACGACGCTCCCGCTCGCAACGTCAACGCCTCGGTCTTCGCGCGTTTCGCGCAACGAAATCACCCGAGCGTCCTGTGGCACCACCAGTGGAGTCTTGGCACCAAAGATCGTCGACCATGCGTCGTTAACGTCGGAATCTGACATGTACATGTCGCCTTCGTCGATGAAGCTCGGCGGCCGGGACGACCGGTTGCGCGTTTGCTGCGGCGCGGCGCCTTCACTAGGTGACGCACTCGATCTCACTCGTCGCGCGTTCGCAAGAGCCTTAATATAAGACATCATAACTTTCAAACTCGCCGCATCCGCGTCATCATCCCTCGCGCTGTATCCGCCATGGACGTTGTCTTCGGGGTCCTGATTTTCCAAATCCGACGGTCGGTCGATGCGCGCTCGCGCCGCCGCAAACACTGCCGCCGTTCGCAACCCCGTGGCCTGCTCCAACGCCGCCTCGAACGCGCTTCGAGATGGCGGAGGGTATACGCACATCGCTAACACATCCGGCTGACTCAAATACTCGGGCGCCACGCGCAGAAGTTTGGCGCAATTCGGCTCTGACGCGTTCACAAACGGCGCCACCACAGGCGAGAGCGATGTAAACGCATCGACAACACCCATACATCGCGCTGCGGTTGCGAAAAACTCGAATGCTGCGTTCCGCACCATCGTCGAAGGGTGGCACATGAGTGGCGCGGCAGATTTCGCGACACTTACGATGGCGTGCTTGCCGAGCGATGCCACTGCGGCGCGCTGCGGCTTTTCTCTCACGTCTGGGGCGATCAATGTCGTCATACATCGCAATGCACAAGATACCACGGCGTCTTGCACGTCGAGTAAACATCGATCAACACAAGGCACGAGTACAAGCTCGCATGATGCGCGACCGACGACTCTACCGACACCGGCGATGTGCTTGAAAAACTCGCACCGCAACTGCGGCGCCGGCGAATTCAAACACGTTATCAACAGCGGCATGAGAAAGTTATTTGCATCGTCTCTGCCAAAGAATTCCGCAAGCTGCGGTGAATTCGCCAAGATCACTTCGTACATCGCTTTTTCGGCAACTGGACTCTTGCCGTTACGATGATCCGGCGTGAGCATGCTAAGAATTACGCTCCGAACTGTGTTTCGAATGACGAGCATTTCGTCGTCAAAACTAATGGGATTGCCGCCCACGCCGCCGCTTGCGACGGCGCGCTGCAAAAACTCCACGCTCAAGCGCGCGAGCTCGGCCAAAACCTCTCCTAGGGCTATTCTTACTAATGTTTCCGAATCACTTGCTGCGTTGCTTAAGATTGGCCAGATGTATTCGCGGAACAATCCAAACTCGCTTTGTGGAACTTCGTTGACGGCGGTTAAAATGTCGGCGATAGCGCGCAACGCCTCTGCGCGCACAATCGCCGCCGCGTCCTGTAATGAGCTCGCACAGAACGGCAACATCAATTGTAGTACGCACTCGTCCGTGGCGATGACGCTGAGCCTGCGTAACAGTTTCAACGCGCGCACGCGAGCGCTCACGAGTGTCGCGCCTCGAATCGCCGAACACACGTGCGCGGCGACGAGATGCACGCCCGGACATTTTACTCGCGATTTCATCGCCATTGCCACAGCATCTTCTGTTGTCGACGCACGCTCAATGGCGTCCATTCCACTTTCAACGCGCACGATGGTGGCGAGTAAATCATCCAGCTCTGCGTTGATGGCATCAATTTTCCCATTTGCATCCAAATGTAAAAATTGCGCACTAAACTCGTGCACGCGCTCAAAGTACGACGGAAACAACCGTGAACGATAGTACTGTTCCAAGTACTCACGTGCACTCAAACGCGCGCTCGGATCGATGGAAACCATAGACATGATCATCTGACGCGCCAAGTCATCCTTTACGCCCGCCTCGAGCGCTTCGCGAGGATCGTACTCGCCCCGACGATATTGCAACGCTTCGGATAAATCAAACAACGCGTTGCCATCCATAAACAACTCTGCGAGAGTGCATCCCAAGGCGAAAATATCCGCACTCGGATCCACTTTTGTCGGCGTCTCATCCAGCATGGTTTCCAGCGACCGACTTCGATTTTCATTTGAAAATCGCTCGGGCGCGATGCAACATCGACGTCGTCCTCCGCTATCAAAAAAGTACGTAAACTCTGAAGGATTATCAACCGGTATCTCACTCGGTTTATACGAGGCGTAATCACTTAAAAAACACCACCCCCATGACGTCATGAGGACGTTCTCGCACTTGATGTCTCCGTGCGTGACGCCGACGGCGTGCGAGTCACGCGTCGCCAACAACACCTGATACGCCACCCACGCCCGTTCACATTCGCTTAAAAACGGCCGCGCACTCAACCGATCATACAACGTCATGTGGCAATACTGCCTCATCAGGTAAACCGCGCGTGAGGTCTCCAACGCGCGCGTATACGGCCAACAATGCGGCGCGGCGTCGCCTCGCGTCAGCGCCGCGTAAATCAAATCAATCTCACGTTCATGCCGTCTCAAATCCGGAAACCTCCCCGGCCGCTTCACGTACACCTTCACCAACGCTAGTGACGTCCCCGGATGCTCATCCGTGCCCTCGTCGTCGTCCACGCGACACGTAATCGACTTTAAAAACCGCCCACCGGGCGCCGTGGCGTTGGTTTTCACGACGAGATTCGGTAAATCTTGCGACAAAACATCCGTCACGTGCGCGCGCGGCGGCGCCGAGTGCTGGTTCCCCATCGCGCGTCACGCGTGCGTTACCAATGGCGCATTGAACGGCGGCGGCGGCGGCGGTCGCGATGATGGTCGCGGCGTAGGTCGCGACGACTTTTGGCGACAGTTGGCTTTACTTTAATCATCACATCGTTACGCGTCAAAGGACCGCGCGCGGTGCGCGGTCGTCGTCGTCGTCGTCGCGCACCGGCCATCGTCGTCGTCGTCGTCGTCGCGCGGTGATGATGGCGCGAGCGACGGTGACGCTGTGCGACGGCGTTTCGATGCCGCGGTTGGCGTTTGGAACGTACAAACTCGCTGGAGACGTGTGCCGCGACGCCGTGCGCGACGCCCTGGTCGTAGGATTTCGCCACATCGACACCGCGACGTGTTACCGCAACGAGCGCTCGGTGGGAGAGGCGGTGCGCGCGAGCGCGTGCGCAAAGGAGGTGTTTTTGACGTCCAAGATTGCTCCAAACGAAATGACGAGCGAAGAGACGACGTCGCGAGCGATTGATGGCGTCGTCGACCGGCTCGGTCGGGCACCAGATTTGCTCTTGGTGCACTGGCCGGGTGAGGCCAAGCAAGCGCCGACGAGCGAGAGGCATCGAGAGGCGCGGGAGCGCACGTGGCGGGTGTTTGAGCGCGCGTTGGAGCAAGGGAAAACGCGCTCCATCGGCGTGAGTAACTTTGAGATTAGGCATTTGGAAGAGTTATTGTCGTATGCCAAGGTCAAACCGAGCGTGAATCAAATTGAATTGCACCCGCGGTTTAATCAACGCGCGCTGCGTGAGTTTTGCGCGATGCATGGGATTCATATTCAAGGGTATTCGCCGCTCGGCGTGGGGAGTTTGTTGGAGGACGCGCGAGCGCTCGAATACGCCAAGAAAATTGGTTTGGCACCCGCTCCCGCGCTCGTGCGTTGGACGCTGACGCGAGACCCCGAATGTTCGGTCGTCGTCAAGTCCACGGCGAAGACGCGCACGGAAGAAAACTTTACGGCGCTTCGCGCGAAGACGGCGGAGGCGAGCGAAGACGACATTCGCGCCCACGCCGACGCGCTCGAAAAAGCATTTGAAAGCACGCAATCTAAGCAATGCTGGGACCCGAGCGTGGTGTGTTAGATAACGATGACAATCATGACGCCGTTGACACGATTGTTGGGGCGTAGACACGGACGGTCGTCGGTCGAGCGTCGACGCCCCGACACGCGCGACACCATGTAGTACAAAATATTGATAGCTTTAAATGTTTTAATATATGTAATTTTAGGGTTTACATTAACGTTCAGGGTGGTGACTGGTGACGCAATCAAGCGAGTCGCCCATAACGCGACTCGTCGCGTGACGTCACACGCCGTCACCACCCTCACGCGCACGTAATCGTCAATCGCACCACCTCACGCGCGATGAGTGACGAAGAAACCCCAACCGCGGTCGAGGACTTCGACCCGACGGCGATGAAGAAGAAGAAGAAGAAGAAGGTGACCCTAGACCTCGGACTTTCAGACGACGACACCGCCGGCGCCGGCGACGCGGATGATGCCGGCGTGGACGACGCGAAAGCGGCGATGGATGATTTGTCTCTCGGTGACGACGAGTTCGGTAAGAAGAAGAAGAAGAAGAGTAAGGATAAAAAGACAGAATCAGTGGATGGGGATGACGATCTCGGCGACCTCGGCGAGGAGTTTGGAAAGAAGAAAAAGTCTAAAAAGAAGAAGAAGACAGAGGATGAGGATGACGACGAAGATGAAGATGTTGGACGTGACGGTACGAATACTGGTTCTGGGACTTCGTGGGATGGGACGACGAGAGATTACCACTACGACGAAATGCTCGGACGGGTTTTCGGTATTTTGCGCGAAAAGAACCCGGCGTTGAGCGAAAAGAGCAAGACGATTATCAAGCCGCCGCAAGTGTTGCGTGAAGGGACGAAGAAGACTGTGTTTGCGAACTTGATGGAGATTTGTACCGCGATGCATCGACCGAGCGAGCACGTGATTCAATACTTGCTGGCAGAGTTGGGTACCAGCGGGACGCTCGACGGTACGCAACGTTTGGTGCTCAAGGGACGTTTCTTACCCAAGGTTTTCGAGGGTGTGTTGCGTCACTACTTCATTGATTACGTCATCTGTAACATGTGCAAGTCGAGTGACACGCAATTGGTAAGAGAGCAAAGTTCGCGTTTGTCGTATTGTCGATGCCAGTCGTGCGGAGCGTCGCGTTCGGTTAGTACCATTCAACGCGGTTTCACCGCCGTCGGTAAGGGTGATCGTCGTAAAGCGCGACAATAATACGACTAGACGACTTTTAATACACATCATTGACGTGATTCATGAAATCTGGTTTGTTCCTTTTGTCGTTAAATCGTTTTCGCTAAAATGCTAAAAAGTTTTTTTTGTGGGGCGGACTTGGATTTTTTACTCCTTGTCCTCCTTGCGCGCACATCCCTCAGCGCTCGCGGCCGCATCTGGATTCATGGCACACTTCCAAGAATCATCATCACCGAGCGTATCCATATAAGTTTGAGGCACGATGCGCCACTTCTCGCACGCATCACATTGTATCCAAGATGTCTTTGGTTTCGTCTTGGGCGCCGGAGACGCCGCAATCTTTGCCTTTGGCTTGGGTACAGGAGCGCCTCCTCGACGCACAATAGGTGCAGCGGCCCATCGCACGGTTTGCATGGCGATTTGCAGGATTTCCTTGCTTCCATCATCGTAAACGATCTCATGTTCGCCGGTATCCGGGCGGAATCCAGTCACGGTACCGTAGTAGAACGACTCGTCAGACGGCCAGAAGATTTCGACGTCGCGATTCATGCAGCTCGCGCCCAAAGTTTCACCAATTTGTTTCATCAGCTTACCGACGTTATCACCCATTTTGTAATCAGGACCGATAGAGCGAATTGACTGTCGCCACTTCTTGGCCGTACCCTTGCCCGCAGAACGCTCAAAGTCCGTAGCTGGGACAGTGATTTCATCAACCGTGCACCGCTCACGTTCGCGACGCATCGCCGCGTAGCGCACCATTTCCTCTCCGCGCTTTCCACCAGGAAGCAGCACGCCACGCATGCCGCCGCAACCGATGGGGATGGGCTTAAGCGCAAAGATGAGCCCGCCGTCGGGTTCGGGTAATTTCACATCACCAGTAAACGGCTCCCAAACCTTGGGTAACCAACGCACGGTGGACAGGAAGAGATGCACGCGCTCGGCTTCGCCGTCTGGTGCAGAGAAGTATTGAACTTCGTGCTCGCCGGAGGCATCGTCGTAGGCTACGACCTTCGCCGGGAAAAACTCCATGCCCTCGCCATATGGAAGGATTTCGATGTTGTTACCGATGACGCCACGCCCGAGGGCGAGGCCGCGTTCAGAGAGATGGTGAATAATCGGTTGACCTTTTGATGGGCCAGCGCCGTTGTACTTGACCTCTTCCTGCCAGGCACCCTTCTTCTTGGCGAGTTTCATAAAGGCTGCGATATCCATTGCTTTGGCCGATGATGTCTTCTTCTTCGACTCTCTGAACAACACAACCTTGCCACCGCCAGTAAGCACGGCTTCGAGACCGCCGCATTCGATGGGCACGGCGCCGGCGCGCATGACGCACTGCGCGTCGAGTTCGAGTAAAAAGTCAGCAGCCGCTTGCGCCGCGAGTTCTTCTTCGGTATACTTTGAGCGGTTCGGTCGTTTGCGTTCCATGTACTCGTCGTCATCGTCTTCATCATCGTCTTCATCTTCATCCTCTTCACTAAAGTCTTCGTCGGAGAAATCGTCGTCGTCGTCGCTCGCGTACTTGGCTTTCTTCGACGCCGATCGCTTCGGAGGCTTTTTAGAGCTCACCTTGGATGCAGCCTTAGACTTCGACTTGACCACAACGGGCGCCGGCTTTGTCTTCGGCTTGGCGTCTTCAGCAGCCGCACGAGCTTCGTCGAGTGTGCTTTCCACCAACGCGATGGCTTCGAGCTCCTCCAGAGACGGACCACGTTGCAAGTAAATTTTGGTCTCTTCCGGCAACTTGGTCTCAGCCGTGAGCTTGGGGAAGTACGGTGAGTTCCATTCAAGCAATTCGATATTCGTAATGCCAACTTGCGAGGACACGGCTTCGATGGTGTTCGCTTCTCCGCACACGTACACGCGGTAGCCGTTGTACATGACTTCGTCACCCATACCCGGATTGCGCACGCGCTTGACCGTCGTCTCCTTATCCGCCTGCGGCTTACGCCCAGGCTTTTCGCGCACAACGGCAAATCGTTGAGGTAATCCGTCCGGCCAGCGAGTTTTTTGTAAGCAAAAGTAAATCCACTCACGATTACCGTCATTATACATGATTTCGTGCTCGCCGGAATCAGATTTGTACCCGATGACTTCGCCAGGGAAGTACTCTTCGATTTCAGGAAACCACATCTCGAGGCATCGGCCGATAACAGACTCTCGGTACGCCGCACCCTCATCGCGTAAGTATTTGCCAATGGGTATGCCACGCTTGGAGTCGTCGTCGATCTTTGCCGCTGGTATGTCCACAGCGAGGCGAATGGATTGACGCCACTTACGCGTCGAACCTCGACCGCCGAGACGCTCGAAATCAACAGCGGGCGTGACGCGCGTGGCGCCCTTCTCATCGACGTATTCGACAGTTTCGTCGCCACGCTTTGCACCAGGGCGCAACACGCCGTCAAGATGCCCGCATTGCACTTTGACTTGTTGCTCGCCGAGAATGGATTGGGCATTCGTCGCGCGCGACTCCTTGGGCGCTTCTTGCGACGCCTCACCTTTCGTCTTCGGCGGCACCTTGGCCTTGGATGTCAAACGCAGACTCGCAAGTTCGATATTCTCCGGGTACTTGTGATGGAGCTCGAGCTCAACTAAACCGTCGCGCTCGAGCGAGATGACAGCGAGGTTAAAACCGATGTCTTCGCCAACCTTGGACGTCCATCGCGTGCGCATGTCCTTAATCACCGGTGAGCCGGCATGGCCACGCGCGAGGCGAACCTTGAGCATCATAGAGGGAAGATAGGTGGCGTTTGGAGAGGCGCCAGCCAAATCCAAACCTCGAAGCATGATGTTACGAATGGCGTCAAGCTTATCTGCGGCGAGCTCGCCGCCGTGCGGCGCCGGCATCGGCGGCGGACCACCGCGACGAGACGGCATGCGGTCACCAGCAGTGATTTCTTCAGGCTCAAAGAATGCATCGACTGGCATGCCATCACCACGACGCGCAGTGCGTGCGTTGCGCTCAGCTTGACGGTATCGCTCCTTTTCAGCCTCTTTGGCTTCTCGCGCCTTGCGGTCCTCTTCTTGCTTGCGAACTTCATCAATTTTCTTTTCGAGAAGCGGACGAACGCGCTTAAACATCTCAGAGACAATCTCATCGCGCTCGGATGGAAGGAGATCTTTTTGACGCAAGCTCTTGAGGCCTCGACCCAAGACGCAGACTTCACCTTCGTTCAACATGGTTGATGCTCCCGGTAATCCCATGGCGGCGGCGGCGATGGCAGCCTCGCGCTCCTCTTGAATGCGAATCACGCGTTCCTCCTCCGGTAACTCCTCCAATGTCTTGCGCGGCGGTGGGCCAAGCCAAAGACGTGTGCCTTCGAGTAAGTAAGTACCCTTACCGTAAAACTTACCTTCGATCCAGCCTTCATTCCACTTGATGATGTCTTCCCACGGCGTGTCGTTGGCTTCGGCAATCATGCCGACGTTTTCTCCAGAACGCGTGTAGTAGCACAACACACCGCGCATCTCCAACAACTCACCTGGTTGAGGTTCTTGAAACTCTTCCACAGCCTTGGTTTTCTTCTTCTTCTTCCCTCCCTTCTTCGGGCCTTCGTTACGAAGGAGAAATTGTACGAGATCTGTAAACGTGGCGTGCGCCAACGGCTTGGTTCGCGTGCCATTCTCAACCGGCAACTCAAGCTCAGCGTCTCGTTCTTCAATCCAGTGATCGGTAATCGCGACCTTCTTGGCGATAGACCAACCTTCGGACGCCTTGCCATATTCGTCTGCGATGTGCGTCGCCGCCCACTTGGCGCACTCGCCGTCGCAGTGAATGAAGCACGCTTGCGCCGGGTGATTCTGGCCTAAATCTTGGAAGCGCTTGCACTTGCCGATGATTTCAGCCGTGCTTGGCAAGTGATCTTCACAGAACGCGCGCGGGCAAGCTTCGCAACGGAACAAAATACCACCAACAGCGGCGGCTTTGCGACCACACTCGTGGCACGAGTGATGCGGGCACGACCAGCGGTGGTAGCGCGTAATGTCCTTCACCGTAATTCCGATGCAATCTGGGTGCACAGAAACCGGGCACAAATCACAGCACACAATTTCCCCACCGTCCCAGCACGACTGACACACTGAGCTGTGGCCGTAATCGCGACCAGCGATTTGCGAGCGCGGCTTTTTCTGCTCTGGGCCCTTGGACTTGTTGGCAGTTCGCGCTTCACGCTCGTGCACCGACGGCTCACCCTCCTCCATGCTGTAATTGTTCGCCTTTAACACGGTGTGGCCATCGATCATCATGGTAGTTTTGCTTCGCACACGCTTGGTCGCCAGGATGTTCTGGTTGAATTCAGCCGCAATGTCCTTGACGGATTTGTATTGCTTCGCCTTGGCCTCGCTCACTGCATCTGTGCTCACGCCCATCTCATTGGCAATTGCTGTGGGAAGCATATACGTCGAAATTGGCGCAGCTTCAGCCTTGCCTTCGATATAATCTTCCGCAGTCATCATCACGTCTCCTTGCAAATCTAACAGCTTCTTACGGCGCGCATCACCCTTCGCCGTGCGGTCCATGAGAATATCCAACTCTTCATCTGTCGGCGGATCACCACTCTCCTTGCTGAACACTTGGTCCACACCAAAACGTAACATGGCGTACAGGTCATTCTTATCCAAAGAATCTGACATCTCCGCAGCCTTGGTAGACCCACGAGAGACCATTTGTTCCAAGAATAATTTCTTCTCCGCACGTTGCGTCATACGCTCTTCGACGGTTCCCGCGGTGACCAAACGATAGATGTGCACCATCTTCTTTTGACCGATACGGTGAACACGTGCCATGGCTTGCAAATCAACTTGAGGGTTCCAATCGCTATCAAACAGAATGCACGTGTCCGCAGTTTGTAAGTTCACCCCTAAACCACCGGCGCGAGTTGACAACAAAAAGGCAAACATGGGCGAGTCCGGACGGTTAAATGCGGCGATATCGATGGAACGTTGCACACGATTCGTCGACCCATCCAAGCGCGCGTATGTATAACCCTTGAGCGATAAGAAATCTTGCAAAATGTCAAGCATGGATGTGAACTGAGAGAAGAGCACGACGCGGTGACCACCAGCTTTGAGCTTTGTGAGCATGCGGTCGAGCACGGCGAGCTTACCAGACGCAGAGACGAGTTCCTCGACTGGAACCCCTTCCTCGGGGACGTCGGTGCCAGAGAACAGGAAAGGGTGATTGCAGCACTTACGCAATTGCATCAATAACGAGTTGAGCTTTTGGAAGTTGTCCGCACCACCTTCGCCTCGCGCTGACTTTTCAAGCGATGTCAACGCCGTCGCCTCGCGCATCAAAAGACGACGATACCAAAACGTTTGCGCCTGCGATAACGGGCACATAATTTTCGTTTCCGTCTTAGGTGGCAATGAAACTTCGACTTCACCCTTAACGCGACGTAAAATGAACGGACGCATCAAAAAGTGCGCCTTTTCTAACAATGCAGAGTCAACCTTGTGCTCGGCGGTGTTCAAGTTGAACGCCTTGTCGAACGGCTCACTCGTCGTAAACAAGTCCGGATGCAAGAATGAAAGAATGGCGTACAATTCATGCAAGTTGTTTTGCACGGGCGTACCCGTGAGCAACAACGTATGTTGACGCTTGATGCGCTTCAAAACCGTGTGAGCGGCAGTTTCTTCATTCTTCACGCGGTGACCTTCGTCGAGAATCAAACAACGCCACATCACCTTCTGGGTCAACGTCACGTTGAACGCGGCATTACACGCCATTTCGTACGTCGTTACCGCGACATCATAAGACTCGGTGTTCGGCACAACTTCCTTGCGTAAACGCGCGCGCTCTGTTTCGTCACCAGAGTGCAAGCGCACCACGCGGAAACTAGGCGCCCACTTTTGAAGTTCATCCATCCAAGAAGACAACACAGAAAGCGGACACACCACCAAGTGCGGTCCTTTGGCATTACGCATCTCCTTGATGCATGCCAAGAACGAAATCGACTGCAGCGTCTTACCGAGGCCCATCTCGTCAGCCAAAATACACGACGTTCCTTGGTCAAACATGCGCACGTTCCATCGCAAACCTTCGAGCTGATATTCGCGCAGCACCGCCTTAATCATCGCTGGCTGGTTTTCAACCGGGAGTAAAATCTTTTCCGGTCCCTTTTGACTCGCATCGTACGCTGCCGCGCGCTCATGAATCATATTCTTCACCTGCGGCGTGATGAATGGCTCGAGCGCCTTCATTTGCGTATCCAAATACTTGGCGCGTTTCCCCACCGCAGCCTCCATCGCCTTGGCCACCTCGCGATTATTATTCACGCAACGCACTTCATTATCTGTCTGCACCTTGGGCTCCTTGGGCTTCCTCCGCACGTACGGTTTACGATCCCTCTTCTCCTCAAAAACATACTGCGTGCGCCCGTCATCCAACTCCTTTGCGCTCGCCTCGAGCTCCTTATCAAAAACGCTCGGCTCACCCTCCGTCAACGTGTAATTATTCGACCTCAACACCGGTTCACCATCAATCATAATCACACGCGCCTTCGTCTTACGCCCAGATCGTCTCGCACCCATAGCCTCCGCGAGAACATCCGCGGGAATCTCGTCGTAGCCGGGATCGCGCGCGCGCTTGCGCGCCTCGTCGCTCTGTCGCTCCGCCTCCTCTGTCGTCATCGCCGTCGCCGGCACCAAGTCCGACGCCGACGCCGGCATCGCCCTCACGTCCTCGCCCTCGCGCGCGATGCCCCCATCATCCGCGTTCATGGTGTTTCTCCGTCGCCAATCAATCGAGTTTCAAGTCAAACAAGATTCAAACCCTCTGCCGCTCGGGTCCGTTCGACCGTCCACGAAATGCCGTCGCGTGCGATGATACGCGGCTGTCGACAGCGAACGGTGATCGACGCGTGGAATGTGCGTGGGCGATGGTCGTCGACCGAGTCGCGCGCGTCGACCGTGAGAACGAAGTGCCGTCCGTCGGCGGCGTCGCGCGCGATCGACCGATCCATTTTTTTCTAAACCCTAAGCCTAGGGTTTAGTTAGGGTTTAGAAAACCACCCCCATCACCGCTGACGACGCCGCGTCGAAGCGTCGCCGCGGCAGTGCGCGACGGTGGAGAGGTACGACGTCGCGCGAGCGCGCGCGCCACGCGCGATCAGTCTTTCGTCGTCGGTCGGTCGGTAGAAACCACGCGTGATCGCGATCGCGGTCGGTGGATTCGTCGCGCGTTCGATCGCGTCTGATTGGTTGTTGGATTGTCCACTGACGGTGGATGCGCGCGCGCGTTGATGCGTGCGCGCGCGCGTCGACAGTGCGCGTGGACTGACGGAGTGTTTTGTCGTCGTCGTTGTCGTCGTCGCTTTGACGTGTGCGTAGACAGCAGCAGCAGCTGGACTCGAACGACGGTTGGTTGAATATATAATTTGTGTGGGTGATTCGCGTCGTCGACGATTCGATTCGCGACGCCATGGGAGGTTGGGCTGATGATGCCGATGATGAACACGAACACCGAGGTGGAGGTGCGTTTCGTGAAACTGCGCGCGAGCACGGACGGGAGTACAACGCCGAACGCGCACCGAGGAATGAGCATCAGAATCATCACCATGAACAACGCGAGCGACACGAGACGCCGTTTCCGACGAAACCGCCGTATACGGCTTTCGTGGGGAATGTCCCGTACGAAGGCGTGAGTGAAGAGGAGGTTGTTCACGCTGTGGCTGGAGATTTGCGTGATAAGATTGTCAACGTTCGCGTTGTCATGGATCGCTCGCGGACAAAGGTTCGTGGGTACTTTGTGGAATTTTCTGAACCCGAGGCGTTGCGTCGATGTATCGGTACCAACGGAACTTCGCTCGGTGATCGTCCGCTGCGCGTGAACGTGGCGGAAGAGCGCAGTGAGACGGTACCGCGTCGTCGGAATTCGGGTGATCAACATCGTCGTGGGTATAATTTCGGGAGGCAAGAGACTGATTTCGGTGACGGAGCCCCGGCGCCAGCGGCGGAACGTAAACGTCTCGTGCTCAAGCCGCGCAGCGTGGAGGTTGACGCGGACGCGCCTATTTCGGTTAACTCATCCATTTTCGGTGGCGCTAAGCCCGTGGACACCACCAAGGTGTTTGCTGAAGTCGAAAAGAAGATTGATGCCGAAACCGGCCGGGTTCCGGCGCCCTTAAAGAAGACACCGACCAAGGAGCACCATCGCGCGCCGCCGACGCTCAAAATTCACGAAGAAAAGGAGGTTAAAGTCGTCGCCGTCAACGCGTTTTCGGTGTTATCCTTGGAAGAAGATGAATAACAACCACGCTGCATTTACTTGCACATGTATCTGCCACGTAAAGTCGCTCGTGATGTTGTACACATTAAATTCTGTTGTAAAAGAACAAAAGAGGCGCTTTTCACTCAACTCGCGAGATATTTTTATTTCAACTTCAACGCGCGCGCTAAATACTCTGCCCAAGCCGGTTAAGGGTGGGTGGTTCGCAACCTTTGCGGGCAAAATACGACTGCCGTGGCAGATACCCTCGATTTCTATGCAACGACCGCGTCACGTCTTCGGAATGCGCTAATTCGCGCAAGTACGGAATGGCGTTGAGCAACTCGTTGTCGTTTGGGTTGTCTATGAAGCTAGTGATTGGAAATGCGTTTTGCGGATGAAACGCATAGGAAAACGGGGAATTATCCACGATGACGGTTTTCTTCAAATCACGCCCCAAGCATGTCAAATCTTTGACGTAATTTCCTTGAAATGCGTAGCAATGCCGGCGAAATAAACGCCACGAAATCGTCTTCGTGGCGTCTAATAAATCAAGCACCGGGTCGGCGTACTTTGGCAACGACGCCGTGAACAGGACGATTTCCCAATCCTTTGCGACTTCGCGCATGAATAAATCAACCCATGGACGCTTCAACACGTGTACATCTGTCATTTTACCGTCAATTTCTACCGGTACAACGTAGTCGGGATTCAACACGGGTTTAAACGACGAGTGGACGAGCGTTTCGTCCAAATCCAACACCAGACACGGCTTCGCGCATCCCAATGCGCGTTCGCCAATGAATGGATCACCACTGTGTAATGTGAAGTTCTCATTGAAACACACTCGCGGTTGTGACGTACACGGCACGCACGTCGCCGCTGACGACGACGGCGACACTGATTTGGCTTCGGCTTCGGCGTCTTCGGCGCCGACGCCTTCGAGCTCGCTTTCTAATACTTGAGTTTTCGGGACGACGCAGCATCGTAAATACGACACCAACGTGCTCCAAGGCGACGATGACGACGTTGACTTATTGTGACTCTTCTCTCGCGTCCGACTCGTAGAACCCGCCGCCGTCGTCGTCGTCGTCGTCGCCTCGCTCGTCTCGTCGCCTAAAAACTGCGTGATGACATCCGCGTCGCTCCCTCGCCCTTCCCTACGCGAACGCGCCTTAATCTTCGCCCGCTCATCCCCTATAACGCTCGCCAATCTCGGCGACCAAGGTAACCCTTTCCCAGGCGTATCCGTCTTCGCCTCCGACGCTCCGTCGACGTCTCCGTCGACATCCGCCGCCGCGCCGTCGCCTCGAGCGCCCGTCGACGCCATCGCCCCCGACGCCGCCGTCCCCCCCGTCGTCACGCCTCGCACACCGCCACGACGACCGGATGGATCACCATCATCCTCACCATTCTCGTCCCTTTCCCTCGCGCCATCGCCATCGTCGTCGTCGTCGTCGTCGCTCGGCGACAACAGCGCCACGCCCGAGTAACTGCCCGCGCTCGATGCGCGCCGATGATGACGCCCAGATTCGGGCGCCACCGCCGCCGTCGCCGCCGCGGGCGAAATCATGACGAACGACGCCCTTGTGCGCGTCGCCGCGCGCCGCGCGACGCCCGTCGCCGACGATGTGCGGTCGGAAGTGCGGCATCGCATCGCAGCGCAGCGCATCGACGACACCCCTGCCTGTCGTCCGGAGACGGCCTAAACCCTAAACTCATACAATCGTGGGTCATACGTCCATGTGACATATATGTGGGTGGTCTAAACCCTAGCTTGTGTATATAATACATCGTAAACGTCTATGTGTGTGTGACATGGACACATGGCCCGCGGCAGAGGGGAACGACGACGACGACGGCGACGGTTCGGTTCGCGTCTGGTTCACGTCGACGGCACAGCGACGCGCGGACTAGAGCGCGGACTGCCTACATATATATACGGTACTATATATACGGTATATTCTCTACGATGAAGGTGATCGCATCACACGTCGCGCGCGCGGTGACGACGCTCGAGCTCGTGCTCGGCGTGGAATTGATGACCAAGGCGTACGGGGTGAAGGATTACCCGCGCTTTGTGACGACGGAGATGAAGTGGTTATGCGTGATGATGAAGACGCCGAGCGGGGCGTTTATGATTGCCATGCTCGGTGCGATGCTCGTGGCGTTCGGTGCGGGTGCGGCGATGAAGATGTATGCGCCGAGCACGCGCGTCGGGGAGGTGATGTTCACGGCGGGTCACGCGTTGACGTTTGCGAATTGCTACGCGTTTCGAGCGACGGTGGCTGGCGTATGGCCGATTGGGGCCTATCACGCCGTCGCCGCGGCGTTGTTTCGCTTGGGTGATATGGATTTGATGTCTCTCGTGCCTGTGGTTGGTTCGTCGACCAAGGGTGGTAAGGGGAAGAAATCGAGCGCGGGGGCGAAAAAAGCCGTCGCGCCCAAGCGCTCGAGCTCGCGCGCGTCCCGACGTCGGTAAACCAATCCGTAGCGATGACGATATCGCGGGCGGGCGCGACCGCCGACTGGGTTTGTTAACCAGTCCCCATATATTTTCCCATCACACGATAATAATAACACTATAATGGACCAATAACACAACGCACAGAGCTCGCGCGTGCTGCGGTCGCGGTGTCTCTCTGGCGGTCCGCCACATCGCGACTCGTCCTCGTCGTCCATGTTCGCCCTCACGCGCGCCACGCGCGTGCGCGTGCCGTCCCAACGCACATCGCACCGCGCATCGTCGCGACGCTCGTTGTCGTCTGCAATTCGCGCCGAAGACCGAAGCGCGTCGGGCGGTCGAAGCGATGCGGCGCCAGTCTTTGCGCGCCTCGCGCCGCCTCGCGACGCGCTCGACGCGTTCAACGCGCGCTGTGCGGGCGAACTCTGGCTCGCGCCGCTCACCAAGGGTGGGAATTTACCTTTTCGACGACTTGTGGCGGAGGAATTCGGGGCCAAAGTCACCGTGAGTGAGATGGCGTTTGCGAGGTTTCTGTTGCGAGGCAACCGCGTGGAACGCGCGCGGTTGCGAAGGACGAATGATGCGTCGTTAGGTGGGGTATTCGGAGCACAAATCGCGACGAATGCGATCGCGGAGGGCGTGAGGGCGGGAATTATGATTGCTGAAAGCGGTGATGTGGATTTTTTGGATTTAAACTGTGGGTGTCCAATTCACGAGACGTGGAAGCGCGGGTTGGGCGCGGCGTTGCTGAAGAAGCCGGCAAAGCTGGAGAGGCTCGTGGAGGGCATTGCGAACGGTGTGCCGTTACCGTTAACGGTGAAGATTCGTTTGGGGATTGATTCGGTGACACCTGCGAGAAGGATTGCGGAGAGCTTGGAGAACGCCGGCGCGGCGGCGATTATTATTCACGGACGCACCAAGGAGCAGAGGTATACAAAGAGTTCGGATTGGGACGCGATTCGAGAGATTGTTAGCGAGCGAAACATTCCAATTATTGGTAACGGCGATATTCTCACGTATTACGAAGCTCGCGATCGGATCGAGGCATCAGGTGTGGCGGCGTGTATGACTGGACGCGGCGCGCTCATCAAGCCGTGGATTTTTCAAGAGTTCCGCGAAAATAAGGCGTGGGAGCCGACGACGGAGGAACGCGTCGGCGTCTATCACCGACTGCGTGAATTAATGCGCGAGTGTTGGGGGGATGATACAATCGGCAAGGAACGATTTGATACGTTCATGCCGTGGCACTTAGGCTTTTTTTGCCGCTACCGGCCATTACCCGAATCCGTCTTTGGCGGCCGAGCGCTCGATGACCCGTTGCTACAATCGAGACTCGGCCTCGCCGTGGACGGCGAGGGCGATTTCAACGACTTGCCGATAGTTGAACAATTGCTTCGTTGTGAAAGCGAGGACGCGCACGCGGCAATTTCGGAGATTTTGTGGAATTCGGACACCGCCGGCAACGCTATGGATGCCTTGGAATCTGCCGCAAAGGCGTCACTCAAGACGTGGCAAGAACAAGTCGCGGCGGGCGATCGAGGCTCGAGCGACGATACCATTCGTGGGTAGTATTGGCAACTTTTTAGGTTTAGTTTGTAAACTACAGGTACTATTATAGATTCTGCAACGGAAATGGCTAAATTCTAGACTACTATTGATGATTGATCATGATTTGCGGCGCCATGGTTCGCGCCGTGAGCTGCTTTGTCGCGGTGTAGCCGCCTTCTTTGGCAATCCTGTCCAAATCGGATTGGTCGAGCAGAGACTTTTTGTTATCTTCATGGCTGAACGGTTGCGACATCGCTCGCATGAATGTCCTGGACACTTGCATGGCCATGTCTGTGGACAAGTTTAGCACTTCTTCGCGTAAATGCGTGGTGATCCAACCAGGGAGCTTGCCGCGCTTGTCCTGAGAATTGTATCGCTTGTCGGCGAAAACCATCAATCCGTAATCAGCCTTGGAGCGAATGACGCGTCCGACGCACTGAGCAGCTTGTCGCACGGCGTCAAAGGACAAGAAGTCGCTCTCTTTGATTTGAAAAGTCTCTCGCAAGTACTCGAGCCGCGCTCGTAAGATTCGCGACAACGTGTATTGGTACGGCACGCCATACATCACCACAGCTCGACCGTAATGTCGATCGAAATCAATACCCTCGGCAACTTTACCGCGCGCAACGGACAGAAAAATAGCCCCACGCCCGCAGTTGCACGCGCGACGATAGTTGTCCAACGCCAAAGATGTCTCCACCACGTCCGTGGTTTCGATGAACACCAGCTTGTGTTGCATAATTTCACGCAATACTCCCGTCTCGTGCCATTTGCTGACGATATTTTCCATGTACGAGTACGACACGAAAAATGCAACGATACCGTCTGGCACGGTTTGCGCGAGACCGATGAGGATGCGCCCGTAATTTTGAATCACGTTTGGGTCATCGCGCATGTCAAATTTTGTCGACACCGCTTGCTGATCCGCCCCGCGCGTAATCACCATTGGACACAAGCAATCGCGCGTGAGCGTCATGTTCAAACTGCGAATACTCACTGGGTTGAATCCCAAAAGCTTTGGGTACAAATCGATTGGACTTAAAGTCCCAGACGTGATGAATACGGATTGAAAGCGCTCAAACACTGGCTTGATGGCGAGCGACGCGTCCAAGCACGAAAGCTGTAGCACCGGATCTGGGATGTTCGGATAGCGCTCATCGTAGGGTTCTAAAATCAACGAAAACCCCTTGGAGTACGTGCCAACCAATGTGGCGAAATCGGCAACCAGAGACAAGGCGTTGAACTCCTCCATATCCACCACCTCGAGCGTCTTTAACAAACTCGTCAAGCGGTCGTAGCAAAACTTGAGCGTCTTGCCGTCAATCCCAGCGTTCGCCGCACAGTGCGATAAAAACGCTGTCGGTGTTTCTTGTTCGACTTGAGTGGATTGAAGTCTGATTTTTAGGTACTCTACAAATCGACGCAACACCGCAACAAAGTGTTCGGCGCGACGAATGTTCCCTGGAACCGCTTCGCGTAGAATGTCATCTGGAATCACTGGATTCATTAGCGCATCTTCCCCGCCGCCGCGTGTGAGCACACCTTGTTGTGCTAAGCCATTAACCAGACGTTCGTACTCTTGTCTCAACCTACGTTCGTCAGTTTGTTTCGCGCGTTCTATTCTACTATTCAACGCCGTAATCGACCGACCAGCGTTATCTAACGTCTGCTGTCGTAAATTCACGCTCAGCGCCTCGATGCACACGTTATCGATGTTGTGTGCTTCGTCGAAAACGACAATGCATTCCTTCTCGAGCGCGCTGGACACCAAACCCGCGACTTTAGGGTCGAGCAAGTACTGATAGTTGTACACCACGACGTTGGCGTACGCAATCATATTCCTCGCCAAGAAATACGGACACCATTTCTTTGTTCGACCGAACGCACGCAAGTCGTGCAACGTATACACCCCGGGCGGTAACACCGCGCCCTCGCCTGCGCTTTCGAAATCCTCGAAAAACTCACAACTCTCCAACTCCTTGCCATCCGCCTCATCCGCCGGCGCCTCCCCGCGCGCCTCTCGCTCAAGGTTCTTCTCACGCACCCACGATGCGGTTAAACGCCTGCACCGCGCATCCACCGACTCTCTCGAACCCTCATCCGCAACTTTAGGATGTATGCACATATTCTTACGACTCGACAACCCCAACGCGAGCATGCGCGCCGTCTCCGTCCCGAGTGCCTTCCCAATGTACTCGTGCAGCGTCCGCAACTCGGCTAAAACCTTCTCCATCTCCGGCACCGTGCGCGTGCAATATATCAACTTCCCACACTCTGGGTGCGCGAGCTGATAGCTCACGCACAGCGACAGACACGTGATCGTTTTCCCCGTGCCCGTGGGCATCTCCAGCGCTCCGTGTCCGCGCGCATCGAGCGCGCGCTTCATCTCCACCATGTACGCATACTGCTCGGGGTACAAACGGTCGTACGGGAAGAACACCTCCACGCCTTCGACGGAGAACCGCATCGTCGGGCTCGCGCGCGAGACGAGAGGACGCGTCGCCGTGTGCGGTGGATGCGCACCATCATGGGCGTAACGACCGCACACGCGCGCGCGCATCGCACGCCCTCGCGACGTCGTTCATCGCCCACACACGCGCGCGATTGACGACGCATAATTTTCTTTCGCAAATTCTCGCGCGGCGCGGTCGCGTCGACGCGTGACGGGCGCGTGTGGGCGACGCGACTGCGACGATGACGATGCCGTCGGGCGTGGCATCCGCGCCGACGGTGCGCGTTCCTCGCGCGCTGTCGTCGCCGGTGCGCGGTGGACGCGCCGCAGCGCGCGCGATGCGGTCGACCGCGATACGGTGCGCGGTGTCGCGCGTCGAGTGCGCGAACGGGTGCGGCGCACGCGGTGCACGCGGCAGTCGTGACCACGAGGAGGCGTTACGACGCCTGGGATACGCCAACGCCTCGCTGTCGCTCGGCGCGTCGGTGCGTCGAGATCGAGCGACGATTGCGCGCGTGAGGGTGAGATCGAATGCGACGCACGTCGCGGCGTCGAGCGCCAAGGCGTCGAAGCCGCGATTGCCGGCGTTGGATTCGATTAGGTTCTTTCTCATCGCGTACATTGGCGTCGGGCACTTTATCGCGTGCGCGACGAAGAACGCGTTGACTTTGGCGAGCTTTTCGCAAGTGAACGTCGTTGTGGGTGCGTTTTTTGTGTTATCTGGATACGTTGCGGCGTATACGACGACGGAGCTCGGGGAGTACGAAGCGCAGATGTCGAGGTTGTCGCCGAGTCCAAAGTACGTCGTGTCTCGCGTCATGGGGTTCTACCCGTTGTACTTTGTCGTGAACGCGCTCTTTGCGCCAATGTTTTTCTATGCGGATTCGTTTTATAACGGGCCTGTTCTCGCGGCGGTGCATGGATTGATGACATTTACCCTCACCCAGGCGTGGTTTCCAATGCATGCTGAGCTTTGGAACGCGCCGACGTGGTTTTTGAGCGCGTTTGCGTTTGCATTGACCGCGATGCCGTTTGCGCTTCCACCGATTGCGAAATTCAAGCGTAAGGATTTGCGGAACGCGTTCGGAATACTCGTGGCGATTTCGCTCGTTGCGAAACTCGCGTACTCTTACGACGTCGCGGCCTGGGGATTCATGGAGGGCATCATGTCACCCAAAACGCATCCGAATTGGCTTTACTTTAATTCGGTGCGCTTTTCGCCGCTCAACGCGTTAATCGACGTCCTGATGGGTGCGGTTGCCGCTCGAAGCGTGATGATTGATAGCGCCAGTGGAGAGTCTGTACCGAAAACAAACAAGTTATTAGCTTGTTCGGCCACGCCGCTCGTCGCTATGATTGCATTTCTCGCCGCTCGAGCGCTCGGCGTCGTCGCCATCAACGACGCGTTGTCTCGCACGGTGTTCACCATTTTGTTCTCCATGTTTGCCGTGAACATCCATCGCGAAACAGTGTCGAGCGAACAATCGATAGTATCCAAAATTTTGTCCTGGAAGCCTTTGGTGTACTTGGGAACGATTTCGTTTCCCATTTATATTTTACACGGACCGATTGGGCAAGTGTTTTACAAGCGCGTCGTCGCCAACAAGTTGTTTGGTAAAGTCTTCACGCAACACCCCGAATTTTTTCCGGTGTATTGCTTGATTACTCTCGTCGCCGCGGCGATTACGCATGAAGTTTTCATCAAGAATAAAAAGGTGCAAGAAATAAGCAGCGCCGTTTCGGCGAAACTTGCCGACGCGCTCACGAACAACTGAACTGATGTGCTGTGCGTATACTACTACTGCTCCTGCTACACGCTTTTGCTTGCGCCGAGTGTGTGTGTGTGTGTAATAACAACAACAAAAACAACAACAACGAAAACATTTTGTTAATAAGTGCTGAACCGTAATGAATCATAACAAAAACGCTATGCTAGCTAAGGATCAACTCTGAGAGTCTTATCGGTTTCAGCGTCGTTCTAAAACGACGCCCCCCGGGTCAAACGCACTCACGCGCGAGCGACCAGCACCCCCGTTCCATCAGATCAACACGAGACAAACTCGCATTTTCACACGATGGATTACGTATATTATATCTACTTGAGAATGAACAACAACAACATTCTTAAGCATCTTCTTCATCCGGTTCAGAGATGTTGAAGTAACGCAACTCGTACACGTTGCGGTCCTTGTTGGACGCGATGACGCGCAACCAGTCGCGAACGTTGTGCTTCTTCAAGTACTTCTTAGTCAAGTACTTCATGTAACGCTTGGACATGGCGATTTCAGACGTCACGGTGACCTTGGTCTTGTCAGCGGCCACGGACACGGCTTCGCCGAGCGCGCCCGCCTTACCGCCGACCTTGATGCGTTCAGACAAAAACGCCGAGAACGAACCAATCTCCATAATCTTGTCTTCAACCTGTGCGTTGTTAACAACAAAAGTAGCAACGATGTGAGGTCAGTTTCAGTTTCAGGTGCACATGATGTCGCTACCGGCGCCATTCGCGACGCGTTAAATCATCCGAATCACACATTAGGGTTTTTCGCGCGTACACGTACCGGCTTGGCGCAGTCGATGACAAAGGTAGAAACCTTCTTTTGGGAAGCTGCGACGGGGCGTAAGACAACACACGACACATCCGTCAGTCATTCGTTCGCGCGTCGTACCCGTCACAGCGCACGCGACGCGCTGCAGCGCCCCGCCATCGTCATCTTCATCCATCGCTCGCGACGCCATCGCGGCGTGCGTCGATCGACACACCGACGCGCGCGACCGCTCATAGCGCACGCGACGGCGACGCATAACGCAGCGGTGTGTATCGTACCTTTAGGAGCCATGATGAGGGATGTCTTTTAACGTACGACGGGGTGCCGGTGCGTCGGTGAGAGGCGGATGCGAGGCGCGCGGCGAACCTGAAAAGGGCGTGCGTTCTTACATTGGTGGCGTCGTGTTCGGCGCGGGCATCAAAGAATGCGTCATTGTGTACAAGTCTAATCATCTATGTAGTTCTATCGGCGCGCGGTGGCGTGCGCGGCGAGCAAGGTGCGAAGGTGACGCTCAAGCGCGCGACCGCGGGCGTGGATGTCGTCGGGCGCGCGATGGAGCGCGCGGAGTGTGGACATGGAGAAGGTTTCGGCGTCGGCGAAAAAGTGCTCGGTTTTACGAGCGTCGGCTCGGCTGGACTTGAAGCGCGCGGATTTGAGACGTTCAGCCACGTCTGGGGCTTTGGCATGCAACGCGGTGTATGCGGCGTTGATGCGCACGCGCGCGTCGCGGAGTTTTCCGAGGTCTGGGACCGTGGAAAAGAGCGACGGGTTCGCGTCGGATGGTTTCAGGCACTCGAGCGTTTCGATGGAGCACAAAAACGAAGCCGCAGATGCGGACACGCGTCGCGGTCGAAAGTCCCAGTGCGCGAGTACGCGCCATGGAATGATTGCAAATGACGTCGCGGGCGCGCATGCGTCGCAAAATACCTCGTTGGTGTAATCGCAGCGCTGGTACGAGCGAAACGGCCGAAGCGCTGTTTCCACGAATCGACGCGCGAGACTCGCGCCGACGCGAATCTCGGAAGATGCGCATCCAGCACACAGACCACGCTGGTAATCAATCTGTTCGCGCTCCGTGCGCGCAATCGCTACGGTGTTTGGCGTCGTGTGAAGCGACGTCGACGGCGTTGACGTCGTGTAAACCAACGACGTTGGCGACGTCGACGTCGTCGGCGACATCAACAACGTCTCGGCCGCTTCCTCAAGCACGGCGCGCATATCATCCAACGTCGACTTGAACGCATCGTCTTCATCCTTATTCATACCACGAGACAGAGCCGTCGTCGTCGTCGTCGTGATAAAATCCTTTGTCCGCGAGCCGAACTCGCTCACCGACGTCGTGAGCGACTCCAGCCTCGCCATGACGAACCCCGCGGGCCCGCGTCGATCGTCACTCCCCTCGTCGTCCGCGCTACCACCCTCGTCGTACATCAACTCGCGTGCGTCATCATCGAAACTCCCACCACTCTCGCCCAACACCGCCGCTGGCGTATGAAACGTACCGTCAACGCCATCTTCATCATCTTCATCATCTTCAACAGCGCGCGCCGTCGTCGTCGTCGTCGTCGTCGTCGTCGTCAACGCTCCGTCGCCATCACCGCGACCACGCCCGTCGCCGCCGCCGCTCGCGCGGCATTCCTCGAGCACTCGGCGCGTCGACATCGACATCCGCGCATCGCGCGTCGCGAGCTGTCGCCACTCGACGACGCCCCATGAGCGCCGCCGACGCCGCACCGATGGCGGCGGCGACGACGACGCGCGCGCCGGACGAACCGACGACGACGACGACGACGACGACGACGACGGCGGCGGCGGCGGCGGCGACGAGCGCGGCATCCCCCGGCGCCGCACGCGCGGCGGACGACGACGACGACAGCGCCAAGGCGTACTTGGAATCCACCGTCACGCGCGCGCTCCACGACGCCATGTGCGCGCTCAACGCCGCGCGGCCCGAGGAACCGCTGGTGTTTCTCGGGCAGTACTTGCTCGACGTCGCGGCCAAGGGCAAGGGCGGCGCCTAGAGCCGCGCGCGCGCGACATCCATTAGCACATAGCGTTTGAATCACACTTGCACACAGAAAACAAAACGAAAACACACGACGCACGAGTCTCAATTACATTTGCGCACGGTAATAAAAAAACAAAACGAAAACACGACGACGACGACGACGGACATCCGCATACGTGTGTCATCGACGCACGTCGACGCGCGAGACAAAAGGATATTTCTCGATCAATACAACTTTCCAGAACTCGGCATTGAGCTTGGTTTTGCATTTGAGGACCGCACCGATGAGCCTATCATGGCAAACAAAAGGCGTTGAGAAATAGGCCGGCCTGTATAGAGCCGTTCTATGTCGTTAGCGATCGACAAAAAGCTAGGTTTAACCAAAGGCGCCATAAGAAATTCGCAAACCTTTTAAAACGCTTCACTGGAAATCGCCGCGGCGAGATTCGCGCGACACTTCCACTTTTCTGTCAAAAGTTACGGGTAGAAATCACGCGCTTTCTACCCGGAACAAAAGGATATAGAAGTCAATCGATCTTCCAACTGATCTACATGGACTGGATGGGCATGCGCCGTAGTGTACGACGTGATGTCCTATCATGTCCATGACGGGGCTCGAACCCGCGACCTATTGATGACTCGAACATATAGCCGAATTTGACGTAATATATACGACTCTGTGGTTTCTAAACCCTTGCTACATGGAAACTTAGAGTCCAAAACGCCTTTCATGTCAAAAGTTACGGGTATTTATTTTGTATGTTTGGGATGCGCCTTCGTCGTTCGACGACGACGACCGACGTCAGAACGCACCGCGCGAGCACGCCCCCGACGCGACTGCACGCGCGAGCGAGCGATACCCACGATCGCGATTGTCCACGACGACGTGACCTTCGAGCAGCGGCATCTGCGGCGTCCGCGGCGTGTGATTTGTTTGGTGTGTGATTGCGATCGCAATGGGTGTTGACGCGCACATCATGGGTGGCGCGAACGACGACGACGACGCGCGGGCGAGCGTTGGGTTGTTATCGCGTCGACGAGACGGACGCACGTCGTCGTCGGCGTCGTCGTCGTCGTCGTCGGAGTGGCGGACGAATGTGGTGGCGGCGTTGACGGCGACGGCGTGCGCGGCGCTGGCGGTGGCGGCGTCGCGCGCGGCGGGCGGATCGTCGAGCGCGGCGTCCGTATCGTCGTCGTCTCCGTTTGTGAATCCGAGGTTAGGGATGATGATACCGGATAATGAAATTCTTAAGGAGCACTTGATGGAGCAGGAAGACGTGCGTCCGGGTGTCACCAAGCACGCCGCGACGGCGCCCGAAGTCGGGGAGATGCAGAGCCAAAACGTCTTTGAAGACACTGAAGACGAAGAGGACGACGATGGGTTAATCACCGAAGACGAAGTGCTAGATTTTGAAACGAAACCGTGGCCGTGGCCTAGTGATACGACGTGCAAGGGCGATCGGGTGGTATTTCCGGCGAAATTGACGCCGACGCGTGCCAACCACTGGCGAGAGAGCGCGTTTGCGATGAACTTTTGGCGTCTGCCGCGGTCGCGCAACTATCAGATGTTTGACGCCGAAGCCGTGAGAGAAGGGTTTTGTAAGGCGGGGCAAGTGCAAGTGAATGTTGTTGCCGTCATGGATGACGAAAAATCGTGCGCATTTGCAAAGCGTCACTATGACGAAGGCACGAAGCGGTTTCCGCTCGACAAATCCGCTTGGCTCGGGCGCGGGACGTTCATGTGCAGTGTCTTGAAACCGAGCGAGTTCAAGTACACGTTACACAAGGGCTGTCACGCGCATAACGCCATAGAACTCAATCGTGTGCCGTCTTTGGTTCACGCGTTGGATTACATCAACGAAGAAGCCGCGCGCACTGGGGCTAAAAAGTACAAGTACATTTACTACGTCGACCCCGAAGAGTTTGATTTGAAGCTGACGTTGCATCGTACGTTTTCGCCCACGCTCAACGTGGCGTACGGAGACAAGTTCCGTATTGGTTGTCGACGAAGTGCGACGATTGAACGTAGCAACAACTGCCAAGCCGGGGTGCAAAAGTCCCCGATTCGTCCGTACTTGACACGCATCATGGGTGGCTCAGTCGACGCCGTGCGCGCGCTCGCCGAAGCGATGGATACGTTTATGAATGAATTCGTGCCGTTGCGCAAGCCGGATGATTCGTACCACTTTTCAATCAATGACGATGGTATCGTTGAAAATGCAGTGACGAAACAACCAGGATGTGTGTGCCCGTCGGATGAAGAAGTATTGAGCGAAATGGCGCACCGCGACGAGTATGCAAATTTATTCGCCATGCGCGACGCCGACGCACAGGGAAAACTTAGCGGGGCGTCGTGCGGATGGGTGCAGTGGAAATCCGGTTTGCGCTCGGAAGATTAATTAACGTGTAAAAGTGTAGCCGATGTTATAGCGATGATGATGACGATAATAATCAGAGATTGTTATTACCGTGCCCGTATTATCCCGTATTTTGCATTCCCGCCGCAATGCCCTTCATCGTAATCTTCAACACGTCGTTCACCGCACCCTTGTAATTGTAATCCTGGAATGGATACCCTTCGAGCATGGGAATCTTTTGAAGCTTTTCCATACCCTTGGATTCATCAATTTCCATCGCTCGCGCCGCTTCCAAGTAGCGTACTTGGCAAATGTTGAGCGGCGTAATGTAGTGCGAACGCTTCATCAACTTGTACGCCAACTTTGCGTGGTACTCGACGGTGTTTTGATCTTCACTTTTTTCGGGCTTGGAGAGCAAACCGACGTGTTCAGACACGGCGAGAATGCTATCAATGCTTTCTTGAAGCTCGCTTCTCAAGCCTGCACCAAAAGTGTGCAACGTCGGGTCGACGAGAATGCGCTCGTAATACTGCACCACGACTGGATCCGCCTTGGCGAGCACCATCTCCACGAGATCGATGGTAACTTCAAAGAACGGCCAGTTGGTGTACATGTCGCGAAGGGTTTGCAGCTCACCTTCGTCGATGAGTCTCTTGAACGACGCAGAAATACCGAGCCACACAGGGAGGTGGAATCGAGACTGCGTCCAGGCAAAAATCCAAGGGATGGCACGCAACGCCGTGACGCCGGCGTTTGGTTTACGCTTTGCTGGACGAGAGCCGATGTTCAACGACCCAAGCTCAGCACCGGGCGTAGCTTGACCGAAATACCCGACAAACTCGGGAGTGTTGAACACTGTTTTTCTGTAGTGCGCGCACGAATAATCGCTCATCTTGTCCATCACCGCTCGCCATTCAGGTTTGGGGTGGGACGGAGGACGCAAGGTGTGCTCGAGCACCGCCGCCGTGTACAAATCAAGCGTGTGGAAACAGTTCTCAGCTTGCCCGAAATCCGTTTCGATGACCTCACCTTGAATCGTGACTCTAATGGAACCATCGACCGTGCCGGGCGGCTGAGATAACATGGCGATGTGCGCCGGACCGCCGCCGCGGCCGACAGTGCCCCCGCGACCGTGGAACAACGTCAAGGCGACGCCAAACTCTTTACCCGCCTCAACAACTCTTTCTTGACCATCGTATAACGCCCAGGCCGCGGCCATACGACCGGCGTCTTTACCGCTATCGGAGTATCCGATCATCACTTCTTGATGACCGTTGATGTGTTCGTGGTACAGCGGCACAGAGAAGAGTTGACGCAACACGCGCGGAGCGTCGTTCAAGTCGTCGAGGCGCTCAAATAACGGCGCGACGCGCAACAAGTCTTGCTTTCGGCAGCCGCATTCGCGCTGTAACAAGGTCACAGCGAGTACATCACTCGCACTTGTCGCCATAGAGATCACGTACGTGCCCAAAGAACCAGGGCACGTTTGTTGCAAATGCGCAACCATTTTGCACGTGTCCAACACTTCGCGAACGTCGTCAGAGCACTCGAGATCGGTGGGGATGAGCGGGCGCTTGCTCTCCAACTCGCTCGTCAACCATGCAATCCTACGATCTTCGTCCCATTCCAAGTACGAGCCAAGGCCAATGAACTTCGTAATCGCATCTAAAGCTTCGGCGTGACGGTCGGATTCTTGACGAATGTCCAACTTGACCAACCCCAGACCAAAGCAGCTGACTTGACGAATGACATCCAAAAGATAGGCGTTTGCGATTTGCCCGTCACCAATCTCGATCAATGAGTCGTAGCACGCCACGAGAGGCTCGAACAACTCCTCTTTGTGACGAATGATGGACGTGTCATCCATGTCGATGCTCACCGTGGGGTCGGCCATGCACGCTTGCAACGCCACGCGCGTGTTGTACAACTTGTCGCGAAGTTCAGCCAAGATGACACGATACGGTTCGTGAACGGGAATAGCCTTCCAGAAATCATCATAGTTTCTGCGCTTGCGTTCTTCGAAAATGGCGTTGTTATCATCCGTGGAAGAGCTGAGAATTTTCTCAGCGCGATCCTTCAGCGCGTCAGTGCAGCGCCACATGGAGAGGTTGAAAATCAAACGCTGAATGGCGTCGAACAAAAGATTGGTACCTTGCACGCGGGCGAGCAACACGACATCGCGCGTGCACGTGGACGTTACGTACGGGTTTCCGTCTCGATCGCCACCCATCCACGAACCAAACGTCACGATCGACTTGTCCAGAGGCAAACGCGGGCAGTTGTTGGCCAACAACGACGTGTCCACGCGACGCATAAACGTCGGGATACCGTCCCAGATGGTTTGTTGAAAGTACGTCAAACCCGCGCGCATTTCGTCTTGCGGCGTCGGTGGCGTGCGTCGAATTTCATCTGTTCTCCACGCTGCCGCCATATTTGACCGAATTTCATCCAAAACCTCCGCGCGTTCGTATCGCGACAATCGAAAACGTTGGAGCTGCAACAACTTTTCGCGAATCTTCCCAAATGATTTCAACATTGACCGTCTGAGTGCTTGCGTGGGGTGCGCCGTCAGCACCAAGTCAACGTGTTGCTTCGAAAGTGCGTCGTAGATTTCCTCCTTCGTTTTCCCCACACGTAACAACTGCTTGATTGCGCCGTTTGTCGTCTTGGACGGTCCTCGAGGAATATCGTGCAACCGCTTATGGCGCTCCTCCATCGCGTTGGCCACCTGCTCGGAAATATTGTGCAAGTTGAGCAGGTTCGAATACGCCGACGCAAATTGCAACGACTCATCCACAGGCATGCCATCAATCAACTTCTTCATCGTTTCAAAATCCCCGCTCTCGTGCGTCTCGTTAAACTTTTGACTCGACTCAAACACCGCCTCGAGCTTTTTCAAAAAACCCTCCCCTTCCGTCTCTTGCACCACACCAAAGAACATCGTGCGCAACACCTCATCACACTCCTCAATCACCGCATCCGCGTTAAACGCCTTCGACTCCCCCGTACCCGATAAGTACGAAGACGCCCGCACGAGCTCATCCAACTCGGCGCCGTCTTCGCTCTGAAACATCGACCCCGTGCGCCTATGGTGCTTGGTTGGCGACTTTTTAAACAACGACGGAAACATCGCGCTGCTCTAAAGCCCCGGCGTCACTGTCGTCTCTACGCCGCGCTTCTCCACGCGTGCACCGACGCGAACGCACACAAACGGACCGAGGAATCAATCAATCAATCAATCAATCAATCAATCCTCGCGTGCCAACCCGACGGTCGATCGGTCGCGTGACGCGTTCGTGCGCCCTCGCGCGAGACGCCGACGAGGACACAGACGACGATAAAGACGACAAAGACGACGACGACAAACACGACGACGACGACAAACACGACGACGACCGAGGTGTGTGGACGGCGCCGAACGCGGTCCCGCGTGGAGGCGGTTGCGACGACAAAACCCTCGTGACACGCGGGTGTTTTTAGGGTTTAGGCCGCGGTAGGTCTGGTCACTGTTCAGGGCACGACGACGACGACGACGGCAGACGACGACGACGGCAGACGACGACGACGACGGGGATTATGGGTGTACGCGTGATGACCATCGCGCGCGGGACGACGGCGATGACGACCACAGCGCGAGGCTGCCAGACGACAGCGCGCGCCAAGTGTGTGAAGAACGCACCCTCGTCTGCGGCGCCGCGGCGTGACACCGTCGGCGGACGCCGCGCGGGGACGAGATCGGGGGCGACGAGCGGTGAGGGCGGCGCAAAGCTTTGGGGTGGTCGGTTTAGCGAGGCGCAGGATCCGCTCATGGAAAAGTTTAATGAGAGCTTGAGTTTTGATCGACGGATGTGGCGCGAGGATGCCGACGGGAGCGTGGGGTACGCGCGGGCGTTGGCGCGAGCCGGGGTGATTACCGACGAGGAACGGGATGCGATCGTGCAAGGGTTAGGGTTGGTGAGTGCAGAGTGGGCGAGTGGGACGTTCGTGGCCAAGGCTGGGGATGAAGACATACATACCGCGAATGAGCGACGGTTGACGGAGCTCATCGGCGAAGTCGCGGGCAAGTTGCATACGGGGCGGTCGCGGAACGATCAAGTGGCGACGGATACTCGAATGTGGTTGCGCGCGCAGCTGCTTGAGATTCGTAAGCATTTGCGTACGTTGATTGAGATTGCGGTCGACCGCGCGGAGCGTGAGGTGGATGTCGTCATGCCCGGGTTTACGCACTTGCAAAGCGCGCAAACCGTGCGCTGGTCGCATTGGTTGTTGTCGCACGCCGCCGCGTGGCAGCGTGATGATCAGCGATTAGGGGACTTGCTCGAGCGCGTGAATGTGATGCCACTCGGCAGTGGGGCGCTCGCCGGGAACCCTTTCGGGATTGATCGTCAGTTGTTGGCTAAAGATTTGGGTTTCGCCGGCGTGTGCCCAAACTCGATGGACGCCGTGAGCGACCGCGACTACATCGCTGAGACGAGCTTTTGGGCATCTATGGTCAGCACACACTTGTCGCGATGGAGTGAGGATTTGATCATCTATTGCTCCCAGCAGTTTGGTATGGTGAAAATGTCCGACGCCTACTCCACCGGCTCGTCGTTGATGCCACAAAAGAAGAATCCAGACGCTCTCGAGTTGTTGCGCGGCAAGAGCGGTACGCAAATCGGTTCGTTAATGGCGGTTTTGGCCACTATCAAGGGCACGCCGACGACGTACAACAAAGATTTACAAGAAGTGTGGCACTCCATGTACTACACCGTGGACAACATGAGCGATTCGTTACAAATCGCCGCCGGATGTTTAGCCACGGCGCGCATTTACCCCGACGCCATGGAGCGCGGTTTGTGCGCCGAAATGCTCGCCACAGACCTCGCGGAATACCTCGTGCGCAAAGGCGTGCCTTTCAGAGAAACTCACCACATCTCCGGTGCCGCTGTCAAGCTCGCTGAAGACCGCGAAGTGCCTCTTTCATCGCTCACCGTCGACGATTTGAAGCCCCTGTGCGACAAATTTGACGCCGACGTCGTCGAGGTGTGGTCATATGAAAAATCTGCCGAAAGCCGCGACACCGAAGGCGGCACATCGCGTCGATCGGTCTTAGAGCAATGTGCGAAATTACGTGCCTACCTCAGCGCGCATTGAAAATTATAGCAATCAATTTAATCGAACATTGAGACGTAATACAAACGCGCGACTGACCGACGACGCGCACGCGTAACCACCTCACACCCCAGCTCGCGAGCGCGATGCGTCGGCGTCATCGCGCCCCATCGCGCCACATCGCACCCGTCGTCGTCGCGCTCGCGGCGGCATGCGTCGGCACCACGCACGCGCTGACAACCGACGTCGATTTCGATCCGCGCTACGTCGTACACGTGTTACAATCGCCAACTGATTCGAGCCCGATCACCAAGCACCGAGTGATTGACATGACTGCGGCGAATGGGGCGTCGTATAAATGCGTCGTGCCGGATGGTAGCGTTGAGAGCGACCACGGTGGCGCGGTGCTCGCGTCGGCGCTGGCGGATGCGCTCGACGAGGACGAGGATTTGACGGGAAGAGCGGCGCGCGAGAGCGCGGCGGCGTCGCGTCGGGACGTCGACGAGCTCCTCTCGCCCCTACGCGGTCGGTGTTTCTTCCACGCCAATGGCGATTGGTGGACGTATGAATTTTGTCACGAAAAGCACGTCGAACAGTTTCATCGCGAGGGGACGACGAGGGTGAATGCGTATGACTTGGGGAGATACGACGCTCGAGCGACGGCGGAGCTTGACGTCGAGAGCGGCTCAAACGCCTCTAAAAACGACGTCGTCTCGGTCGCTTCGGCAGATACGATCGATGATGTGAGCGAGGATAAATATCATGCGCATGCATTCACGCACGGCACCAAGTGCGGTGACGTAGGCGCGCAATTCGACGACGTCGAACGCTCCAGTGAGGTGCGTTTCGTGTGCTCTGAGGACGGCGCCGAAGGCGTCGCGAGCGTGGACGAACCAGCGACGTGCAAGTACGTCTTCACCTTCCGCACGCCACTGGCGTGTAAATCCAGAATGCTGCGTCCAAAGCAACCCGATGTCGAAGCCATCGTATGCTCGCGCGTGGATGTCGCTTCAACAGACGACCGGGCCGAAACGGAAGCCGAAACAGAAGCCACAGATGCACGCGCCGAAGACGCCTGGCGCGGCGCGCGAGACGAGCTCTGACGCGCACGCATGCATATTTAACCCTCTAGACCCACACATAGTCACACGCACACCCCGTAGCCGCAGGACGTAGTCATTTGTAAAATACTCTGAAAAGCCTCTCGCCGCCGCGGCCCCGCACCAGTGAGTGACGCCTCCGTGTCGCACGCGTCGCACGACTGCGCGTGGTGCGACCGCGCCGCCGGACGACCACGAACATTCCGCACACACCGCGCCGCGTACGCCGCGCGCGTCGTCCACGTCGTCGACGAATAGGCGCACAAGATGCTGCGCAGCAGCGGCGCACACGATGACGCCGGCGCCGTCTCACCGCCGTCATCGCCGTGCGCGACGACGATGTCACGCGTATCGAGCGTGCAGTCGTGCGACACAATTGTGTACGACGACGACGGACGCAGGTGCGGCGCGCACGCGGCATCGCGCGCGACGGAACACGCGTCATCGTTTCAGATGAAGGCGTCGCGGGCCCAGCCACCGCTGGAACGCGCGGCGAGGGATTTACTGCGCGCTGGACGCTTTCAGGACGCCATGGCTGCGCTGGAGCGCGCCACGCATGTGATTGATGCCATGCGGGACGGCGCCGAGCGCGCGAGATGCGCGAACGCGCGAGTGATGGCGCTGAGAGGTGAGTGTTTTGAAGGCTTGGGGATGCGCGGGGATGCCGAAACCATGTTTTCGCGCGCGGTTCGCGAGGATGATGCGAACGCTGACGCGTGGTGCGGGCTGGCGCGACTGGCACACGGTGAAGGGAGGTTTTATGACGCTATGGAGCGATACCGCGCGGGTGTGCGAGGGTATGAGTGCGCTGGGGAATACGAGAGGGCGCGCGATGCGAGACGCGCGCTCGCGGCGGCGTGGACCGAAGTCGGCGCGGCTCGCAAGGCGCGTGGAGATATCGAAGGCGCAATTCGCACGTACGGCGAGATTATCGATGAGATAAGTGATCAGGATGCATTTGCAGCGTCAGCGACGTTTTACAATTTGGGCGTTGCGCTCGTGGAGGTTGGGCGATTGGACGAAGCCGAATCCGCCTACGAGCGAGCGATTGCTTCGGATCCTACGCTCGCTTTGGCGTATTGCAATCTTGGCGTTGTGTACAAGATGAAGAATCGTTTGGACGACGCAGTTGAGGCGTACGAGAAGTGTTTGCGGTACGCGCCCGATTTTGAGCTGTGTTTGAAAAATTTGTCGCTTGTGTTGACAGATCAAGGAACGGCGATAAAGTCGCAGAATTTACCAGGCGCGATTGCGACGTATGAACGAGCGCTGTCGTACGACACTTTAAACGTCGAGGCATATTACAACCTCGGTGTGGCACTCGCAGAGGCTGAAGAATTCGATCGCGCGCTAATTGCGTACGAAAATGCGGGAAGATTACGACCGCAGTGTGCGGAGATTTGGAACAACGCAGGCGTCTTGTACAAGGAGCGCGGCAACGACGCGCGAGCGATGGAATATTACCATCGCGCGATTGCGTGCAACCCGAATTTCGCGCAGCCGCTGAATAACTTAGGGGTATTGTACACCATGGCTGGTCAGGCTCAGCTTGCTCTCGAGGCATTGCAGCGTGCTGTGACTGTGGCACCGACGTACGCCGTCGCGCACAATAATTTGGGTGTCTTGCTTCGCGACACTGGCGACATTGAACACGCTTTCACATCGTACCGCGATTGCGTACGTCATTCCCCGAACGACAGGCATGCGGAGCAAAATTATTTGCTTGCGCTGAACTACGTACGCTCGGGTGAAGATACCGAAGTGTGTGAAGCACACTCGGCATGGGGAAATCGGTTCGCAAAGCTCGCGGGACCGCCGCTGAAACCGCGACATGCAATCAAGTCCGATAGCGGCGCAGGAACTCCAGGACGTCGTCGTTTGGTTGTTGGATACGTATCGCCCGATATGTATACGCACTCTGTGAGTTACTTTGCGCACGCGCCATTGCGTTCGCACGACAAGTCAAGCGTAAAGTGCATCGTCTACAATGTGTCAAAATTCAACGACGCGCAAACAAAACGTTTGCAAAAGTCCACGCTTGAGAGCGGCGGTGAATGGCGAGATTGCGCCACATTGAACGAAAGAGAACTCGCCGAATGTATCAGGGGCGATTCAGTGGACATTCTGATTGAATTGACTGGGCACACGGCGAATAACCGTCTCGAGACGCTCGCGCTCGAACCAGCGCCGGTGCAAATTACGTGGATTGGGTACCCAAACAGCACGGGCGTTCGCTCCATTGGATACAGAATCACCGACGAATTGTGCGATCCATTGAACACAACACAAACGTTTACGGAGCAACTCATACGCATGCCTGCACCGTATTCATTCTTGTGTTACACGCCAAACCCGGAGGCGCCAGAGCGCGTGGCGGAGGCCCCGTGTTTGAGTCAAGGACACGTCACGTTTGGATGCTTTAATACATTGGCCAAGGTCACCGCAGACGTTCGCGCGTGCTGGGCGCGCGTCTTACTCGCCACGCCCATGAGCCGGTTGATCTTTAAATCGAAAGCGTTTGCGTGTGAAGTCATTCGCAACCGCTTCTTGTGTCAAATGGCTCAACTTGGCGTCGAGTCGTGGAGAATCGATTGCTTGCCTTTGGAATCGGCGACGATGTCGCATTTAGCCATGTACGATCGCGTCGATATCGCACTCGATACGTTTCCGTACGGTGGCACGACGACGACGTGCGAAGCGGTGCATATGGGCGTACCCGTGGTGACGCTGTCGGGGTCGTGTCACGCGCAAAACGTGGGTAAATCATTGATGACGACGATTGGACTGAAAGAGTGCGTTGCGAGCGACGAGAATGAATACGTTCGCATCGCGTCAACGCTCGCCAGCGATGTCCAAAGAATTTCCGAGATTCGAACGACATTGCGTCGGGATATGCTACGCTCGCCGCTATGCGACGCCGAAGGATTCACGCGCGCACTCGAGGACATTTACCGAAACCTTTGGCAGCGATGGTGCGACGACAAGGCGCGAGAAGACTACGAAAGTGACGATGACGACAACGAAGAAGAAGACCTTGACAACGCCGTGGAAAACTCTAAGGGTAACGACGATGATTGTTGCTCTGCAGACGAAAACACCCGTAGCGGATCGCCGAGTAATCGCTCCAAGGATGACTCAAATAACGACACAGACGAAGTTTGGAATCAAACGGAAAGCGCCGAAAGCGGCGACGTGACGAGCAAATTGATCGACACATTAGAAATATGAATTGATACGTAGCACAGTTGCACATTGAATAATAATATTAGCTCATCTTCATTGACAGACATTTAAGCTCTAGCGTTGCTCTAAAGGTGGAAGGAATTGAAAAAATTTAGATCGAGAAAGCACCGTCTTCGACCGCCGGGCCGGCGCCGCCGCCCGGCACGCGCTTCTTCAAATCTCTCTTCGGGATTTCAGTGATGACGGCTTGCGTCGTGAGCACCATACCTGCAATGGAGCACGAGTTCATCACGCCAGAACGAGTCACCTTCTTGGGGTCAATGACACCCATTTCGATGAGATCGCCGTACGTGTCGTTCATCGCGTTGTACCCAAAGTTCCATACATTGTTCATAATGCGATCGCACACCACATCACCCTCCACGCCGGCGTTGTTGCCGATGAGACGGCAAGGAGCCAAAAGCGCCTTTTGCACAATATCGGCACCCAAACGCTCCTCCGGATCGGTGAGCGTCACCTTGAACTCATCAATCAACTTGCTCAAGTGCACCAAAGCGGCGCCACCACCCGGCACGATACCTTCCTCAACGGCGGCAAAAGTAGCGTTCTTCGCATCTTCGATACGAAGCTTGCGTTCTTCTAATTCGGTCTCAGTCGCAGCACCAACCTTGATGACGGCGACACCACCCGCGAGCTTAGCGATGCGTTCGGAAATTTTTTGAGTGTCGTACACGGAATCCGTTTCCGCGAGTTCTTGCTTGAGCTGCGCCACGCGAAGGTCAATGTCCTCCTTGGAGGCACCGTCAGCAATCAACGTGGTGGTGTTTTGCGCGATGGAGACCTTTCTGGCGTAGCCAAGGCAATCCATGTTGGCGCGAGACACGCTCAAGCCGAGGTCCTTGGCGATGTATTGCGCGCCAGTGACAATGGCAATGTCTTGGAGCAACGCCTTGCGGCGCTCACCAAAGCCCGGCGCCTTGATGGCGACAACCTTGAGGACGCCACGAACCTTGTTCACGACCAACGTCGCGAGGGCTTCGCCGACAATGTCTTCGGCGATGATGAGCAGCGGCGGGGAGCCATTTTGGGACACTTCTTCCAAAAGCGGCACGAGGTCCTTGACTTGCTCAATCTTTTCATCGCAAATCAACACGCGGCAGCCTTCGTATTCAACCATCAAACGCTCAGTGTCGTTGACGAATTGCGGGGAAATGTAACCGCGGTCGATTTCCATACCCTCTTCGACTTCAACAATGGTTTCCAAACCGCTGCCGTTTTCAATCGAAAGCACGCCATCCGGGCCAACCTTTTCAATAGCGTCGGCAATCATGTCGCCGATTTCGTCATTGTTACCCGCGGAAATGGAGGCGACGGCACGAATGTCAGCCGGACCCTTGATCGGAATCGCGAGCTCATCGAGCTTCTTGGTGCACCAAAGAGAAGTCTTATCGATACCACGCTTGACGTTCACCGGGTTAGCGCCGGCGGCGACGGATTGCAAGCCAAACTTGATCATTTCCCGCGCGAGCACCGACGCCGTCGTGGTGCCGTCGCCCGCCGAGTCATTCGTACGACCGGCAACCTCCTTGATCAACTGCGCACCGGCGTTTTCCACCGGATCGAGAAGCTCAATCGCGCGCGCAATAGTCACACCATCGTTAATCACCTGCGGCATGCCAAACCTTTCCTCGAGCACGACGTTACGTCCACGCGGACCGAGCGTCACGCCCACGGCGTCGGCGAGCTTGTCGATACCCTTTTGAAGCTTACGTCTCGATTCCAAATCAAACGTAATCTTCCTCGCTTCAGCGCGCACGTGCGCGCATCTTCGGCTACGCCCAGTGGTATTCGTCGTCGTAGGACGAGGCGCAAGCGCCCGACCCGTCGTCTGTGTATTTCAATCAAGCGAAGACGTACGCGCGCGTATAGGTTAGTCTCTCGGCGCGTCGCGTCTTCGCGTCGGAACCTCGCGCGCGTCGCGTCGACGACGACGACGACGACGACACGGTGATAGGCCGACGACGGTGATAGGCCGACGATACGGCGATAGGGCGACGACGGTGATCGCACGCCCACCACCATCGTCCCGAGAGTCCCGACAGTCCTCGCGCCTAATGGGCCTAGAATACATAGGTCGTAGGTCGTAGGGCACCAGCCGCCGGGACCCCTCCCATCGCCCACCGCCCATGGCCACCGCGCGGTGCGTCCTCGCGCGCATCACACCCACGAACGCGATGCGCGAACCACCAATCGTCATAGGTATCCATAACCACCCCTCACTGCGCGCGACGCATCCCGCGTCGTCATCGGGCGCGCGTCGTCCCACCCCACCCATCCACCCATCATCGTCGCGCGTCGTCGTCGTCTTCATCATCCGTCGTCGTCGTCGTCCACGCGCGACCGCGACCGCGACGCTCTCTCGCGCGTTCGACACACGCGTCGTAAAAAATTCGCATCATAACGTACCGTTCGTGAAGTCAACGCGCCGTACATGCTCGTC
>Ga0181558_10000355_pt1 | contig 42893 bp, 34 predicted proteins | sample 011ome_22_FD_133754 | JGI IMG/M metagenome (GOLD analysis project Ga0181558, IMG submission 133754) | Coastal salt marsh microbial communities from the Groves Creek Marsh, Skidaway Island, Georgia - 011507BT metaG (megahit assembly) | ecosystem: Environmental > Aquatic > Marine > Intertidal... | reverse complement strand
TAAGGCAGGCCAAGTCATCTTTAGAAACGGCGAACATACGGGTGCACTACCCGGCAAGCTGGTTAGGCGATCCAACGAGGCACGCGCCGCTCACTAACTACTGCTCAAACCCGAAAGTCCTACAGCCATTTCCAGTGAAAATGGCTGTGGGACAAGGGATAGAACTTTGGCGCCATTGTTCGCGCTATTATTCGCGCCATTATTCGCGCCATTATTCGCGCCATTATTCGCGCCATGCGCCATTAACAGAACAGTGATGCCCATTTAAAAAGGCTCGGGACCCTTTAATACTGTTTATATATACAGTAACATTCGCCTATTATTCTGCAACCAGGCATGCCTTCGCCCATGAAGCTGTATATTGCCGAAAAGCCCAGTCTTGGCCGCGCGATCGCTGACGTGCTGCCGAAACCCCACAGGAAAGCCGACGGCTACATTGCCGTAGGCAACGGCGATTGTGTCAGCTGGTGCGTCGGTCATCTGCTCGAACAGGCCGAGCCAGATGCCTATGATGCCAAATTCAAACAATGGCAGCTGGATCACCTGCCTATCGTACCGAAGCAATGGCAACTCAAACCCAAACCCAGTAGCCGCAAACAATTGGCGGTGCTGCGCCAACTGGTCAAGGATGCTAACGAATTGGTTCACGCTGGAGATCCTGACCGAGAGGGTCAGCTGCTGGTTGACCAGGTGATCGATTATCTTGGCGTGAAGGGTGCTAAACGCGAGTCGATTCAGCGCTGCCTGATCAATGATCTTAATCCCTCTGCTGTCACTCGTGCCCTCTCGCAGCTGCGCGATAACCGAGAGTTTGCGGCCCTGTCAACGTCGGCCCTGGCCCGCTCACGGGCAGACTGGCTGTATGGCATCAATATGACTCGAGCCTTCACACTACAGGGTCGCAAGGTGGGTTATCAAGGCGTACTGTCCGTTGGCAGAGTCCAAACACCTTTGCTTGGCCTTGTAGTCGCCCGCGATGCCGAGATCGAAGACTTTGTCTCAAAGCCGTTTTTTCAGGTGCTTGCTCACCTGCTGACGGACCGGGGCGAGGAATTTAAAGCCCGCTGGCAACCCAGTGCAGAGTGCCTGCCCTGGCAAGATGAAGAAGGCCGAGTCCTGTCCCTGGCTCTGGCTGAAAACGTCGTCAGGCGTATCACACGACAACCGGCCACTGTGCTCAGCAGTAGCCGCAAACTCAAGCAGCAAGCCCCGCCCCTGCCCTACAATTTATCGAGCCTGCAGATCGATGGGGCAAAACGCTTTGGCATGAGCGCTAAAGCGGTACTGGACACCTGCCAAAGCCTGTATGAACGCCATAAGCTTCTGACCTATCCACGGTCAGACTCAAGATACCTGCCCAAGGAACACCTCAAGGATCGCAGTGTTGTGCTGAACGCCATCCAGCACAACAGCAAAGCCTTGGCCGATGCTGTTAAGTCCGCGAAACCCGACCTGGTGAGTAAAGCCTGGAACGACAAAAAAGTCGACGCCCACCATGCTATCATCCCAACCGCTCGGCAGATGGATATCAACAAGCTCAGCAAACCTGAGCGCGATATCTATGAGCTGGTCGCTCGGCAATATCTGATACAGTTCTATCCTCATTACGAATCGCGGGAGAGTCAGGTCGAATTGACCATCGCTGGCGGACATTTTATCGCCAAAGCCAACGAACCGCTGAAGCCAGGCTGGAAACAGTTATTCCCCGCTCGGGATTCAGGAACAACACTGCCGCAGGACGCGGCGCTCAACAGCCACCTGCCAAGTTTGAACCAAGGCGATGTCTGCCAGAGCCAAGCGGGCGAGATCCTGACCAGGGAGACCTCTCCACCCAAGCCCTTTGATGATGCCAGTCTGCTTGCCGCCATGACCGGTATCGCCCGCTATGTGAAGGACCCGCAAATACGCCAGATCTTGAAAGACACAGACGGCCTCGGCACTGAAGCCACGCGAGCCGGCATCATCGAGCTATTATTCACCCGTGGCTTCCTGCTTCGACAAGGCAAGACAATTCGAGCCACGGCCGCCGGCAAAGGCTTGATTTTAAGTTTGCCGCCGATGGCGACGACGCCCGATATGACCGCTCAGTGGGAAACCCTGTTGAGCGCGATCAGTCGCAAGGAAACCAGCTATCAGGCGTTCATGTCGCCCCTGGAGACTGCTCTGCAAGCACTGATTCAGCAAAGTCAGGTGCAGCTGCCTACCGGTTTGACGAATGTCCAGGCAAAGAAACCAGTATTTAAAAAGTCCCGCAAAAAGCAGCCGACCCCGCGTCAGTCTAAAACATCCAGCGCCTGAGCATTTACATCATCGTTCCAGATTGGTCATACTTCTCGCCACTCGACAGGGAGCGTCTTATGCCTGAGCCAGACACTGAAGCAGATTCTGATTTAAGATCAGATTTAAGATCTGATTTAAGATCTGATGAAAAGTCTGATGAAAAATCTGATGAAAAATCCGAAGCACTGAAGCAGTGGCACCGCTATTTTGCCATTGAGTCAAATAATCGAGCCTGGGACCTTTCGACCCGGTCGCGAACGCCCGCCGAAGATCTGGAAATGCTGCATTGTGCCCATACCGCTGCCCATCACTGGCGTGTCATAGGTGCGCCCCTGAACCAAATGCGTGCCACGATGTTGCTGGCTGAGGTGCATGCACAATGCCTACTCGGTGACTCGGCCTTTAAACTCGCCACCCAAATGCGTGACTACTTTCTGGCACCGGCCACTGTAAACTCGATCCCGAATTGGGAACTCGCACTCACCCACGCTATTTACGCTCACGCCGCCCTGGTCGCTAAACGACAAGACGAATATCTAATCTCTCACGCGGCAGCAACACAGGCAATTGCCGCCATCGAGCTGCCGGAGGATCGACAGCTGGTGTTGCAAACTTTTGATCAGATTCCAGTGCCGGCTGCGACCACAAAACCACTCTCCTTCGACCCTGGACCACCAGACTATCTGGCTGGCAATATCGCTGCCTGGCAAATTAATGCCACCCACTATGTGACGGCAGCAGAAAAAGCCTGGCTTGCCACAGAACCCTACTGGGGCGTCTACAGTATTCCCGACAGTCAGACTCATCTGCTTCCTAAGGACATGTCAGGCCTGCATTGCATTGAGTTAGGGTGTGGCACTGGCTATGTCTCTGCCTGGATGCGCCGCCGCGGCGCGACGGTCGTGGCGCTGGACCCGACGCCAAACCAACTGGCCACTGCCCGTCGCCTGCAAGCGCAACATCAGCTGGAGATCGAGTTCATCGAAGGCTTCGCCGAGTCTGTACCTTTTGCGGATGCCAGTTTTGACTTTGCTATCTCGGAGTATGGTGCAGCACTTTGGTCTGATCCCTATCGATGGATTCCCGAGGCTGCACGCCTGCTTAAACCCGGAGGTCAATTGGTGCTACTGACCAACTCGGCATTGATGACGCTGTGCGCACCAGAGTTCGAGGCCGATGGTGCAATACGCGAGCAATTGCTGCGTCCCTACTTTGGTATGCATGCAATTCAGTGGCCGGATAGTCCCGGCCAGACAGAGTTTCACCTCAATCACAGTGACTGGATCAGCCTGTTCTCGACCCATCGGCTGACTGTCGAGCGGCTGATTGAACTGCAAGTACCTGACGGTGCTACAACCCGCTATACCTGGGCGAATAGCGATTGGGGTAGTCAGTGGCCGCTTGAGGAGGCCTGGGTGGTGCGCAAGGCGATATGAGCTAAAGAGCAAAGCCTCAGACCAGGTTACCCACCCATACCCTACCTCGGTGACTGACACTCGCCGACCCGCAGCCAATTGTCGCCAACCAACGTTGAATCTGGCACTATTCCAACTACTGGCCTCGGCGCATTTCAGATAATTGATGGCATCGAGGCGCCCAATTATCACATTGCAGGTCACCATTCATGCTCGATTTCACTCAGTCACCCGCGCTAGACCAGGCTTTGGTCAATCCCGTTGTCTGGTCAAATGAAGAGAAAATTCACGAGACCCTGACTTGGCTACGGCAGCATGACCCGGTGCGAAGGCTGTCACCGGAAGGCTTTGAGCCCTTCTGGTCTATCACCAAATACGATGACATCAAGGCAATCGAAGCCAATCGGGCCTTTATCTGCGATCCAAGGCCAACCCTAGCACCCTTGATGGTGACTGAAGCGATAAAGGCCCTGACTGGCCGCAAACACCTGGTGCGCTCGTTAGTGCAGATGGATGACCCTGATCATCGAGCCTATCGCATGCTGACGCAAGGTTGGTTCATGGGTTCTAACCTGCGCAAACTCCAGTCTCGAGTCGATCAGCTAGCGACCCATTACGTGGATCGCATGTTGGATATGCAGGGTCGCTGTGACTTCGTCAAAGACATCGCCATGTGGTATCCACTCAGAGTCATCATGTCCGTACTGGGTGTTCCTGAGGAGGACGAGGCCTACATGCTGAAACTGACCCAGGAATTGTTCGGCGCAGCAGATCCTGATATTCAGCGTTCCTTTGAGATCACGGATGTCAACAATGTGATTCTTGATTTCGAAAGTTACTTTGCCAAAATTACGGAGGCTCGGCGCAGCCATCCCACAGACGATGTTGCTACCGTGATCGCCAACGCAAAGATTAACGGCGAACCCATACCGGTCAATGATGCCAATGGCTATTACATTATCATTGCAACTGCGGGTCACGACACCACCAGCGCCTCTACTGCCGGCGGTCTGTTGGCTCTGCTGCAGAACCCTGACCAATTTGCTCTGCTGCGATCTGATCCTGAGCGTTATCTGCCCACTTTTATTGACGAGGCTATTCGCTGGGTGACGCCAGTTCGTCACTTTATGCGCACGGCGACCCAGGATACGGAAATTCGAGGCAGAACGATTAAGGCCGGTGATTCCGTCATACTTTGGTATCCGTCAGCGAATCGAGATGAGGACATTTTTAACCAGCCATTCGAGTTCAGGGTTGATCGACAGGACGCCAAGCAACTGGCTTTTGGCTTTGGTGCGCATGTGTGTTTGGGACAGCATTTGGCACGCATGGAAATGACCGCGCTGTTCAGGGAATTACTCAAGCGGGTCAAGCACATAGAACTGGCCGGAGAACCCAGATACAGCCAATCGACCTTCGTGGGTGGCTTGAAGAACTTGCCGATACGCTTTGAGATGGCATGAGTAACACCAGTCAAGCTTGACTCCGACAACCGAGCCGCAGCTCGGTTGTCGAGCATTTGCGTCAACTATTCAACTCAGAACTGTTTAATTCAAAGTTCGCGGTCTACTATTTTTGTCTATAATCGCTGTCAAATATTCTGGTCAAAAATAGTGTCCGTTGAATACTCGGCTCGCAAAACGCTCACCCATTCGCCGATAGCCAGCCGGATTAGGGTGCAATAGGTCGGGCAGATCTGCTGCATCTGCCTGTCCAAATAAGACCAGGCCATCCAGATAATGTAACTGCGTGTCGCCTGCTTGTCTGCGCGTCATGACCAGCTCAGACATCAGCGTTCGAATACGCTTGAGAGACAAGGCACCCTGACGCAACTTTGTATCGCCCGAATGCGTGCGAAACTGGCCATTGGCATCGGCCAAGGTCGGTCCAGGATGGTCCTCAGCACTGGGACAATAGATCGGCGAAATCACAATAATAGGGGTCTGCGGCTGGCCTTCCCTAAGGGTATCCAGAAAACCGTGCAGCGCAGAGGGAAATACCCTTTCTCGCATGGTATCCCCGTTAACCAGATTGATGCCTACCTTCAATGTGATCAATTCTGCAGGCAACTCCCGCATGGCCCTGGCCACAAACTGATCGAGATGGCACTGCCCGGCAAAACCAAAGGACTGCAGATTGACTTGTTGTTGGCCGGCGTAAGCGGCGACAGCCGGCCAGGTGCCCGTTGGCGAATCCGCTTCCATACAGTGACTGATGGAGCTGCCATAATGGAGCCAGCGCGGCCTGTCATCCGTCACAGCTCGCACCAGGCTGTTGGCGGCAAGACGCACACTGCGAATTTCCACGAACGCATTATGCGGCAGCCAAAGCTCGTAGTGGTGCTCGCCGACGGGTAATTCGTCAAAGCGCACCCCGTAAGCCTGCCCTCGAATCAATTCAAATTCACCGGGCCTGGCTGGATTGAGTTTAATACTGTTGCCCGCATCCAGCGCAAGGTGACGAACCTCCTGATGATCAATCATCAAATCAAAACTCACCGACCGCGGGGTTGCGGGGGGCGTAAACATGCGGGTACTTTGTACTTCGAGCTCAATAAAAGCCGAGTCGGTCGTCAGCGAAAGCCTGACCCCCGATGGCATTCGCACTATCACATCCATGACCTCAGGCACCTGCGATCGAGTCCAGCCTGGCAAGCGACGGGGACTCAGGCCAGCCGGTCTCTGATCAAAGTCTAACGCACCTGAAAACTGAACACCGGCACTTAACAGGTCAGAGTGATTGATCAACATGATGGCTCCAGGACAAGCGGATAAAACCTGACTATAGCGATTTATCCTGCTGAGCACAGCAGCGACTCAGACATTGGATCACGCCGAATAGCACCCACAGCACTGACATAAACAAGTACCCTGCCGGATTCGGCAAGCGACAAAACCCAACCAGCGTCAAACTCCTCGGTAATCTGAGCGAATAGGAAACAGCGGGTTTTCACTGTCGCAAGGCAGATCTGATCGCTGATTTTTAACGGCTGCCATAGAAACCGGTAATTCAAAGGGTAACCTGCCTTCCGTATCGAGGCCCTCAAGAATGGTTGATAGCAGCAGGTCATCAGCGACGCCCAACTCCACATAGACGCCATCCAATTGATCTATGATGTCGGTGATAACGGCCGGCCGGCTCATCTGCAACACGGCGATAGTGGGCAATTGACTTGAAAGCGCCTGAAGTCGATTGGTTGCTTCTGCATTCGGCTTGAAGTCAAGGTCACCTTCCTGCTGCCGGCTACCAAAGAAAAAATGTGGATGTAACATTTGATGGGGCGTCGACAGACGAATGATTGCCACATCGGCCTCGTCCAAACTAGTGGCGTCCCCCGCTGCCGCACTGATGTTTTCGAGATAGACGCTCATGCCGGGCTTGATTGCAGTCGGCTGCTTCAAACAGATCAAGGATCGACGCTGAGCGTTTCGGCCCGCCATCACTGCCGCTTGCGAGCCCACAATATCTGCGGCGACCATCTCGTCTACCAGCGGGTTCTCAAACAGTCCCAGCTCAAATTTCGGTACCAGTAAGCGGTAGACTGCCTCATCGATTCGAGCCAGATCCACCAGACCCTGATCAATCACCCTCAGTAAAGTGGCGACATCCTCTTCTCCACCCAGCTGATCACAGCCCGCATTCACCGCCTTGGCAAATCGTTGGTCTCGAGTCAAAGATTCGACGCCCCAGGGCATACCTATATCATCGGGCGACTGCATCTGAGTGGGGTTAAGGGTCGCGGCTTTAGCATCGCGAAATATCGCCCAGTCGGAGAGTACAAAACCCTTGAACTGATGCTGAGCGCGCAATAATCCTTCGATCAATTGGGTTGAAAATCCACCGGCGACGGGCTCAAGCAACTCTCCGTTCAACACTAAGTCTTTCAATATGGTATAGGTTGGCATGACACCCGCCACATTCACATCAAAAGCATCCAGGAACGCTTCTACATGCATTCGCAAAGACGCCTCTGTCAGTCGAGAATAGCGGCCATAGGCATTGTGCCCGTCGAACCCCTCGGGCGCCGCCGAATAGCCAACCCAATGCTTGACGACACAGGCAACGCTGTCTTGATGCAGCCCAGCTTTTCCCGCTTGCATGCCGACCACATAGGCACCTACAAGGGCGCGAGCCAACTTCGGGTCCTCACCAAAGGTACCAGAAATTCTCGGCCAGCGAGGCTCAGTGGCAATATCAGCTTGGGGCGATAGCGCCATATGAATGCCGGCGGCACGGTATTCGGCTCTGGCAATTGCTGCAAACTGCTCGACGAGTTCAACACTGCCCACTGCCGCAAGCCCCGTGGTTTCTGGCCACTGAGAAAACCCCATGGCTCTGGAGCTCGCACCTGTCACATGGGCAAAGTGGTGCCGAGGATCCGTGCTCACGGTGACGGGAATCCCCAGGCGAGTTTCAGCTGCGAGGGTCTGCAAGGCATTATTCTGTGCTGCAAAGGTTCGCGGATCTGCGTCCAGACGGGTCAACAGATGATTAATACCCGCTTCAACAATTAATTGCCGATTGACCGCCAAATGATACTCAGCGCCGATGCCGAGCGCGCCATAGGTGCCATGAGTCTGGGCAGTGCCATGCATCATCAATCCCGCTTTCTCTGCCAGAGTCATGCGGCCTAATAGATCCTTGGCTCTGATCTCGGCTGATAATCTGTGGTCTTCATAAACGGACAGAACACCGTCATGGTCAAGATCCCGAAACACTATCCCATCTTGCTGCATTGTTTTCATAATTCTGCTCTCAAACTCAACTCACCGTGCCCAGGAGTCTAACATGCCATCTCAGTTGTCAGGCCTATCACCCTCACTCGTAACAACCCAAGTGCCGATATAGCCGATATAGATGCAGCAGACAGGCACATCCGCAAGCCGCTTTTAATGTTTGCCATTATTTATAGAATAATGTCTAATCCTTGCTCATCGACTATTCATGACAGGTGTTGCCGTTGAATGTAAAAAACAAAGTCTACCCCAACGAGGCGCAGCTGAAAGGCTTTCTCGAACCCAGTAGCAAAGGCCCCATCTATATGGTTAACCTGCTGAAGTTTAAAGCCCGCGCAGAGTACGAGGATGGCCGAGAGTCAGATCTGACTGGCGAACAAGCCTATGATCTTTACAGTGCCGGGGTATCCCAATTGCTGCAGGAGTTTGGCGGCGGCGGTATGTTTGCTGGCACAGTCGAACGGCTGATGCTGGGTGAAGTTGAGGAACTGTGGGACAAGATCGCGATCGCCATGTACCCATCCAGACAGGCCATGCTGGCGATGATGCAATCACCAAAAATGCAGGTGATCAGCGCCCATCGAACAGCTGGATTGGCCGGTCAGCTGAATATTGAAACTGTCGATGTTGCCGGTCTCTGGCTTGGCAATGACAGCAGCATTTAAACTGCCTGACATAGACTAATCCAAACTCCTCGCCCAAACTCCTCGCCCAAACTCCTCGCAAGGAACCTGATGATGAAGATACTACGCACACCCGACGCCTGTTTTTCTGATCTGGCTGACTACCCGTTTGCGCCACACTACACCAACATTACCACTCAGGACGGCAGCGAACTTCGGATTCATCATCTGGATGAAGGACCCAAGGACGGCCCGATAGTGCTCTGTATGCACGGGCAGCCGGTCTGGAGCTACCTGTATCGAAAAATGGTGCCGTATCTGGTCAATGCCGGTATGCGCGTCCTCGCCCCGGACCTGCCCGGCTATGGAAAATCCGATAAACCCGCTCAACTCGAAGACTACAGCTACCAGCACCAGGTAGACTGGATGGGCCAGTGGCTAGTGACCAACGACTTCAAGGGTCTGACACTCTTTTGTCAGGACTGGGGTGGTCTGATCGGCCTGCGGCTGGTGGTGAATCATCCAGACCGGTTTGATCGCGTCGTCATTGCCAATACAGGCTTGCCTTATAACCCAGACTTGCCTGAGGAAGTGGTCAAAGAGGTGGAGGCGTTTCGTGCCCATGCACCCACACCCTCACTGCTTGAAATGCAAACAGCCCTGAGTCAGATGGAAGGCTCTGCGGCGAACAAGTTTGCCTACTGGCAAAAATTCTGCTGGGAAACGCCCGATCTGCCTGTCGGTTTCATGATGTCTATGACGATGGAAAAGCGTTCGAATCTTGCCAAGGCCATGCTACTTCTGCTGCATAAATTGGGGCTTGATCACTGGGTACAATCCAAGCTGGCAAAAGCCTATGCGGCGCCTTTTCCCAATCCTAGCTACAAGATGGCGGTACGCGCCATGCCCAGCCAGGTGCCAACTCTGCCTACAGATCCGTCCCTCGAAGCCCAACGTCAGGCCTGGGAATTTTTTGAGACCTTCGATAAACCGTTTCTCTGCGCCTTTGCAGACAATGATCCGGTCACCAAGGGTCTTGACGCTCAGTTTCTGGAAAAGGTGCCAGGCACGCGCGGACTACCCCATACAATCATCAAGGGCGGCGGCCATTTCGTGCAGGAAAACAGTCCGCAACAGGTAAGCCAAGTCATCATCGATCTGATTCGCTCGACCTGAAGGCACAGGATTCTCGGTAACGGACCGGCTTTAATGGCAAAACAGGGTAACTGCAGCCCATGCGAAAACTACTGACACGCGTCGCTATGACAATGGCCCTGCTGACTGGGGCGATCTTTTGGTTGCTGTTTTTTTCGCCCAGACCCCCCTTGACCACCAGTCCTGAAACACTGGCAGGTGATGGCAGTTTGGTGAATTACTGCGCGCTACCACCATTGGATGGCAGCGGCAAGCTGGCAGCCGAGATACCCAAAGGCAACACGCCCGATTGTCGCTACTCGCACTTTCCGCTGCCGATCTTGGCGGGCTGCACAGAGCCCTTGATCGAAGGTGCCGACGATATTCGCGGCTTATGGCTGGCGGTCGAGGGTAAGGTTGGCCATGTAGAACGGATTGAACAGTGCGGTGCGCGCACTGTCATCACAACAGCCGGGCTCATTCATGATGCCGGCCCGAACAGCACTGCGCACGTCAATACCGACGATACCGAGGGCACCGTATTCTTCACGTTAGGCGAAAAGGAATACTGCCCTAGAACCTCTGCCAACATGACCTGGAATAGCGGCAAGCTGAATTTCCACCTCCTTGGCTGGGGCCCCCAGGTCGTGCAGCGCTATCTTGATGGCGACCAACTCATCTGGGCGTATGCTGACGGCTCTATCACACGGATGGCACGTATTTGTGAGCTACCTCAAGCACACAAGACACCCAAAGCACGCAGCGCCTGGCATTAGCACTTGGCATTGGGGTTTGGCATTCATTGGCGCTTAGCATTCATTGGCGCTTAGGCGCCTGGGCGCTTGGGTATTTGAGTACTGAACCAGTTCAGATGGACGTCTTAATGTCATGCCTGTCTCCACGAAATCCATGAATACCCCGATATCACTGGACACCAGGACAGGTAGCAAATAGGGGGCAATCCTACTTATACTGGCTGGCAAATCTTCATGAGGAAACTCCAATGCCAGAACTTGAACAGTTTCGAGCCGATACCCGAGCCTGGCTCGAAGCTAACTGCCCTGCCAGCATGCGCACCCCTATGGTTGCCGATGAAACAGTCTGGGGTGGCCGCAATGCTAGTTACAAAAACCCTGACTCAAAACTCTGGCTCGACCGTATGGGCGCCAAGGGCTGGACCGCACCTATGTGGCCTGCCCAGTACGGCGGTGGTGGCCTGACCATGGCAGAGAATGCCGTCCTCGAGAGTGAATTACGTCGCATCAAGGCCAGACCCGCCCTCAGCAGCTTTGGATTGTGGATGCTGGGACCCGTGCTGTTAGAGTTTGCCAATGAGGAGCAGAAGCTCGAGCACCTGCCCAAAATCGTTCGTGGCGACATTCGCTGGTGTCAGGGTTACTCTGAGCCAGGCGCCGGATCTGATCTTGCTGGCCTGCAAACCAAAGCCGTGCGAGACGGTGACGAATATGTGATCAATGGCCAGAAAGTCTGGACCTCCTACGCCAATTATTGCGACTGGATTTTCTGTCTTGTGCGCACCGACACTTCGGTCAAGCATAACGGTATCAGTTTCATGTTGTTCGATATGAAAAGTCCGGGCGTCACAGTCAAGCCCATTCAATTGATCTCCGGTGAAAGTCCTTTCTGCGAAACCTTCTTTGACGATGTGCGGGTACCCGCGCGCAACCAGGTCGGCGAGCTCAACAAGGGCTGGACTATCGCTAAACGCTTACTGCAACACGAACGCACCAATATCGGCGACTTCGGTACGGCGCAGAGCCCGCAGACACCCATGCATGAGCAAGCTAAGAAATACCTCGGTGAAGACGCTCAGGGTCGCCTGGATGATGCGGCAATGCGGCGCGAAATCGCCAAATACCAAGTACGTCAAAAAGCCTATGGCTTGACCTACGCGCGGGTGGGTCAGGAACTCAAAGCGGGCCTTGGTGACGGGGCAGCATCATCGATTCTCAAGGCAGTTGGTGCTGAATTGAACAAGCATCGCTCCGAGATGCTGATCGACATGATGGGGACACAGGGTATTGGCTGGGAAGGCGAAGGCTTCAATGACTGGGAGATCATGCAAACTCGGGGCTGGTTGCGCTCTAAAGCCAACTCTATTGAAGGCGGTACCACTGAAATCAACAAGAACGTGGTTGCCAAAAATGTACTGGGTCTACCCACTAAATAATTCGTGGCTTGAGGCAGCAGCATAGTCGCGCACTCGAGGCCAAGCACCAAGGAAGAACAATGGCTCTAATATTAAATGAAGAACAAATACTGCTGAAAGACAGCGCCAAAGACCTGATATCAGCCGCAGCACCTGTGACCGAATTTCGTGCACTGAGGGATAGCAAAGATGCGCTTGGCTATTCAAAGAACCTCTGGACCCAAATGATTGATATGGGCTGGGCAGGCATCTGTATTCCGGAGGAATTTGGTGGTCTGGATTTTGGCTTTCATGGACTGGGTATTGTCTTGGAAGAGACAGGTCGCACTCTCGCGGCCTCGCCGCTGGTTGCATCCATCCTTGTGAGCGCAACGGCAATCACACTGGGCGGCAACGCTGCGCAAAAGAAGCAACTGTTGCCAAAATTGGCTGAGGGGTCTTTATTGATGACCCTTGCCCTGGACGAAACTTCGCACTTCAGCCCACACCGCATTGAGACTCGCGCAGAGGCTTCTGGCGACGGCTTTAGGATCACCGGCAATAAGGTCTTTGTCCTTGATGGCCACATAGCCGATACCTTCATCGTCGCGGCACGTACCGGCGGTGGCCATCATGACAGGCAAGGCATCACCTTATTTCTCGTAGATCGCGCGACACCGGGCATCACCGTGACTCGAACTCGCATGGTCGATAGTCGTAACGCCGCTAAAATCAGTTTTGCCGATGTTCAGGTTAGCGCTTCAGCCGTGCTGGGTGAGCTGAACAAGGGTGCCGATATCCTTGACCCGGTTCTGGATCGCGCCGCTCTGGGCTTAGCCGCAGAGATGTTGGGTGCGTCGTTAGAAATATTTGAACGCACCCTCGCCTACCTGAAAGAGCGCACCCAGTTTGACACCAAAATTGGCTCCTTTCAGGCACTGCAGCATCGCGCTGTCGACATGTACTGCAACCTTGAGCTATCCAAGTCTATTCTCATTGATGCGCTATCAGCGCTGGACGAGGGTCGCGACGCAGAACTGCCGGTGCTTGCCTCTTCGGCCAAGGCTCAGTTGTGTGAAACCCTGCACCAGATCTCGTCAGAAGGCGTACAGATGCACGGCGGCATAGGCATGACTGACGAACATGAAATCGGCTTCTTCTTAAAGCGAGCTCGAGTCGCAGAAAAAACTTTTGGTGACGCCGGTTATCACTATGATCGGCTGGCAACACTGAACGGCTACTAACCGCTTCCTTATGGCGCAGGGTTCTATGGATAACCTGCGCCAAAATGAACGCCTGTCAGCGTGGCGATTGGCCATACACCAGCCCCAGACCCTGGGACTTATAACCTAACAGGGTCAGCAAGGTATCAGAGGCGGTATCCACGATCGCTGAGTCAAGGGACAGAAACCAGTTCTCCTGGGTTCTATAGATGGGCCGAGTATACCAACCAAATAAGGCGGCTCGACTCTGCTGCGAGGTGTTTTCACCGGTCCTGTGCCACAGACGGCTATCGAGTATCATCATGGTGCCGGCTGGAGCAATCACCGGCATCGCCTCGCTGATGGCGGCCTGGTCAGCATTTGCCGAACGCAGGTGACTGAAGGGCACTATTTGAGTTGCACCATTGGTCTGAGTAAAGTCATCCAGGCACCAGGCCACGTTCATGCCTTGCGCTCTGACTGGCCAGGGTGTCGGCATGAACAATTGGTCGGCATGCAAGGCGCCACCCGTGCCCCCTGGTTGAGTGATATTCGCTGAGATGTTTCCCAATAATGCCGGCCAGCCAAGCACGGCTGTCAGTAGCTCAACGACCTGCGGCATCTGCACCAGATCGCGAAACACCCCATGACGATTCAGAATGTTCCAGACTCGAATATTGGCATCACCATAATCCAGCGCAAATCCCTGGAACCGGCCCTTTTCCCCATCTTCATCGACCGCGGCATAGGTCGCCTGTCGGGCCAGTAGCAGCTGACTCGGCGTCAGCTGATCAGACAATAAAGCCAGACCAAACTTTTCCAGGTCTTGCAGTGCTTGCGCGACACTCTGAGTCGGCGCTGGCATTACCTCTGTCGTCATGACGCTTCTCCTCACCTCATCACTGCTGGCGTTTTCGAAGCGCCTTTTTATCGGGTTTACCAACTGCTGTCTGGGGTATGGCATCTATAAACAGAATGTTCTTTGGCGTCTGAACCGGACCCTTATGCGCCTTAACCAGGGCCATCAGCACTTGCGGATCAACACTGGCGCCTGGCCGCAACACGACCGCCGCCGTAACAGCCTCGCCCCACTTCTCATCGGGTACTCCATAAACAGCAACTTGAGCGACAGCCTCATGGGTCGCTATGACATTCTCTACCTCACTAGGAAACACGTTAAAACCACCGGTGACGATCATGTCCTTTTTACGATCGACTATGCGCCAGAAGCCCCCGGGATCTTTAACGGCGACGTCGCCGGTATGCAGCCAGCCACCGGCCAGAGTCTCCTTATTCTGCTCTTCTCGATCAAGGTAGCCATCCATAACCAGAGGCCCCCTGACACAAATCTCTCCAGGCTCACCATCAGCGACAGGTTGGTTATTATCATCCAGCAATTGCGCATCCACGTAGGGAACAGGTCGACCACAAGAGGCTAGCCTGAGCAAATCACTGGGATCATGTTCTGATCGACGCAACACACAGACCGTCATGGGCGCTTCCGCCTGACCATAAAACTGAAAAAACACAGGCCCAATGCGTTCAATCGCCTCTTTTAGCCTGACGGGCGACATGAGCGAGGCGCCATAAAAAATCGTCTCCAGACTGCTCAGATCATACTGATCGAAATCCGGATGATCCAACAATGCATAGATCATAGTGGGCACCAACATCATGCAGTTGATTCTATACTCTTCAATCGCTTTGAGAACGGCGCCGGGCTCAAAGCTGGGCAGCACGACCATAGAGCCGTGCTTGAGTAACATGGGGGCAAACAAGGAGCCGCCTGCGTGGCTAAGTGGTACGACAGCCAAAATTTTCGGCTCAACAGGCCACTCCCATTCGCTCATCATGATCTGTAGCGCCTGGGCACCGACTCGAGAATTGCTTGGAATGGCTTTGGGCGTACCGGTCGTACCGCCTGAATAAGACAATCGAGTGATTTCGGTGCCAGTCATTTTTGGCGGCACCAGATCGGCTGGATTAAAGTCGCGACTGACAGATTTGAGATTCTCACCCACCTCACTGTCGCCCAAAGATAGGACGGTCTTCAGGCGGTTACTGCGTTGCATCAACTCCTTTGCGCGCCCTTCGAATTTGACCGGATCAAAGATCAACGCCTCGACATTACCGTCTTCAATCGCAAATAAATGATCGTCAGCAGAACCCATCGGGTGCATGGCGACCAGGCAGGCGCCGGCAAAGCCAGTGGCCTGATGTAAAACCAGCACCTCAACTGAGTTACCGGCCAGCAGCGCGACTCGAGTCCCGACACTGACGCCTCGAGAGGTCAGCGCTTGGGCGTAACGCGCCACGGCATTTTGGATATCGGCACCCGTCCAGACGTCTCCACCGGCCATCTGTACCAACGGCCGGTTAGCATCACGCCGTAACGCGTTCATGATGGGTGAAACAGGATGGGCTGCTGGATGGATAAAAGCCGCTTCAGTCATAGTGGTCTCCTGCAGAGCGTAACGGCCCTACTCGGTAAATAGTGGCGTAAATAGGTCGGGATAATTGTTAATGCCACTGGCTCGACCGGTGGCTATGCCCTGAGCAATGGCCTGTGAGCCCTCGTCAACGAAGTTAGGCAGCACATACAGGTCCTGCTGCTGAATCGCTCGATAGACCTGATTGGCGAGCGCCTCCGCCGGCAGGCCGCTATCAACGCTGGCCCGCATGGATGCCTCGAGCGCACTCAGGTTGGGATTATCCAGCCTGGACTTGAGTTCTGCCTGCAGCCCCGCTGGACCGGTTTTTTCCGGAAACATAATCTTTGACTGAATCACACCCGGCATCACCAGTGTGACGCCGATATGGCGAATACCCTCGGCCGCAAGGTCCAAATACAAGGCTTCGGTCAAGGCAACGACGGCATGCTTTGTCATTGAGTAACTGCTAAAACCCGGACTCACCGTGATGCCTGCACCCGATGAGGTCGTGACCACGTGACTGGCTTCGCCATGCTTGATCATCCGCGGCACAAACGCCTTGATACCGTTGATCACAGAGCGCTGATTGACGCCTATGACCCAGTCGTATTCTTCGCTGGAGACTTCCCAGCAGACGCCGGAAGCAAACACACCGGCGTTATTGAACAGTAGATGTACCTTGCCAAAGCGCTGTTCCGCGACATCCGCCAATCTCGTCATTTCGTCCATGTCAGCGACATCGGTTCTCACAGCCAGCACTTCACCCCCGCCTGACAGCTCGGCCTTGGCCGCTCGCAGTGCGTCATCGCGAATGTCGGCAATCACGATTTGGGCGCCTCGCGCCTGAGCACCACGAGCCAGTGCCAAGCCAATACCACTCGCGGCACCGGTGATAACCGCTACTTTGCCAGCCAGATTCAGCATCAGCTAAACCTTTTCCAGAATGTGAATAGCGCAGGCAGTGCCCATGCCAGGGCCGCCACCGACAACATGAGTCAGCCCCAGCCTCGCGCCATTGACTTGGCGCTGGCCTGCATTGCCGCGAAGGTGTGTGGCGACCTCGTATAAGTTGGCAATACCAGTGGCGCCCAATGGGTGACCCTTGGACAGCAGGCCGCCGGAGACATTTACCGGAATGCGGCCGCCCAACTGGGTCGCACCGCTGTCAATCAATGCACCGGCGTCACCCGCGGCACAGATACCCAGGTTTTCGTAGTGCACCAATTCCGCCGTCGCAAAACAATCGTGCAGCTCAATAAGGTGGATATCTTCAGGGCCGATGCCGGCCTGTTCATAGGCGTTACGAGCGGCTACTCGAGTCGCGCCACTAAAATCAGGCATGGCGAGTTGCCGTTCCTCAAAGGGATTACTACTCATTTCCGAGGCGCGAATCCGGACTGCGCGATCACTCAAACCCAACTCGCGCATTTTCTTGGCCGACATCAGTACTGCTGCTGCTGAGCCGTCAACATTGACTGAACACATCAGCTTGGTATTCGGGTAGGCGATCATCTCTGAATTCATCACCGTTTCAATCGGCGTCTCAACTCGGTACATGGATTTGGGGTTCATAGTCGAGTGGAAATGATTTTTCACCGCCACTTGGGCGAACTGGGCGAAGGTTGTGCCATATTTTCTGGTATGTTCCATACCGATATGGGCAAACATGGCTGGCATGGTACCAGAACCGATTATGCCCTCAGTCGAGACGCCTGCCCCGCCACCCAACAAGCCCTTGCCCATCTGCTCCACACCGACGGCCAAGACCGTATCGTAGACGCCGGCCTTGATAGCCATCCAGGCATCTCGAAAAGCGGTCGCGCCAGTTGCGCAGGCATTGGCGACATTGGTCACGGGAATGCCCGTTTGCCCAATTTCCGTTAGCATTCGCTGTCCAACCATGCCGCTGGCCTGGCCCAGGTTACCGCAGAACAAGGCCTGCATGTCCTTGATGCCAAGTCCGGCATCGTCCAATGCCAGTAGCGCAGCCTCGGCCGCCAGACTGGGGACGGTGCGGTCTGGATAGCGTCCAAACTTAATCATGTCGATGCCGACAATATATACATCACTCATAGTCTCAGGCCTCTGCCGCGGGTACGAAAAAGTAGGAGAAATATTGCTTGCCGTCTGCGTTCACAGGATGCGCTTCGCGATAGACAACTGTGACAGGTAAATCATAAAGGTCAGCGTTGGGATCAGGGTCTACATTCAACAGCGTGCCCTTTAGGTGACTGCCATCGTCCAGGTCAACAATGGCATCCACAAAAGGCGTCTTAACGCCAGGAAAACTCCGGTAAACGACGGTAAAGTCATAAAGCCGACCGGTTTCTGCCAATTGGACCGATATCATTCGATCACGGCTGGTGCAGTTGGCACAAACCTGCCTTTCACCCACAAATGTGTGCCCACAAGACTGGCATCTCGAGCCGCAAAGATACGGGCGCTCACCCTCCAGTTTCAAGTAATGCACCAGGGGTTCCAGTGCGGAAAATTTCTCAGTAGTCATAAAGTCAGTCGCTCATTTCCTGTTGAGTTTCTCATCGACACAGCCCCTGCGGTTGATATCGGGTTAAATTTGCCTGGCCAGATAGGCTGCTTCATGTATGGCATTGGCGTAGGACCGCGGCTGCCGCGCATCACCCACCACATGCAGGGTTATATCCTCAGCGCGCAAGGCATTGGCCAGCTCATTCAGTGGTCGACGGCCCTGGCAGATGACGAGGTTGTCTGCCGCCACTGGGTGAACCTCACCTTTCGCATCTGTAAATGCAGCGACATACTGACCCTCCCGTCTGTTCACTGCGGTCAGGGCCATACCTGGTTCATGGATGACGCCCACATGAGCCATGATACCCATGATGGCCCAGACTCTGGAGCCGATATAATTGGTGGGCACGTAGGCCGAAGCCTGATCCAGCAAGCGGACCTTGTGGCCGGCCAGTTTCAGATTGACTGCCAGCTCCGCACCTTCACCAGCGCCCCAGATGATGACTGACTCACCTAGAGTACATCTTCCGTCACGGGCCAACGCAGCATCGATCGTCACGGCAAAGCCGCTGTCCAGGGCCTGCGCCAGGCCGTCGATGGCAGGCAACACTGGCGCTGCACCCGTCGCGATCACAACCACATCAGGGGCTTCGGCCATAATATTCGCCACAGTCGCCGTGGTATTGAGGCGAACTTCCACCTGCCACTTTTCCATCATACGTCGGTGATAATTCGGCTGGTGGCGCAGCATTTTCATATTTTCCAGATGCGAATAATTGCCCGCCCAGTCCATCGCGCCACCCAGAGTTGCAGCCTGTTCCAGCAGCAGTACCTTGTGACCTATCTCGCGCGCTGTAATCGCGTACTCCATTCCGCCGGAACCACCGCCAACTATCAAGACCTTTTGTGGCTTGTTGGTCGGAACTATTCGGTACTCGTCCTCGCGGCCGAACACCGGGTTTTGGGCTGAACCAGCCATACCCTTACCAAATATATTCCCCTGCAACAGCGAGGCGCCTGTATGTGTTGACAGACGAATCTCGTCCTCTCGCCCCCTGAGCATTTTGTTTGGGAAATCCGGGTCATCCAGAGATAGCCGACAAACTCCGGCAAAATCTGCCCCCGCCTCATCGACCATAGTTCGCAGATGCTCAGGTGAGATCAGATTGGCCGAGCCTATGAGCGGCATATCTATATTTCGCTCGATCAGCAAACGTCTTAGCTTGTTGATGTTATCCTTGTTAACTACCTTGGGCGTGTAGAAGGATGGTCCGATAAATTCTGTGGAGTGTATATCAGCTCTGCGACTCGGTGCACCTAACATGGAACCAAAGGTGCAATCTAACGCCGCAATTCCCAGTGCATGCAAACGCGGCGCATAATGTTCCACAAAATATTCAATATCAAAACCGCCCTCGAGGTTTTCATCGCAACACAAGCGCGGAATGATCGGATAGTCTTTGCCGCACAAGGCCTGAGTGCGCTGCAAAATTTCCTCACAAAACAGAAAATGATCCTGATATTTGTCAGTTCGGCCCTGATTGGCGAGCAGCGACAAGTTAGCGTGAGGCAGCGAGCCATGACAAAAATGGAATGAGACAAAATCAAATCCTGCCTCCTTTGCTCGCCTGGCAGCTTGAGCAAAGTCTTCCACCAGCTCCTCATAAACCGAAGTCGGAATAACATCACTGACTGGGTTACCAATAACATACTTATTGCTTGGTCCCCAGGCTACAGTTCCGGGAATCCAGCCTTTGCCCGGCTGCAGTGGCACAGTGGTTCCAAGACCTGGAATCAGCCCACCATAAAACAGCTGAATACCCGCCAGCGAATCATTGTTCTTGATCGCTGCCACCGTGTCACGGAATTCAATCACATAGTCCTCATCGTAGAGCCCCAGCATGCGCTCATTGATGAGACCGTCACGACGAACACAGGTGGCGCCAACAATGGTCGCCGCATAGCCCCCTTTGGCCAGCGAGCCGTACGCGGCTGCCAGACGACGAGTCGCGTAACCTTGAGGATCTGACATATTTAATGTCGTCGGCACATGTATCAGGCGATTCTTAAAGTGCAGGCCGCCGGCGACAAAGGGTTCAAAGATTTTGCTCATGAGTGCTTTCCTGGCTAGTTGCCGCCGCCTGGCCACAATAGCTAAGCCAGACAGAAGATTCTTGCTTTAAGTCGTTTGACTTAGCGTATCATAAGCCCCATGGAAATAAACCCCACAAGTCGCATCGCCGCCAGGGCCATTGACAACGATGCCAGCATCGACACCCGCCGCCTGCTGAAGCAGGTCGCCAGACGCTTGATCGCCGAGAATGGTGTGCGCAATGTGACGGTGCGCCAGATCGCGGAAGCCGCTCGGCAGAAGAACCGCGGTGTGGTCGCCTATTACTTTCGGACCAAAGAAAACCTGCTGGCAGAAATTTTGATCGAAGGTGCTGCGCGAATTGAATCTCGACGTGAGGTTTATCTCGCTGAACTCGAAGCCACCGGCGGCCCCTCGACCCTGCGCGCAGCGGTCGACGCAATAGTTCGGCCATCGGCCGCTTTTTCAGACGAGGATGTGGAGTACGGTAAATATTTCAACCGTTTCCTGATGCAACTGTCACTGAGTAATCCAGTGCTGGTAGACCAGATCCTGCAAAATGGGGGTAACAAGGCTTACCAGCGTTGCCTGGAGCACCTACGCCGCCTGCTGAGTGATTTCAGCCGGCCGCAGCAGAACCGGCGGTTTTTGTTTCTTGGCAACTATGTGTCAACCCTGCTGGCGCAACGTGAAACCATGTTGCTGGATGCCGTGCAGTCCCATCCGACCTGGGCCTCGCCGACTACACTTGACGATATTGTCTGCACCGCCGCAGCACTTCTGGCAGCACCCACTAGCGACTGAATCAACCAGGATTCTATTCGGGATTTACTCAACACAGACCCACCTGGCCAACCGACGCCAGTATCCAGCTCAGTCAGTCAGTGGCGCCGACAGTAAGGCCTATAAAGAAGTCGCGCTTCCTTGATCTGCGCCAAGCACCAGAACACAGGCTAGTGATCTACTGCATTCGCCAAGGTTAGGACAAATATAGGCCGGTGTTTTTGAATTTAACCCGCAAGGACCTGTTCTGCCGTTTTTCCAGTTATTGGATCTTAAGTCGTAAAGCCTGGCGGCTTGCCGGGTTAAAAAGGGTTCAGAAGGGTTCAGAAGGGTTCAGAAGGGTAAAAAAGGGTTCCATTAGGTGTCAGATGATGGCTGCGCTGAAGAGTGGGTTTGGGAATTTCGGTGCTAGCGGAAGCAATTTGACGTGCGATCTCAACGAAAATCTTGTGTTTATTTATCTTGACATTGCATGACATATTAAGCTCTAAATAAAGGAGGCGCCGAGTAGGGATCAAGGATTACGTCTCTAAAGTTGTCGAAGTTTCGTGCTGTTGGCGAAATAAAATGCATATGTCTTTAAAAATTATCATGATTTTTAATAAGGGGATAAATATGTCAATTCGGGTAAAAACGTCCTTGAAGGGCGGCTTTAAACTAGCAGCGGGGTGCGCGCTGGCGAGCACCATGTGGGTTACCAGCACTGCCCATGCTGCCTTGGGGGCGATCGAAGAGGTCGTGGTCACAGCGCAGCGAGTCGAGGAAAGTGTGCAGGATGTACCTATCGCGGTGAGCGCATTCAGCGGCCAAATGATGGAAGACAAGCAAATCCTCAGCCCCTCTGATTTGCAGTTCGCGACACCTAACGTGTCATTTACTGCAACTAACTTCGGCGGCTCAAGCTTTAGTATTCGCGGGATTGGCCGTCTTGTTATCGCCGGGTCTGGCGAAAATGGCGTCTCGATTCACCAAAACCAGATAGCCGTACCCACCAGTTTGACTACGGTTGAGTTTTACGACCTGGAGCGCGTTGAGGTCTTGCGCGGTCCTCAAGGTACCTTGTTTGGTCGCAACGCAACCGGTGGCGCTGTTAACATGGTTACCAAAATGCCGGAGTATGACACTGTCAAGGGTTTCATCGATGGCGAGTACGGTGACTACTCCAACCAACGCTTAAAGGGCGCGATCAACATACCCATTAGTGATAATTTCGCGGTTCGCCTGGCAGGCATGGTGCTAAGCCGGGATGGCTATATCGAGAATACTGCCTATGGCCAGCAGGGTAACTGTGTGACGCCTGGTACAACCCTGGTAGATGCCTATGGCAGTGATCCCGCTAACGCGGCACTACCTAACAAGGCCAATATCCTCTCGGGGACTGTTAACCCAGCCGTACTTACACCCTGTACAATTGACAACATCGACGATGACCTGGATGGACGTGACATCTACACCTATCGTGTCACTGCTTCATGGGACATTAGCGAGGAGGCCAAACTCTGGTTCCAGTACTCCAAATTCAATGAGGATGATGACAAAATCAGAATCACCAACCAGGTCTGCGCAACCAACGACCTGCCAACCGTCGGCTGTGAACCCGACTCGTTCGGCTTTCAGAAACCGCACAACGGATCGACAACGGGTGGTCTATTCGGTGGTTTGAATGAGGCTGTACTGTTGGGCACACCCTCGCCTTATAGTGGCTTTGTGAACAACGCCTCAGGCTATAGGCAGCAGCACACGGACTTCGAGCCTTTGTATCAGTACGATGAAGACCTATACACTATGGGCTTTTCCTACGATTTCGAGAAATTTCGCTTCGGCATTCTCGCGGGTCACACCAAGCAAGACTATGTTGCTCGTCAGGATTACCTAATGGACGTCGGTAACGTACTGTTCGCAACTGCAGCAAACCCCAGTGGTCTGTGGCCTACTTCAGACACAGCTGGTTATTACGCCGGCGCTGACTGGACCAGCCCCACCTGCAACTGGAACGACGGCACAGCCGGCATCTTCGGTGGCTGTGTGCACGACTCGGACCAAACTCGGGTTCAGGCCTTTGACCAGAGTGACAGCAGCAGCAAGTATTCTACCGTCGAAATGAAGGTCGAATCAGACCTGGATGGCCGATTCAACTTCATCGTTGGGGTCAATTACTCAGAGTACGAAGGCTATGGCGACTATTACGTCAACGCCAACACCCTTGACCTGGTAGGACTCTATGGAGTGCCGAAACTCGGCTTTCCACCCCTGTATCCCACCATGTATGCCTCGACCAGCAATCCGAATGGCGATGGTAACACCGGCGATTCCTTCGCCTACTTTGGCGAGGTCTACTTTGATGTTACCGACAAGGTTAAGTTAACTGTCGGTCTGCGCCGCAACGACGATCATAAGGAAGTCAGTGACAGCGGCGTGCTTTACAACGCCCTTGATCTTGGCTTGGGCGATCCGAAATGGCTTCGATCTTATCTCGTGGCTTTTGGTCTGCCCGCCTCTGACCTAGACAAGCTCTACTCATCTGCCGCGGACATCACTGCTGCAGAAGCCACAGCGCCCTTCAGCGCTGAACGCCTCGCGATCGCTCAAGCTGTACCACTCGTCCCTGCCTTTAATGAGCAGCGCGTACTAACCGGCAGCCCCAGCTCCGCTGACTTTAAGGCAACAACCGGACGTATCGGTCTCGACTGGCAGATTAATGACGACATGATGGCCTATGCCTTCTTTACCCGCGGCTACAAGCCTGGCGGGTTCAACCCGCCGCAGAACGCGACCTTGGCGACAGAAACCGTGAAGTACATCTTCGATTCCGAGAAGGTTGACGCGTTTGAGATCGGCACCAAGAATACGCTGATGGATGGCACTATGGTCATAAACGGCGCTGCCTTTACCTACAAGTATGAGGGGCTACAAACCACACGAATTCGCAACAATAACTCCATTAACGACAATATTGATGCGAACATTCGTGGTTTAGAGCTTGAACTCTACTGGCAGCCAGAATGGGCACCCTACCTGTCTATCGACGCATCCTATGCCTATCTCGATGCCACCGTGGACGGCTCAACCTCTCTGGATCCTGTGAATCGGACTGCGGGCAATCCCGACTATGTCACCCTGAAGAACATAGATCCGGGTTCAGCGACTGCGGTGAACTATATCGCAAAGGTATCTGATATCACCGATGCCATCGTTCAGGATGCGTACAACACTTCATGTGCGGCAAACAGTGACTTAAACCCTAATGCCGGCACAACCTGCCCTGACGTATTGCCAGGCACGGTTTACACTGGCATAGCGGGCGTGGATCATATTCCCACCTACATGTCACGGAATTTCCTGACGGGTGCCGGCGTCGAAGTTTCAGACGGCCTGAACACGAACCTCGATGGCAACCAGTTACCCAACGCACCAAAGAACAACCTTCACTTGGGTGTCGCCTACACGGTACCTGTGGATGCGCTGGCAGGATCTCTGATCTTCCGTTGGGATTACTCCTGGCGTGATGACCAGTTTGCTCGCGAGTTCAACACAGTTGGCGACCAGATAGATGCCTGGGATCAGCACAACGCCTCGATCATTTACGAAAGCACTGATGGTCACTGGCAAGGACGATTGTGGATGCGAAACGTTCTCGACGACGATAACGTCACCGGTAAGTACCTGACCTCTGACACTTCCGGCTTCTTCAGGAACTACTTCCTGACAGAACCAAGAATTTTTGGAGCATCGGTACGATACAGCTTTGGCGAATAATTAGCCTGAGCACTGCAAAAAACCCGCGGGCGACCGCGGGTTTTTTTTCCTGCTTATTTTCGTCGCGGTCGTTATACCTGCACCTTGGCACCTGACTCGCCTTTATTGGCCCTTGAGGGAGTCAAGCATCAACGCACGCCTTCGCGTTTTAGCTCTCTGCGTAGCGTTTTACCAATTCACGACCCAATGCCATCATATGAACCTGGTCTGGACCTTCGGCCTGCCGACACCCGCGTGCATAGTTGAAATCGGATAGTCTGCGATCAACCCGCCCGCACCAAGTCTCTACATACTAGTCTCTACATACTAGTCTCTGCATACAAGTCTCTGCATACAAGTCTCTGCATACAGGGATCTAGCACACGCTGGGCCATGAGCGGCACTCTGCCACACTGGAAATACACTTCCGCATCTACAGCGATCGCAGCGTTTAAAACCGATCTCTCGCAGGTAACAGGACAGAGCCCTTGACGTAGGCAGATTGAGACAATACAACACCAGTTTGCGCGTAATAATGCTACATTAGTCTCCTGTGACTTCGACTTGGCTGTGATTGACACGTCGCTTCGAGCCATCATTTCATTAACATGAGGACTAACCATGATGGGTACCGTAAAGGTCGAGCGCATCGGCGAAGTCAGCTTAATCACGATCGATAATCCGCCAGCTAACGCGATGGACGCGCCAATGCTGGGCAAGCTTCTCAATGAGTTTGAGACCATCGCGCTCGAGGCTGTGACGCGTGCGGTGATACTCACCGGGACAGGACCCTCCTTTTGCGCCGGTGCTGATCTGAAAGCCAAAAGCGGTGAAGCCCTTTCGGCTTTCGGTCGACTGCTGAGTGCCGTGGAGTCGTCACCGGTACCTGTGATTGCGGCTATCAACGGCTGGTGCATCGGCGGTGGATTTGAATTAGCCTTATGTTGCGATATCAGGATAGCCGCTCGCGAGGCTAAGTTTGCCTGTGCTGGTGTCAATATGGGTCTCATGGCATCCGCTTATCGCTTACCGCGTCTTATCGGCATCAGTCGCGCCAAAGCGATGCTGTTAACTGGCTCGACCTTTGACGCGAGCACCATGGAGCACTTTGGCGTTACAACTCAGACCGAGCCACTCGACGAGCTGCTGGTGGCAGCAAAGTCTTTGGCCATGCGGATCGCCTCACGAGCCCCCTTGTCCGTCGAAGCGACGAAACGGGTAGCTTCTCGCGCACTGGATCTGGATCCAGCAGCTATGCGTGAATTGGAAAGTCTGGAATTAGGGCCACTGCGCGCAAGCCAGGACCACCGAGAAGCGGTGCTGGCTTTTCGTGAGAAGCGCGAACCCAGGTTCACTCGATCCTAGTCTTAATCCTTCGCGGAACTCAGTCTGTAACAGCCATACAAGGGAGCTACAAAAACAACAAGACTCAGATATTAGCTTTTAACGAAGCATTTCCTGTGAATACAAAGTTCGCTGCCATGTCTTCGCGAACTTCAGCCATATGGGTGAAGTACTGCCTGAAGCCACCGTTATAGTTACCATCCTGACGGCGCTGCATCTCACCCTCGAAGTTATAGTAGCCGGGGGTGCACTCCTGATTCCTACCCGTCTTACCACGGTGCTTGATCACCTCCTGAACCCACCAGTCCTCTGCTTTCGCTGTCGGATCAATGGTCTGATATCCATGCTCGCGAGCATAAGCAATGCAGGCTGCAATATGGTCACCCTGGGTTTGCAACATATCCGTCAGGTTAAACTGAAATGACGCCTGGTAGCCCCCCATAATAAACAAGTTAGGAAATCCACAGGTATGGATACCTAGAAGCGTACGCATGCCAGTGCTATATTTTTCATTTAAATCAAGACCGGACTTGCCAATAATCTCGTTATAAATGCCGGTCTTCTGCACCTCAAAGCCAGTCGCATAGATCAGCAGATCAACAGCGTATTGCTTGCCGTCAAACAGCGGTCCTTGCGCGGTAATCTCATTCACACCCTGCCCGCGGGTATCGACCAGTTGTACGTTAGTTCGATTAAAAGCGGGTAGATAATCGTTGTGAAAGCAGGGTCGCTTGCACATAAACATGTACCAGGGCTTCAGGGCATCGGCTGTCGACTGATCCTCAACGATACTATCTATACGTTGGTGGATTCGCATCATATAGTCGATATTGGCATTTTCCTGGCTTCGTATTTTGTCTTCTCGACTCAGCTTGGCCTGAGCGGCTTGTTGCTCAGGCGTGAGCTCTCTCGCCATCAGTGCTTTCGCTCGTCTTTTAGCCTGCCAGCCTGGTGCCAGCTTGCGCGCCCAATTCGGATCGGTAGGCCAGTCATCACGCACATCAATTGAGGATGGTGTGCGCTGAAAGACAAATAGCTGTTTAGCTGCCGCTGCCAGTTGTGGTACGGCTTGGACTGCAGTGGCACCGGTACCTATAATGCCAACAACCTTATCTCGCAGCTTAGCAAGGTCGTCACCCGTATAATCGTAGTCCCAGCGCGATGTATGGAATGAATGCCCCTGGAAAGTCTCGATGCCTCGAATCTTTGCCAACTTAGGCTTCGACAAGGTGCCATTGGCGCAGATCACAAACCGCGCCTTCATAGCATCGCCTCGGTCAGTTGCTATGTGCCAGAGCCCTTCTTCCTCTTGCCAGACGGTGGATATCACGGTCGTCTGGAATACTGCCAAATCATACAAATCGTATTTTTTCGCAATGGCCTGACAGTGGGCCAAAATTTCCGGGCCTTTGGCATAGTGATCTTTTGGCACATAGTCCAGTTCGTCCAGCAGCGGTAAATAGTCGTAGGCTACGACATCGCAGGCTGCGCCAGGATATCGATTCCAATACCAGGTACCACCGACGTCTCCACCACGCTCAACTATTCGAATACTCTCTACGCCCTTCTCGCGCAGCCGCGCAGAAGTCAGCAATGCGGAGAAGCCGCCACCGATAAACAGACACTCGACTGTATCTACAATGGGGTCTCGGGGAGTCTGCTCGCCCGCATAGGGATCCACTGCATAGCTCGCCAGCGAGCCTGTGAGCTCTGATGTGTACTGGCGAGTACCCTCGGGACGATAACCCAGCCTTAAGTCACGCTCTGCAGCGAATTTAGCTTTGATTTGCGCATAGTATTCCGGTGATTTAGCCATCGACTCCTCCTCGTTGGAGGTCTCAATAAACCACAGATTTGCCGTTTGCGCAAAACCCGAAAATCAATGCTCGAGCGCTCGCCGCCACAACTGCTGCTGGGTCAGCAGAATAATGACAACAAGGGCCAGGGTGGCGTAGGACAAGATGGGAAATAAGACTGGCAGCGTGAGCCACTGAGCCAACATTGCCACAGGCATGGTCATTAGCTGCGCAAACGCCATGTTGAGCTGAAAGATGCTCATCAAGCGACCACGAATCTCATCAGGAGCCAGCTGCTGAATCAATATCGTCGCCGAGACCATAGTGATGGTCATACCGGCCCCCAGGCCGATATTGCCGATAATCGCGTTCATCACCGTATGATCATAGACAAACACCAGGAAGGACAGGGAGAACAGGAGGGTGCCCAATGCGACCAAAGCACCACGGTTCGGATAAGCGGTCAGCTGGGTCATGGCCACCGCGCCGATAAAGGAGCCAAAACCCCAGAACATGACGATAAATCCCATCTTCGGAATTTCAACGCCAACCACCGTCGTCACCCACGTGGGTCCAAGACTCGCAGTAGCCGGATATCCAAGGCTCATCATCATAACCAACAACAGAATGACCCAGAGGATCACCTTGTGATTACTGGCATAGCTTAATCCTACTTTGACATCTGTGACTACTTCACCAAATCCGTAGCGCTTGCCACTGGCGACACCAGCAACTGGCGTTGCTCGATAACTCATCAAGGCCATACAAAGGATCGCGATGAGATGTCCAAGAACGCTGAACAGATAGGCACCACTATAGCCCAAAGCATCAATAATGAGCCCAGTGAACATCATGGCAATAGGCATCGCCACCTGGCCCGCAACCTGGTTCAATGAGATACCCGCTGGCGCCAGAGCCGGACCCAGAATGTCAGGTACTATCGCCAGTCGAGTCGGCCCGTCAATAGCCTGTAGCCCTGCGGTGATAAATGTCAGACCGAAGAACACCACGAATCCTGCCACGCCGCCACTGGCCAGATACATCATGGCGGCAATACCGACGGTACCCAGAACCTGAAGCGATTGGATCATGATCAAGAGCTTGCGACGATCATACCGGTCTGCCAGCGCACCGCCATACAGGCCGAATGTCAGCGCTCCGAGACCTCGGCAAGTCGCGATCAGCGCCACCATGATCAGCCAGATATCTCGAGGCGCAAAGTGCTGAACCCAGAGTATCTGAGTGATAAATTGCAGTGGCATCAGCATCTGACCGATAGCAAATCCCGCTAACAGATACCGAAAATCCAGACTTTTCAATGGTGCCAGCGCACTCGACCTAGCCATAAGCTCATTTCCAAAGCAGAATCCACCAACGCCGCACACCGATGGCTTGCAAACCACAGCCCGATCTCTAACTTAGGACGCGCTGACCCATATTTATTTTTACCTATCTAGGCTTCTTGACAGGAGGGCCACAGCGGATTTTTGTAAATCGTCACATTAGCACCATGGTCGAAGACGACTGCTTTCGCAAGCAATTCCGCAGGCTGGGTCCGGATAATCACGCCATTGCCGACCGCCTCTCGTTAAGGCGCGGCCACTCAGGCTAGACACTCAACTGTTAGAGTATTCCGCAGCCCACCCGCTCGCGCGCCTGGTACGTGCCTGTAAAAGCCATGTCAGATTTATCAGGGATCCTATTTTTAGGACTTTCTTTCAGGCGCTCTCCATCAAGAGCTCTCGATAAAAAGCGCTCGATAAAAAGCCCTCCTTCTGACACCCGTCTTCAGGGTTTTGCCTTCAGAAATGCAAGGATGCCATCAACCGAGATTAGCCAATAGCGACTGGCTTTTTAACTGACCCGCGTCGAGGTTCACGATCAGGGCATTTCAAGGCCGAATTTCATAAAAGGCGTTAAAGACGTCCCCATCGAATGGGATTCGCCGAAAGCGGCTGAAGCCAGCCATCGCTGTCATCTCACGCGCCTTACTCTCCGGAAAGCCCAGGGTGCCGAGCCCAGCACCGCCTGGCACTGACAAGCCCGATGACATGCAGACCATAACTGAGAACGAATAGGCGATGGTTGCCATGGGATTTTCCCGCCAGTTCTCAACGAAGGAGGATTTACCCTGTATATCAGCGCACAACCAGGTGCCATCCGATTTCAGAGACGCCTTGATGGCGGCAATCAGCGCTTGTGGATGGGTGGAGTCATGAACCACATCAAAGGTCGTGATCAGATCGAAGGTGCCGTCTTCAGGCAGCGGCTTGTCGACAGGATTATGTAATTGCACGTTTTTTACGCCAGCTTCACGAATATTATTTCTGGCCCGTTTGAGTGCATTCATCGAGATGTCATAACCGATAAACTGACTGTTTGGAAAAGCCTTTGCCATCTCGATCATGGCGATGCCAGCACCACACCCGACGTCAGCCACCAACGCGCCGCGATTGAGTTTTTCCAGGGCATCATCCGTGCTGGGCAACAGATCTGGTACCAGGTGTAATTGCTGGAACTTGCGGCTCATTCGTTCAATACCACATGCACAGGCCTCACCCTTGTCATCGAAACTCTGTCCCAAACCGGTACGAAAACATTCAGGCAAGTGCTCTAGCGTGTCATACATGGCGACCACTGACTGGATCATACCGCCAAGATAGGCCGGATGTTCTGGGTCAGCGAGCACCGCTTTGGCTTCGCGCGACATTGAAAACTGCAAGCCAGCCTCGTCTGAGTCGATCTGACCGATACAGACCTGCTGATACAACCATTCTCGAACCCAGCGTTCAGACAATTGGGTCGCTGTGGCCAGCTCCTGACTGGAGGCGGGACCTATGGCCGCCAATGCTCGGTAAAGCCCCAGCTGTTCACCGACAAACGTCAGGGCGACGTTCATGCCAGCTGTCACGCTGCCACTGACGCGCCCCGCAAAGGCCTGTAAGGCTTTGCTGTCTAGAGCTGCTTCGAAGGATTGAGCTGACATAGATGACTCCTTTTTTATGGCTACAAATACAATAGTTGCTTGAATGGGCGCCTATGGCAACGCCTTCTCAATCCTGCTCAGCCTTTGAGGACCTCTCAAACGGCGAAAACGGTCTGATCGAGCGCAGCAACGAATGGTGTTCAAGGCTATTTCAACGGCTTGAATGCTGTAGAATAGCGCCAAACCCAACCTCAGGTCTGCCCATGAATCGACTGCAAAGTGTTTTTATTGTCTTTGGCTTAACCCTGATTCAGGCTTGTTCTCAAGAGCAAAGCACAGACTCGAAAGTCGTACCCCAGGACTCGCTGGTGTCTGCCGGCACCACTGAGTCACATAAGGCTGCGAATTGGCGCCAACACCTGACTCAACCGCTCTTGATGACCTTTGAGGCCGACACTGATTACTATTGGAACCTGACCACCAACCTGGGTGAGATGCGCTTTCGCCTGTTCCACGCAACGGCGCCCATGCATGTCACCAGCACTATTTATCTGACTGAGCAGGGTTTCTACGATGATCTGATATTCCATCGTGTCATTCCCGGGTTCATGGCCCAAGGGGGTGATCCGGCAGGCAATGGTAGCGGCAATCCAGGCTACCAATACGCTGGGGAATTTGACGGCAACTTGTCTCATGACCGGCCTGGGTTATTGAGTATGGCCAATGCGGGACCCGGAACTGATGGCAGTCAGTTCTTTATCACTTTCGTCGCGACGCCATTTCTCGACGGCAAGCATACCTTGTTTGGCGAACTGGTCAGTGGCATGGACACCCTGAGAAAGCTTGAGGCACAGGGCAGTCGAAATGGCCCGCCGCTGACGAAGCTGGAAATTATCAAGGCAGTGATCCAGAAGGCACCGGCCTCAAAGTCGTCTGCCCTGCCCTCTGGCCAAACCTGACATCAACCAGAAATGGCAATGTCCTCAAAACGAATATGCGGCATCAGGGCTGACTTTTCCCAGTTCCAGAATTGCTGATCGCCAATCAGGGCAATTTTGCGCAACATCTCATAGAAGTTACCGGCAACGGTAATTCCCCTTACCGCTCGAACTCGCTCACCGTGCTCACACAGGTAACCAGAGGCACCAAAGCTGAAGTTGCCCGAGATGGCATTGGCACCGGAATGCAGCCCGGTTAAGTCCGTTAACAGCAGATATTCGCCCTTCAGCAGCTCCTTCACCTGCGTTTGGCCTTTGCCAATCTCCAGCTGATGCAAGGCAACCCCCATGGTCGACTTGGGACCACGGGTAGCATGGCCGGTGGTATTAATCTCAAAAAATGAGGCCGTCGCACTGTTATGAATCAGAGTCGACAAGTGACCATCGACGATCAATGGCGTTGATTGGGTCTGAGTGCCCTCTGAGTCGAACAAGGCATAGCCAAAGCCGAGACTGTTCTGGGGCTTATCAAAAACATTTAGCCGACTATCGGCGATCAATTGACCCACCTTTTCGCGCATAGGATTAACCCCGTCCTTGGCCGATTTGCCAGAGAACATCATGGCGAAGGTCTGAAACAACTGGACTTGCGTCTCTGCATCAAAGATGACGTCATAGTGACCACTGGCAACGGGTGTTCCGTCGAGTAAGCCCAGGCAGTTTTCGTGGGTTTGCTCAACAATCTGACTCAGGTCCAGGTCGCGGAATAACCGCGCCGCCTGACCCACACCATCCATGGCATTCTTTTCACCCTCTTCCACCAACGCGTAGGCATAGGCAGCGCACATTCGACTCTTTGAATAAGCACTTAAACCCGCGCTCGAGAAGATATGACGTTCACCGGTATTATCCTGAACACCATTGTAGGGCACATTTTTAACTTTGCTTCGAGTTGCCAGGCTACGCTCCAGGGTCAGGGCAAAATCGATCTGCTCATCTATCGCAATATCCTCAGCAGGACACAACAGCGCATCTTCGGTGTGCAGCTTCACGGCGTTCGCAAGAATCGACTCGTGCCCATCGACCGCGGCAAAGCTGGCATTCAACAAAGCCTGCTCGACAAGCGACTTGAGTGCCTCAGAGTCCGTCGCCTCACTGTAGGCAGTCCCAACTTTGCCATCTTTAATCACACGTAAGCCCAGCACCTGGCTGGAACTGACCTTGTATTCTTCCAGGGCTCCTTCGCGGGCTTTAAGAGACAGTGAGCGACCCTGATCAATGATCAGGTCACCGGTGGCACCGGCCGCTTTTACTTGCTCGAGTATTTGACTGGCATGCTGTTGGTGTGTCATCAGGCATTACCTCCGACCAATATATCATCGACTTTGAGGGTTGCCTGGCCAACGGTGGTGGGTATTGATCCGGACACAGACCCGCAGGTGCCGCTGGCCAGAGCAAAGTCTCGGCCGACCATAGAGATTTCCTTGAGCACTTTAGGTCCGGTACTGATCAGGGTCGCCGCTTTAACGGGATATAGAATCTTGCCCTTCTCCACATAGTAGCCTTCGGTGACTGCAAAATTGAACTCACCGGTACCCGGCTGCACAGAGCCGCCACCCATGTGAGCGGCGTAGATTCCTCGATCCATCGACCCAATCATCTCATCAAGTTCAGAAGTGCCGGGTTCGATAAAGGTATTGCGCATTCTGGAAGCCGGCGCATATTTATAGGACTCTCGTCGACCAGAACCCGTTCGAGCGTAGCCGGTCTGCTGAGCGCCGATGCGATCCACCAGAAAGCTGGTGAGCTTTCCTTCCTTTATCAATTGGGTGCGCTGTGTATCCAGTCCCTCATCATCGATGTTGATGGAACCGCGCTCCTTGTGCAGGGTGCCATCGTCAACCGCATTGACAACAGGATTAGCGATCATCTCACCCAACTTGTCATGAAACACGGACGCTTTTTTGGCCACCGAGGTCGTCTCCAGCAGATGGCCACAGGCCTCATGGAAGATCACTCCACCAAAACCATTGCCCAGAACCACGGGCATCCGCCCTGAAGGGCAGGGCTTAGCGCTCAGATTCACCAAAGCCTGACGTGAAGCCTCCTTGCCGGCGGCTTCACTGTTCATACGCTCTATCAGTTCCCAGCCCATCAGACCACCATCGTTCCAGCTGCCGGTCGCCTGCTCAGAGCCATCAGATGCAATGGCCACCAGAAAAGCTCGAGTGTAGTTTCTGACATCACCTGTGTGCAGACCTTCGCTGTTGAATAATTCGATTCTCTGTTCTACCTGACTGCAGCTTCCCCGGGTCTGAGAGATCATATTGCTGGCTGCTCTAGCCGCCTTGTCAGTCGCCAACAGGAAGGCCACTTTGTTATCCACCTCTGGATCGACAGATAAGATGCGAGTCGCGGCATGCTTGTCCTCAACCCGACGATAGTCAAAGTTAGTCAGTGAGGCACGGGGATCGCGCCGGTCCTTGGCGGCCAGCTTCGAGACGATACCCTTTAGCTCTGCCTGCTCGGCCCTGTTGGTATAGCCGTATAAGACCTTGTTCCCATAAACCAGCCGAACTCCCACGCCGAAATCGATGCCCGACTGAACCGATTGAACATGACTGCTCAAGGTACTCACCAGATTGGTTTGACTGCGCTCGACGAACAGCTCCGCAAAATCTGCACCGAGCGATAAAGCATGATCAATCACAGCTTGTGCCACTGAGGTATTGAGCATCGAACTTCCCTTTCATTAAAGTAATGGGGACCATTGTAGTGAATTGAGCCACTTGTTGATATCAGAGATGCACAGCGGCTCAACGAAATGGCGGCAGGTGTCGGCCGGCCTGCTATCATGCTGGCGCCCCAGAGTAGTTAAATACTGCGAGGTAGGCCAACGTAGCCTCTGGGCATCTCAGAAGCACGAACGCCGCCCTTGCCTGCCGGCTTAGTCCCTTGGAAATTCTCACTCTGGAGATTGAATGAAACAACAACCTATCCGCTCGGTCATCTTCGATCTGGGCAATGTCCTTCTTAACTGGAACACGGAGCAGGTGCTGGCCGGGCTTAAATTGCCTAACACAGAGCGCAATCTCCTGCGCAAGGAGCTGTTTGAACACCAGGACTGGCTGGATATGGATCACGGAAAAGTCGCAGAAACCACTGTAATTCATCGGGTTGAAGCGCGTACCGGGCTTAAGCCTTCGACCATAGACGCGGCATTGCTGGCCGCCAAGAACTCGCTGCTGCCCATCCCCGCCACAGTTGAGCTCATGGCAGAAATCCACAACCAGGGCCTTAACCTGTATTGTCTGTCGAATATGTCCGTAGAAACCTACGCCCATATTCAGCATTTCGACTTCTTTGAACTGTTCACCGGGATCGTAATTTCGGGACTCGAGGGCTGCATGAAACCTGATGAGGAAATTTTTTACCGAACCCTGCACCGGTATGTCCTGTCTTCGGCTGCAACCCTGTTTATCGATGACAGCCTGGCCAATATCAAAACTGCCCAGAGGCTGGGTATTCCTGCTATTCACTTCAAGCGCACCGACAATTGCTACGCCAGCATTAGAGGCGCCATTTTCTAGCCCAGCCTGCAATCTACAGGGAACAACACCTGTCCTTGCGCCAACAGGAATCTGCTACTCAACAGCCTTTCATGGGCTAAACTGACATCAGTCATATCGCTGCCAGTCAGAGGAATCAGCATGAACATTCAAAAATTGAAGGAAGCTGAAGCGGTCTTTCTTCAGCAGTATCCCTTGGGGTTTACCGACCCAGGATTGGCATCAATCCGCAGCCGACATAAAGTCGACCAGCTTGTCGAGTTTACGCAAGATCAATTGATTCAACCCAAGTTTGATCAGCCCAGAGCTGTCTGTGACGCACTACTGCGAATCGTCTCTCGATCGTCTATGGTCTCAAGATTTGAAAAACCCGCCTTTCGCAGTTATATCGAGTCGCTGAACTCACCGGCCCAGGAGCAACTGGCGGAAGCCTTTGAGTTGCGATTATACGGCGACAAAAAGCAGGAGGGTTTCGAGAAAATCTGTGCTCTGCTCGCCAGACACAAGCTCGCAAAATGGTCATTGGTTTCAGCTGTGCCTTTTTATTTTTCACCACAGCAGGAGTGCTTCGTCAAACCGACGACAGCCAAAGGCATCATCAAGCACCTTGAGGTCGAGGGGCTGACCTATCGACCCGCACCCTCCTGGGACTTCTATACCGCCTATCAGAACCTTCTGACTGAGGTTCGGCGGAATGTGGCGCCAAGTCTTGCACCCAGCTACGCTGCCTTGACCGGCTTTTTGATGATGAGCACCTGACAAGCTCCTGATAACAAGCTCCTGATGACAAGCACTCGCCTACAAGCACTCGTCTACAAGCACTCGTCTACAAGAACAGCTTGATCAGCGCTTTTTTTTATCCGCGGTTTTTAGCAGCACATTCCGCTACTTAGCCCTCGCCACCAGTTTCGCCCTGAATGTAACTTTGCAGCTCTTCAATGGTCATCTCCTGATCCTGAATGATGAACTTCAGCAGGTCAGCAACTGTAATCATGCCGGTCGGCCGACCCTCCTCGACCACAGGCAGATGACGTATCTTGTTCTGGCTCATCAGTGCCATGCAGGTATCAGCGGTCGTCGCTGGACCGACGAAGGTCACATTTCGCGTCATGATGGCGGCAATCTGAGTCTCTTTGGATGACTTGTTTTGCAGAATAACCTTGCGTGCATAATCCCGCTCGGAAACGATCCCCACCAACCGTCCCTCAGTATTTACCACTATCAGCGCACCGACCTCTTTGGCCGCCATCAACTCCACCGCCTCATAAACTGACTGAGACCCCAGAATCGACCAGACCTCGGCCCCCTTTATTTCCAACATTTCTTTCACAGTGGTCATTCTAACGCCCCCCTTTAACTTCTAGTTAGATTGATTCAAGATCTTTGCGCTACTGCCAGGCAGAAGCGCGGAGCACGATGCACTGAAACGTCAACCAGGCATTCAGGGCTTCCATCATGCAGACCCTTGACCTCCCTGAAAATGATGCAACTCAACCATTGCTTGAGGTTCAGTACTCGTTGCTGGCTGGATCCACAGAAACGCTCGCAGCAGTAAAGGCTGCATTAGAGACCAGGCAGACGCCTGTGGTAGGCTCTAAAAAATGGCGGCAACGCCCATCTCGGCGACGGAGCAAACTCATGGCGATACAAGAAATCTCTGCAGATGCACCTATAAGGATCCTGTTGAAAGCGCTACAGGACGATGGCGGCTTGATCATCAAGGGCATGTTTGAGCCTGAATTGATTCGAACGATGGATGCTGCGATTACAGAAGCTGCGAAGCAATTCGAAGCCGGCGCAGCCACCCAGGGACTGGGTGACGATGGCAAGGTGTTTGTAGGCAGCAATACCATCCGCTTCTCCAGTCTCGGCAAGATCTCGCCTGCCTATTTTCAAATGCTCGAAAATCCGGTCTACGCGACACTGGCTGACACTGTACTGCTGCCCCACTGCGGTTCCTACTGGGTCAATACCGGTCAAGCCATGCTGATCGGCCCAGGTTCAGAGGCGCAGGTGCTGCATCGGGACTGCGGCAACTGGCCACATGTTGCAGAAACTGGCTGGCCAAACTCACCGGAGGTGACCCTCAGCGCGATGATTGCCCTGCATGATATTACTGAAGAGATGGGCGCCACTAGGGTGGTTCCAGGCAGCCACATTTGGCCTGACTATGGGCAACGGGCCGACGCCAACCAATCATTCGCGGCCGAAATGCAAGTGGGCGATGCCCTGGTGTATTCAGGTAAGCTGGTACATGGCGGCGGCGCCAACACGACGTTGGACCAATGGCGTCGGGCCATGCACCTGAGCTTTGTGCTGGGCTGGCTGACGCCTGAGGAGTCCAGTCCCATTGACTACTCTGATGCGGAGCTTGCCGCACAATCGCCTCGAGTCCAGCGGCTCCTTGGCCACAGGTCCTATGATCCACGCCCTCATCGCGGTGGCGGACTCTGGTTGCGGCACGTAGATCCGATATAGCCTGATGACTGCGAAAACTAGGATACAATACGCAGCTCTTCATCAGTTCAAAGAAGTCTTATGCGTCTGATTCTAGCCCCTATGGAAGGCGTCGTCGATCTGCATATGCGCGCTCTTCTCACCAGCCTGGGCGGCCTGGACGGCTGCGTCACAGAGTTCGTGCGAGTCAGCAACCGCCAGGTTCTGCCTGAGCGTGCCTTTAAGAAACTCTGCCCTGAACTCGACCACAACAGCCATACCGCCAGCGGCACGCCGATCAAATTGCAGCTACTGGGTGGCTGTCCCCAAACCTTGGCTGACAATGCCGTTAAAGCCGCAGAGCTGGGTGCAATCGCGATTGATTTAAACTTTGGCTGCCCGACTAAAACCGTGAATAACAGTCATGGCGGAGCTTGCCTGCTGCAGTATCCGGATCAGGTCTACCGCATTGTCGCGGCAGTTCGCAGTGCGGTGCCATTGGCGGTCCCTGTCAGCGCCAAAATTCGACTGGGTTTCAATGATCGTAGCCTCTTCATGCAGAATGCTCAGGCGGTCGCTACCGCCGGTGCCAACGAACTGACAGTGCATGCCCGCTCCAAAGCTGACGGTTACAGGCCACCCGCCTACTGGGATTATATAGGTCGAATCCGCGAGGCACTGGAGATTCCAGTGATTGCCAATGGCGAGATTTGGTCACCGCAAGACTGGCAGCTTTGTCTTGCCCAAACCGGATGTGATGCTTACATGCTTGGCCGCGGCATCCTCGCGCGGCCCGATCTGGCGCTAGCGATTAAGGCCGCAGCGACGCACAGGCATTACGAGCCTATGCCATGGCCTAAGGTCGCGAGCCTGCTTCTGGACTATTACCTCACCACAAAACCCTTATATCCCGTTAAGTTCCTTGGCAATCGAGTCAAGCAGTGGCTGTCTTACCTGCGCCTGAACTACGCTCAGGCAGATCAGCTGTTCAACGAGATCAAGAAGGTGCAAAACGCCGAAGTATTTGAGCGTGCTCTATTGGCGCATACCAGCGAAGAGCACGGGACTTGAACCGGTTTTTCAGGGTAATATCAGGCACAGAAACGAGGAATTTTTAGGCGCTAAAGTCCGCCTGCCAAAGCCTTGCGGGATGCGCGGTCCGATCATCCGGCAACGGGAGGAAAATAGCAATGCCACGCACTACAGCAGAGCAAAGAGCCTGGCTCGACCAGGTCATCGAACCGATTGTTGATCCAACCCGTGCGATCGTCGATCCGCATCATCATCTCTGGCGAGGTGTGCCAGGAGGAAGCTTGCCACCCTTTTTGCTTGAAGATCTGTGGACTGATACAGAGTCAGGCCACAATATTCAGCAAACTGTTTTTATGGAGTGTGGCGCTGAATATCGGACCACAGGTCCGGCGCACCTCTTGCCAGTGGGTGAAACTGAATTCGTCACTGCCACTGCTCAGGCAAGTCGCGGCAAGGGTAAGGCCGAGATTGCGGCACTGGTTGCCCACACCGACCTGACCCAGGATACGGGCGTAATTCGTGAGGTTTTAAGCGCCCATGAGACAGCTGGCCAAGGCTTGTTTCGTGGCATTCGACAGGGCGGCGCGCACGACGCTGACCGGGTTACAGGTTGGCTAAATGCCACACCCATCGCTGACCTGTATGCAAGGCCTGAATTTCGACTCGGCGTTTCGTTGCTAGGAAAAATGGGACTCACCTACGATACCTGGCACTATCACTTTCAGAATGCCGATTACCTCGCACTGGCCAAAGCCTGCCCTGATACTGTGATGGTACTGGATCACTTCGGCTCGCCAGTTCGGGTCGGACACTTCGCGAATAAACACGACGAGGTACTGGCGCAATGGAAGCAGGATATTTTGGCGATTTCCCAATGCGAAAATGTTTTTGCCAAAATCGGTGGACTGGCCATGCCCTGTAACGGGTTCGGCTGGGAGCAGGCCGCTAAACCACCCACTTCCGATGAAGTGGTCGCTGCACAGAGAGACTATTATCTTTACGCGATCGACTGTTTCGGACCAGAGCGCTGCATGTTCGAAAGTAATTTTCCCGTCGATAAAATGTCACTGTCCTATTCGGTCTATTGGAACGCGATGAAGAAGCTCACTGCTGACTTTTCCGAAGCAGACAAAGAAGCGCTGTTTAGCGGCACGGCGCGTCGAGTGTATAAGCTCTAAATTAACCTGCAGGATACTTGAGCAGAGCTCAGCCACGGCAGGCAATATCTTTCCCTTAACGTTTTAAACAGGAAAAAACCCATGGAAATGCAGAATAAAGTCGTGGTGATTACTGGCGGTAGTGGTGGTATCGGCAGAGCAATGGCCAAGGCCTTTCTTGCCGAAGGCGCTAAAGCGATCGTTCTCGTGGATTTGAACGCGGCTGCCGTCGAAGCCGCTGCCGCAGAAATTGGCTGTATTGGCGAGGTTTGTGATGTCACTGATGAAGCACAGATAGCTGACCTGGTGGAGCGCACCATCGCCAGCCAAGGACAGATCGATGTCTTTTGTTCTAATGCTGGCGCCGGTGGCACTGGACTGCTGACCGATGCGCCGAACCAGGTATGGCAAGCCCAGTGGGAGCTGCATGTGATGTCGCACATTTATGCGGCCCGCGCTGTGTTACCTTCCATGATTGCGCGGGGCGATGGTTATCTGCTGAATACGGCTTCAGCCGCCGGTCTGCTGGCTGCTATGGGTTCTGGTCCTTATACAGTGACGAAAGCCGCCGCCGTGAAATTTGCTGAATTTCTCGCGATCACGCATGGTGACGACGGCATCAAGGTGTCAGTACTCTGCCCCCAAGGGGTTAATACCGCCATGGCTCCCAGAAGCCTGGGTGATGGCCAGACAGATGGGATTATTGAACCGGAACAACTGGCGCAGACCGTCGTTCAGACCCTGCGTGAAGAGCGGTTCTATGTCTTGCCCCATCCTGAAGTCGAAGACTACGTGCGCCGCAAGGGTAATGACATAGATCGCTGGCTAGGTGGTATGCGCCGATTGCGACGCAAGTCCCTGTAAATCGCTGTTAGTGAGCGCCGTGACGCAGCACCTGAACATAGGTTCGAGTACCCTGCACCAGGTTAGCTACTGATATTTTTTCATTAGTCCCATGGAATCCAGTGAGATCACTGCTGGTCACTACCATGGGATTAAACCGAAATGAATTATCGGCAATCTGACTATAGTGAACGCTATCGGATGCGGCGATCATCAGCCCTGGCACAATCAACAGGTCCCCGTAGACTTCCTGCACCGCCTGCCCAATGAGTCTAAAGCCGGCGGAGTCCTTATCTGACACAGCTGATGCGCCGCGACCTCCACGACCGCTGACACTCACTGAAACATTTTCGTTACCCACTAGCGCTGTGACATAGTCCACCACGCCCTGCACAGTGTCTCGCGGGTGAACTCGAAAATTGACGATGGCCGTCGCCTCGATCGGCAGCACATTCGCTTTGATACTCGCACTTAACATGGTGGGCGCCGTGGTGGTGCGTAACATCGCATTGGTAAAGGTTTGCTTCGCTAGCTGCGCTTCGAGGATATTACCGAACAGCCAACGATTGGCAAACATCATGCGCGCCACAAAGGGCATGTCACGACTGATCACATCAAACATATCGAGACTCAGCCCTTCCAAACCACCGGGCACCGGCTGGTTCTCAAGCTTGGTAATAGCATCGGCAAGCACCCCGACGGCCGTCTTCTGTGGCGGCATGGAAGAATGACCACCAACCCCTTTGGCAACGATGGCCAGTGTCACACTACCCTTCTCTGCAACATTGATCGCGGCCATCAAACGTTCGACACCAGGCAACATCTTGTCAAACAAAAATGAGCCTTCATCCAGGCTCCAAGCGAGTTGCACCTTCTGCTTCGCCAAATGATCCGTGATTGCGGCTGCCCCCATCGCGCCGCCTCTTTCCTCGTCATGGCCAAAACTGAAATATACAGTTCGTAGCGGGGAAAATTCCTGCTGGATCAGCCAAGTCGCGGCTTCCAACATGGCGATTACAGCACTCTTGTCATCCAATGCGCCGCGACCCCAGATCACGCCATCATGAATCTCACCACCAAAAGGCGGGTACAACCACTGGTCTTCTGTACCAGGAATGACAGGCACGACGTCATAGTGACCAGTCAAGAGGATGGGTTGCAAGGTGGGATCAGTGCCTTGCCACTTGTACAGTAAAGAATGATTGAACTGCTCCAAAGTCATGACCTGATTGACCTCAGGGTAGGTTTGCTTAACCCAGTCGATAAAGCGATCGAAGACCTCGTTATTGCCGTCCTTTGGTGTTTCAAAGGACACAGTCGGCAGTTGAATAGCCTGCGACAGGTGTTCGGCGATCAGGGCTTCATCAACCACCACCTCAACTGGCTTAACCAATGCCTGGGATACTGGCTTGTGTAACACCGTTCTGACCAAAACGACGACCATCAGCAGAACAAGAATTCCCAACACATGCTTGAAAAAGAGACTCATAAAAAATCACTCTGAATTTATTTTGATTTTACCCTGGCTTGCGTCCTGGCGACGGCGCTCACCGCCTAAACTGGCGACTCACGTTTATACCGCGCAATAGCCACCAACTCACCATGCAGGGGCATTACAACGCTTTTATAATTGCTCTAAACCACTCAAAGCTTTCCAACTCGCGGTAAGAAGACTCATCATTTGTCAGGCCATACTCCGGGTTGGCAGACAGCTTGACGATCACGATATTGTGCTTGGGATTGACGAAAACAAATTGGTTGTAGACTCCGATTGCCGAAAACTC
>Ga0181558_10000351_pt1 | contig 43077 bp, 29 predicted proteins | sample 011ome_22_FD_133754 | JGI IMG/M metagenome (GOLD analysis project Ga0181558, IMG submission 133754) | Coastal salt marsh microbial communities from the Groves Creek Marsh, Skidaway Island, Georgia - 011507BT metaG (megahit assembly) | ecosystem: Environmental > Aquatic > Marine > Intertidal... | reverse complement strand
GTTGCCTTTGATTGCCATGATGTCTTTTGAATCGCAAGTCCAGCGAGGCGAATTCTGGGGCACAACCACAAGATAAATTATCTTTAACACTGACTACCGTGACTAATGAAAACGCTATTTGATCCGATACCCCTCGCGGGCGTAGTCCTTGCCGGGCTCATATATCTCCCAACGATTCGCGGGGAACATATTTTTATTCTTTTCGTACCACGAGCGTAAAATAACCTTGCCTGGATGGGAGTCTTGACGTTCAATCTTGGCGTTGCCTTGAATTCGCACATCATCCTGAGCGTCAAAGCGGAACAATGGTCCTGATTTCCCACGCGCTTTGGTGACAACAAGCTCGTGAAACGTCAAGTCATGCGGGATTATCAAATCCTCTTTAATGTACATCATGCCCGGAGCATCGACGGCTTTTAAATCACGATTGATTGTTCCTCCCTCAGTGAGCAGCGCCGCGCGCACTTTAACAAGAAAGTGCTCAATAGTGTCCCCTTGCTTCACGCGCATCGTCCCTCCGGCCCGTCGACCACCGTCATAAAACGAGTACGCAACATCCACCGTCTCCGCCTTCATTGCCTCCGCACGTTCGAGGAATTCTGCCGCGAGCGCCTTGCGCTCTTCAGCCTCCGCCTCCTCTCTCGCCTTGTCCGGAAGAAAAGACGTCTCTACATCTGGGTTCTTGCCGAGCGCGCCGAACTTCCCGCGCTTTCGAGGCATGTCCATCTGTTGCGTCTCGTCCTCATCACACGCCCCATCTATGTCGAGACCATCGTCGATATCATCCTCGTCGAAGCTCAACTTGCTCGAAATCTTTGCAAGTTTCTTCTTTCTCTTGTCCTTGACGCGCGCTTCTGCCGCGCGTATCGCCTCGAGCTCGGCGGCACGCTTAGCCTCGAGCTCGGCTTCTATTTCCTCCTGGCGTGCGACGAAGTCCTGACGCGTCATCAGCCCAACCGTACTCGCTTTGAATGCTTCGTCGGCGGCTTCAATGGTGGACCCAGAAGCGAAGCCGACCAGCCGGGATGTGGAGGCCCCAGCCGAGGCATCGGCGTGCGCGATAGACGCAGCTTTTGCAGCGTCACGCTCGGCGGCGAGACGTGCGATGCGCGCGACGTCGCGTCCGTTGCCGACGTATCCGTCGAGCCCCATGGTGTGAATTGTGAGGATTATCTCAAGTCAACGCGAGTGTTTTATTCTTGTTGTTTTAGCATCTCTAAAGTCCTAAATATTACATCACGAACGTTCCTGCGGTCGTGCAACGCTACCTAGTCTATCCTTTCCGCGGACGTTTGCCTCCACCCGGAGGCCCGCCCGGCGGGGCTTGCGGCGGGGGAATACCGGGCGGCAGACCGCCGGCTTGAGTCCCGCCAGCTCCCTGTTGCATCATCATCATCCGCTGCTGAATCAACATTTGCTGCTGCTGCATGAGTAGCATCTGTTGCTGCTGCTGCTGAGTGTGACGCAGTGGGACCCCGCCGTACCCGGGTTTGTCTGGCGGTATGGGACCTTTCCATGCGGTGTCTGGCGGCGGGGGTAAAGGTGCGTTAGGAGCCAACGTAGGAGCCGACGACGCCTTTGGAATCTCCGCGTACGTCACCACGCACGTCTTTCCATTAATTTCCCGCCCGTGAAGCTTTTCTTTGCACGCCGCCGCGGCATCAGCGGTGGCAAATTCTACCGCGCAGCACCCCTTGCTCTTACCGGACGCCTTGTCGGTGAAAAACGTCAGCGACTTGACGCGTCCAAATTCCGCTAAAATCTGCTCCAATTCCGCATCTGTGGTCCACCACGTAAGTGATGCGACGTACACAGCTGTCGGACGCGTGTCCTCATCCCCAGGCGGCACTGTAGGTGACGCTGGACGCCCAACCGCTGCGGTCGACGTCTTCGGAGCCTTTGCCAACGCGGGAGGAATCGCCGCCGGAATCGGCTTCGCACTCACCGGCGCTTTGGCACTGAAATCCATCGAATCATCTATATTCACACACGCGCAAAGACAAATACGCGTCAGTCGTCCAACGTCGACAAGTCACGAAAACACCCGCGCAGATCTCCCCACATTCACAGCTCAATCACCCCTCAGCGCGAGCTCGACGACGCACGCGCCGCGAACGAGACGACGCAGACGCACCACAGTCACCATACAACAATGCCTCTTCATCTATCTCGTCATCCTGCATCGTACCCGATGCGACGCACCCGCGCCCGCGCGTGATTCTGCCGACGACGCGCGCGCGACGCAATCCTCCACGCCGTCCGCCGACGCCGTCGCGACGAACGCGCACGACGCGCCCGCCGATCGATGTCCCTGCGCTTTCGAACCCCGCGCGTGCGCTTTCGATGGTGCTTTCGATGACGACGGGAACGCCGCGTCGGGCGTGGGTTCGAATCGATCGATGATGATCGATGCGAGCGCTTTCGCGAGCGCTTTCGAACGGTGCCCGCGGCGTGGGTCGGCGAAAGCGTCTATGATTACCTTTCGAGGTTCGGGAAAGTTAGTTTCGATGAGGGCCTCGAAAGGAACCCGAGTGGTTTCGAGTGGGTCTTTGAAGCCTGGTCAAGGTTCGAGTGCTTTCGATGTTTTCAGTGAAAGTGATGAGTCTGGTTTCAATGGGGAATTGATCGATATTGATTTGATGTCATTTCTGTCGCGACGATTAATGACTCAGCGTGGAGTACCCCATCGTCGCTGTTCTCGCGAAAGTCGACGGGGCGAAAGTCGATCGACGGCGTCGCATGGTAATAGATGTGTTATGATTCACCTTTTCTATCGTTTGTACCGTGTCTCCTTACGTCCGACGAGCGCGTTTTTCTCGTGAAGACGAAAGAGTCATACGGCGTTGGTGGTGGAGCCTCGCCGCGAGTCGCATCGACGCGAACGCGCGAGACATATGGTCGACAAAATGGAACCCATGCATCATTTTCTTCACCAATGATATAACAGTTACATGTGTTGATGTTTCTACTGTAGTCTCAGCGCAGATGTCGTTACTATTGTAGTTTTGTTTATTTCAAACCAAATTCTATGGCAACGTCGAACGGAATTTAAGCAGGCGCTTCAACGCGGTGAGCCAGAACGAACATTCGTCCCAATCCCCGGTCGTGAGGGCCATTTGAATGTTTTGCGCGCTCTGGTAGTCCGCCATATCGAGTGCTTGGGCCAAGCTCTTCAATTTCTCAGTCACTGAAGAAGAAACTTCGCCGATGTTTGCCTTGAACAAGAGCACCGCGAGTCGTTTTGAACTGTCGTCCATTTCCTTTCGTTTAGCGGGATTCGCACCTGCGGCCTGTGCGCACACGTCATACATCGCTCTGAGAGACGCAGTGATCACGGCGAGATCGCCTGACACTTTGCTCGTGTCCACATTCTCCATCGTACAATTCGCGGGAGGTTGTGGCTTGGCTGGCGCCGCTGGTTGGGGGGGCGGTGCCTGCTGCTGCGGTTGCGACGGCGCTAAAGGCTTCAGCGTAGGGGTCATGGGCATCGGTGCCTGCGGGCTAAACGCTGATTGCGGCGGTGGAGCGTGTCCATACGTCGGCTGTTGTTGCGGCGGCGGCGGCGCGCTTGAATATGACTGCGAAGGGGGCGGCGGTGGAGCACTCGTGCCATACGCTGGCGGTTCCGCCGAGCGTTGGGGAATGGAAGGGGGAGGCGCTGTCGGCGTTGGATTGAACATCGCCGCTTGTGGCGCCGCCGTCGGTGGTGGTGGCGGTGCACGTTGTTGTTGCTGCTGCGGTGGTGCACCGCCCATACCGCCGTGCTGGTACGTCTGCTGCTGCGATTGCATTGGCGTCGGTACCATCATACCTGGCATCATCGGAGCGCCCTGGGGCGGTTGCGAAGGTCCCGCCCCGTATGCCGGTTGTGACGCGCCCATCGTTCCCGCAGCCACTGCGGCAGCTACAGAGTATGCAGGAGTCATTCCAGGTCCAGACGCTTGCATCGGCGCTTGTGGGCTCGGATACGAAGCCTGCGCTGAATAGGCGCTTTGAACCGGAGCGCTATCATAAGCCGTTTGACGCGGTGGCGGCAGCGGTTGTTGCTGCTGCTGCTGAGCTTGGGCTTGAGGCGGAGGAGTACCGTACGCAGATTGTTGCGGCATACCTCCATAGGTGGACTGCACATCTTGCTGGGGTGCATACGCCGCAGGCATCATGGGGGTAGACTGCGGTGCGCGTTGTGGTACCGGAGGGGCTCCATAGGACGTCGTCTGAGCACTGTACGCATTCGCTTGGGGCGACTGCGCGTACGGAGACTGCTGCTGCTGTTGCGGAGGTTGCTGATATGATTGTTGCTGTTGCTGCTGGTACGGCGCAGGCTGCGACATACGAGTCGGAGCCGTCGCTGGGGCGCTCGTGCTTGCTGGGTTTGAAATTCCACTTCTGATGATGCGGTTACGCAACACATTCACCTCCTCGCTAGGGACGCCTGGGACCATACCCAAGTAATCCAAAGCATGGTCTAAGTCACCCTGCGAGGACAACATTTCCGCATAGTTTGTTATCAACGACGTGAATCCCTGAGTGGATTCTGTTTGTCCAGCTGCGCGTGTCAACATGACTGCCTTCTCCACGACGTCGTACAAGTCCTTCGGCGCAAAGTTTCGCGAAGGTAAAGAGGACAACCAATACTTGATAGCGGCGTCGACATTGCCAGCGCAAATATGGCATAACATTGCCGCTCGATGATCACCGCTGGAGGCCAGACCTTCAGCCAAAACTTCAGCCAAAGGGCCCCATTCTTCGCCAGGAGCATAGGTGCACAACATTGCCAATGTTTCACGCCACGCCGAAACAGGTCGGGCCTTGACGAGGTTGGACAGGTTCTTCCCAACAACAGCTGCGGCGACCTGCATATACGGACGCGGAACGCGCGCGATGTGCGCTGCCTGAGCCTCTGCCCACAAGTCAGGTCCGCCTGCGGCGGCAAGAATGAGCGCGTCCGCATAGCGGCCAGCCTTTTCACATGCCGCCACGGCAGCTCTGTAATCACCAACGATTAAAGCGCGCTGAATCTCAAAATCGGCTGCTTCGGGGGGTGGCGCTTGTGCGGGTGCAGGAGACTTTGGTTTCACTGGCGATGCCTTTGGCTTTGGCAGTACCTTGGGCGGCGGAGGCTTCGGCGCCTCATCGCCGAGGTTATCAAAGAACGCATCATTGTCCTCCACAGGAGTCATTAAAGCCGGCGACGTCGGTGCACTAGATGCCGTATCATGCTCATCGTCATCAGGACCAGCAGACGCGTCATTTAAGGACAAAGCAGCCATGGACTTTTCGCGAGCCTCCAACGCGTCGCCAAACTCAAGGTGTCGCAACATTTCTCGGCGAGCATCCTCCGTAAACAGAATGCTCATAAAGGTCCAAGCTTCCTTGTCATCTGCGGGTGCATCAGCACGCTTAGTGTTGCAAAAGTTGATGAGCTCATCGGTCTCACCGCTCTTGATGACCTTTTCAAACTCGCCTCGCACTTCGTCCGTGACCCCAGGCTCTGATGAGTCACTCTTGACGGATATGACGGAAATCGCCGTCGACGACGATAATGCACCCGAAAGCGAAGCACCATGGGCGATAAGTTTACCACCGAAACCGAACGTCGCACCGCATGGACGCTTCATCCACTCCGGAGCGCGCTTCATTGCAACCTTTGGTCCGGCGCTCTGGGCGTGGGACAAACCTGAAAAGTCAGACGCCACACCGTGCGCTTGACCACCCGCAGCTTGTGGCGCACCAGCTTGCTGTAAGTTGTGCAGCGTAATTTTACCATCGAACGACGACGTTGACAAAATTCCCGGCGTCGTCTTGCTCCACTGAACGTCAAAATTCCAATTACTGCTCGCTGGGAGTTCAGAGATCACCTCTCCGGCTTCTGTGTCCCAACACAAAGTTCTGTTATCCTTACCACACGTGAGGAGTAGCGAAGGATCTTGTAAGTTCCACGCCATGGCTAAAACACCCTTGGAATGCGCCACGAATTCGCGCGCGGGTGAGATGGAGTTCCGCAAATCCCATACTTGCAACGAACACGAACGGTCATCGTCGCTCGCGACGATGAGCTGGGTGGCGACTTCCGGATTCCACTGCAACGCCGAGCATCTTCGTCGAGAATTCGGATCAGTGAACGAAATGACCGGCCGCTGGCGCTTCAAATCCCACACCACAGTGGTGCCGCTCAAGGAGGAGCTCGCCAAGATGTGCTGCACCTTGTGATTCCAAGCCAGAGACGATACCTCACCAGCCGTCGGGCCTCCGCTTCCAGACTTCAACGCCGGATACAACGATGGCTTAGTCGGGTTTGCTAAATCCCAAATGCAAAGCTCCCCGTCTTCTGCACCTGAAGCGAGCAAGTTTGGAGAAAACGAGTTAAAGTCCAACCCGCGCACCGCGCCTTGATGCTTCGCAAGCTTTGTAATAATCGCACCACTCTGCGCGCCATCTACAATCTTCGCTGGATTGTACACATTTACGGTTCCATCTACTAATCCGCCCGCGATAACACCTAGACGCATCTCCTCGCTCGTCTCGCTCCCGCATGTCCCCCAGACTAAACGGTGAAATCGCTCCGTCGCGGGCACCGCGCGTCCAACCACTGGCATCTCCAAATCTTCCGACGCATAATTCGTCTCGAATATCTCCAAACATGCCGTGGTACTGAACGACAAATCTATCGCCCCCGCCATCGTACCCGTCGCGATGAACGGGGCATTCGGGCTGCGCTCGCGCGTACGACAAAGATCATCACACACGTCAGTAAACGGACACACGCACGCGACGACGAACGAAATCTACGTCCCATACACGCGCAAGCGACGAAACACATCATCTGTAGTCACTACACTTATAATTCCGCGATAACCTGCGCCCCATCGTCGTCAACCTCCACGAAATCCAATCTCAATTCAGATCGTTCCGCGGACCACCGTTCATTCGACGCGCCCCGCACCCCGCACCACCTGCGCTCGCGATCACCGCTCGCACACACGCACCTGAACGCCGTCGTCGCACATCGATTCGCGCGCTTTACCGTCGTCATCGTCGCTCGCGCGCGACGTGCTCTGACGACTTGACTCGTGTAACGAATCATCACGAATTCAGCCGCGGCAGCAACGATACGACAGAACACGGCGCGCGCCGACGTCTCGACGCGCGGGACGCCACCGCGCGCACGCACGGACGCACGAACGCGCGCGGTTGCTGCGGGTGCGCGCGATGAATTTCTTAAAGAAGGGCTTGCGGTCGCTCAAGCGCGCGGTGCTCGGGGACGACGAGGGCGCGTCGGACGATGAGCTCCACGATGAAGATGGGTATAAAAAGTCGAGAATGCGCGGGAGACGACGGGCACGGACGCCTGTGATCGAGAGCGCAGTGTCGGAGCTGAGCGGGATCGCGCACGGTGGGGTGCAGGGGTTTAATTGGGTGGCGGAGCGCGCGAAGATGGATGACGACGGGGACGTGGCGGATGAGTTCATCGTCTGCGAGGACGACGATAGGTCTGCTGTGAAGTCGACGACGAAGACGACGAAGGGAAAGGGGAAGAAGAAGTAAAATTCTTGGGATTCGATGCAAAGAATTGAATCTCGTAGCTATATGATAGATATTGATTGAAATGTGTATGATTATACGACGCGACCCACGGCGCTGCGAAACCACCCGTGGAAGCAGCGCATGTATCGACGGAACAAAAAAATTGTTGATCAGTGAGCTACTTCTATGTTTGCGCCTTTACCTTGAGCTTACGTCCTCCGATGCGCACACCGGAATCGAGCTGTTTCTGCGCCGGTAAGGATTGCAAGTAAAATGTCCCTGGACCTTTAAGGCGAACAAAGAATAAACCAGCGCCGCCAAACACGGCTGCGAGCGGTGAAGTGGCGACCTCGAGTGAGTACCCAACCGATCGCTCGAGTGCCATGACCGCACGCGAATCGACAACCATCTCTTCATTGGCTTTGAGGGTGTGACGCATCACTGTGCCTTTACCGGTGACGCACACCGTGCCATCTCCGACGAGCCATTCACCGTTGAAAATGCTATTTCCCTTGGACAAAACCAAACGTAACGCAAAGCCGACGCGATATTTCACCATGTCCATGAATGTCTGCGTGCCATTCTCATCATCCGTGCGGACAGCGGCGGCGGCGGTGATTCTTATGCTACCCTTGGAGCACATGTATGAGTCACGAGCGCAAAGAATATCATTCTTTGTCTTGTCCTTAAGCTCGATCACGGCAATCTTGTCGCCTGGTTCTAATCCACCAACGGCTACGTATCCATCGGTTTGTCCTAAGTTTCTAAAGGTGTTGATGAAGAAAGGCTCACCCGCCAATGTCCGAGCTATGGCGCCGCCTAAACCGCCAGGCCCGAGTGACGTGATAGAAATCACATTCGAGCTCATGTAGCACATCGCCCCTGGACTCGCCGCGACTTCTTCACCGGGTTTCAACTTGATTTGTGCAATTTGCGTATCGCTACCGACAATGGTCACGTCGTCTGGAAGGTTCGGGTTCAAGTGTGAGTTGACGTTGACCTTGTCTTCAATCATGTCTGGAATCGACTGCTTGTATCGCCCACTGGCGATCAACCGGGCTTCACGACTGTTATTAAGCAACTTTTCAATCGCATCATCGCTACCGCTCATGTCGCTCACCAAGGTATTCGCCAAATACTGCTGCAAACCAAAGTTTGCTACAAACATGACGGCGAATACGCCGCCGGCGACAAGAAAAATTCCCCACCCCGTACCTATCGCGCACGCCAACCACAACGTACCCATATAAGGATCGTTCGAAATGAAATAGCAATACCAAGCGCAGAGCAAGAACCCACCGACCCAGTACAACCCACTCTTACCGTTTCGAACCCAAATGAAATTTTTCTCCCCGCCTCCGTCGCCCGACCCGTTCTCGTCGTCATCCCATCCTCCATAGCCATCTCCACTCCCACCACTGCCACCGCCACCGTTTGACTTACCGTTTCCATCGTTCCCCGCACCACCAGCCGCCGTTCGCACGGGTTCATCAAACCCAAAATCTCTTCGCGTCGCTTCGTCCGCGCGCTCGCGCTTTTCCCGCTCCGCGTCCACCGCAGCCACGCCCCCGAGCGCCGTCGCCGCAAACGCCGCAACATCGCGCAACGTTGACATCGCGAGCCCAGCGAGCAGGGTGAACTGCGTCGGGTCGCCATCGGCCCCACCGGGCGCGCCAGAGGGAAACAAAAACGCTCTCGTCCCTAACGAGAGTCCGCGTTGGGGTCGCCGCCGCCGTGTGCACCGATCCAGCGCGCGCACGCGCGCGCGCGCGCGCGACGACGACGCGCGAGAACATTCGCGCGGGTAAACGCCACCTCTCGCGCGCGCGAACGACAGCATCGCGCGACGCGTCGACGATGAGCTCGGCGCGCAGCAATGACGAGGGAAACACCACAGCTCGTCGTCACATCGCGCCGCGCTGACGCCGATGGACGTCGTGGATCTCACGTCGCCGGCGACCGACGCGGCGAAATCGCGTTCGCGGCGCCGTTCGCGCGCGCTCGCGCTCGAGGACGACGACCGCGATGGGGGAGCTGGGGCGTCGAGCGCGCGCAGCGCGTCATCGGAGGACGTTGAGATAACTAAAGAAACGACGACGACGACGACGCGAGCGGCGACGCGACCGCGGGTGGCGGTGAATGACGACGATGAGATTGTGGTAGTGTCTGAATCTGCGCGCGCTCCCGCGATTGCATCGCGGATGACGCAGCGTGAGCGCACGCGGAAAGAAAGGGTGGAGCGGGCGAGCGCCGCGGGCGGGCTCACGGCGCTCGGAGCCGGGACGGCGTCGGATGACGGTGCTGGGCCGTCCGGGGCTGTTGGTAAGTGCGCGATATGTTTGGATGCGTATGTGAATGCGACGTCGACACGTTGCGGGCACGTGTTTTGCGCACGGTGTATCGCAGCAGCGTATAAGCACAGCGGCAAGTGTCCAACGTGTCGGAAGAAGGTTGACAAGAAGAGCTTGCGTCGCATCTTCGTGTAAAACATGTTTATATGTGTATCTCATCGTTTACATTTTGTACTAGTAGAAGTAGTGTTTAGAGGTGTAGTAGTACCATTATCCTAAAGTTTATTGGGGTTGTCGATTAAGCGCTCAAGGCGTTCGATAGCTTCCTCGTCTGCGCTCAACGCCGTAAATTTGTCCTCATACTGTTTTCGTTTACGGACTTCGTAATCCACCAACACCGCGGTTTGGCCCTCTTCGGCCAAGCCTTGTTGCTCCTGAATTTCATGAATTTTGATCAAGTCCACTAATGACGCCAACTGACTGGGTAAATCTTCCTGCGCCTTGCTCAACGTGAATGAACTTTGCACCATGTCGAGAGACTGAGAGATGTCTGTCTTTGTGGTTTCAATGACGATGCCAGCAATCAATCGTAGCGACATCGACACGAGTTGATTATTGCCACTATAACCGTGAGCCATTTTGAGAGCGCGACCTAAACGAGCCTTGGCTTCGTCGACATTTGATTGTTGGAGCAACGCGTAGCCGGCGACGAAGAGCGCCAAGGCTTGATCGGCGACGCTCGGTGAAGACGTATTCGGGTCCTTCAAGACCTTGTCTTTCTTCCCAACTTGCGTCAGGGTGGCTTCGTGCATGCGAATAACGGGATTGACTATGTCTAATGCACGACTCTGACTACTCTCCTCGTCGATGCATAAGATGGAGAGCGCCGCGCAGCACGTGCCCACGTCTCTCCAGCTCGGCGTCGCGGCTTTGGTGCTTGCACTCATGAAGCGCACCGAAGCTTGTTGAAATTTACCAAGTGAATGTAATGCATGGCCAACAGTCATATCAACATGTGACGCAACGAGGGAGAGCGTTTGTGGGTACGTCTCAATCATATCTGTCAACTGGCAGCACACGTCCAAGGCGACGGCGTACTTGCACGACGTCAATGCCACCGCGACGATGGATTCCAAGCACATCACTCGTAAAATCAAGTATGGTTGGCAGTCATTCGCCACACGAAGCTGCATTTCATCTTCGCACGTCACCCATAATCGTTCGTCTTCTTCGGATTCATCCATTTCGGTCTTAGGAGCGTCGCCGCCTTGCGGGAGCACGCCGAGTGTTAACAACTCGCCATCAATAATCTCCTTAGCTTCAGTGAGATCACTCAACGCATCACCGAGTTTTCCAGCCGGACGGCACACTTCAGCCATAAGAAGTTTGCATAACGCGAAAGCTGCGGGGTCAGGAAGCCAAGTGTACGCGGCTTCGCTTGAACCATGTTCTACTTCGCGCATCAACCCGCGAAGCTTTTGCCTGTCATTCGTTGCGCTTAAAGCGTCACCTTCTAACAACTTGGCCAACGTACGGATGACGGCGTAGTGAAAACGTAATCGAGCAGTGTCTTCGGCGGCTTCATTTTCGGCCAGCATTCTACTCATGGCATCATCAGCGTTCTTTGCGGCGGCTAAAACTCGCGCAGGCTCCACGCCACTCGCTCGCTGTATCAACGCTCGCTGAAGTTGTGCCACCGTAAACAGCACCTCCATGCGCGATCCATGCTCACCATGAATCGAACGCACAACCTTCATGCCGGCATCCAAAAAGCTTTCACACGCACTGTAATCCTCCTCTGCTAAAGACGCGTCAGCGTGCTCTAAATAGTAGTGAAACGTCCACATGGTCCAAATCGCGTCGTCTGGCGAGCGTTCCCGCATCCCGATAGCCACCACCAACCCTCGCTGTGTCGCGTTATACCTTTGCTTGCGATAGTCCAAACCCATAATCTTATACGTTCGTCCAAGTAAACTCAACCCCAGGCACTTCAACTCCTCGCAACGCTTTAAAGGCTTCAACAACACTTGCGTAGCTTCCAAGTGTGTCTTCGCCCGCGTCGCGTTATCTGTCCATCGCAGCAATAAACCCGCCGCCTTCACCCGAGCGCGCGCCTCATCGATCGGTAAGCACTTTGCACGCGTCTTTGAATTCTCAATAATTGTTTCGTAGGTTTTTAACGCCCCTAACACGTCACCAGAGTCTTCTAATTCTCGCGCCAAGATGAAGAGCGCATCCGCGACGTCGCTCGATCGCGCCTCCTGCGCGTCGTCCATCGTCACATCCTCATCCTTCGCCTTGGGATTGGGCGTGCGCGATGGTTTCGCCGCGCTCGATGCGGTTTTTTTCTTTCGCGGCGGCATCGCGCGCGGAGGAATGACGGTGGCGCGCGGGGCGATGATGAATTTGGCGCGAAAATTTCAACTTGAAACTGGAGCTGCGTTGGTTGTGTTACATTGGCGTCGATTGTGAAGCTATATCGACGACTGTGGCATCGCTAGGCCAACGCCCTGTCACCGAAATACACCCATAAGACGAATCTCGTGGGATTGAACGCGACGAGGGCGGCGAGCGGCGCGGCGACGGTGCACGCCGCGGCTGGGTACAGGAAAAATTCCGTGCGTTCGAGAAACGGCAACGCGTTGTAGCCAACAAATACGCAATAATTGTGGTAGACTAGGGCCACGGCGTATAACAAGCACGACGCGATCGCGGCGACGTAGCCCTGACGCGCGAGTAAGGGTGAGGCGAGGCCTTGAACGACGTACAGGAGTACGTACGTGGGCGCAAAGGCGTTGCAGTGCACGTCAAACGCGTACAACCATTCCACTTTTTGCTCCACCGCGTGCGCGTGTCCACCGATCGTCTTGGCGCGCAAGTACTTGTTAGCTAAATACCACCCGATCGTGGCGTAGGCACATCCAAAACCTAAATAATCCCCTAGTACGCACCGCGTCACGACGCGCGCCGCGTGTCCTCGACCGTTGGCATCGTACGCGGCGCAGTACAGCAGCGCCGCCACCGCTACAAAAATCGCACTCAACACCACAAACGTCGGGTCATCTCGCGCCCACTGATTCTTTGTCTGCTTTCTATACGTCGTGTGTCGGTACACCGTCTTCGGGTTGACGCACATCGACGCAAACTGCCACAACGAATACTCTACATCCATCTGTTTCCAGCGAAACGCTCGGCGAAGATAGTGTCCGTACGTCGCGTTACGCGTCGCCGCGGAGACGTACATGGCGTAGCGTTCGGCGTAGTTTCGCTGCATGGGCACGGACGGTGCGTCTTTCGTCGTCGTCGGGAGCACCATCGTCGGCGCGCGCCGAAGAATGCAGAGTTCCGCTCCGACAGACGTTCGTTGTGCCTTGGTCAAGATGTATATGGTTTTTTGTGTTTTTGTTTACAAATGGTGCTGTCGCTCTAAGATGACGATTTCTAGAGGACAAAGATAAAGGCGATAATGTTGCACGCGTGCGCGTGCGTGTCTAGTACCCTCGCTCGTCGTCGTCGGGGTCGAATTCAAAGTCTTCCGGGGGCGCGGGTTCATCGTCGTCAGCGGCTTCAACCGGCTGAGGAGGTGTTTGAGGCTTGAATTTCAAGTCCACGTACGCGATTTCTTCACCCGGAGTGGTGTCTCGAAGAACGATGAAACCACGGCAGGGATACTTGGTTGAACTCGTGGCGGCGATGGGGACGAAACGGCTCTCGGGGTCAAAGCGGACGGCTTTGTCTTGCGCCGCGGTGATGCGAGATGGATTGGTCAACTCTTCGCTCGATGGTTCAGGTTTTTCTTCCTTCTTCGCCTCATCTTCGCCTTCCTTCTTTTCAACGTCCATGGCGTCGGCGTCGGGCTTGGTTTCCTCGGCTTTGCCAGCCGCCTTGGTAGCGTCATCGACTTGCATGCCATCCGCGTTCTCCTCAGCCTTCTTCTTATCCGCCTTTGCTTTTGCCTTGGCAGTGGTACTCAAAACTGCCTTGGTAACCTTGCCGGTGTCCTTCTTGTCATCTTCAGTTACGGGAGTCAAATACGCGAACGTTGACGGCTTGACATGAGACGTCACCGAGCAATGTGGCATTGCGAGCGTACTATCGACGGCGATGAACGCAGTGGGCACAAATGTGAGAGAGATGAAGTACGACAGCGGATACCAGTACCAGTACTGCGTGAACACCAACATGCCCAGTACAGAAGTCATACGCGGGCGACCAGTTCGCGATCGCAAACCAATGGTGACGTTGCGCCCGCCAGCGTCGAGGATGCCTTGCGCCATGATGGCACCCATCTTTGTCATCGTGGCTTCATGCGGCTCTTGGATGTGACCCATGACTTTCTTGCGGAAAGCAGCGAGTTGTTTTTCGTTTTGCTGCACACGCACCATGGCCATGGCAATCAAGGCTCCTTGTTGCACAAAGTCAACAGGGTCGTTCATCATCGGCTCAAGGAGAGCGATGGCGTCGGCGAGACCGGTACCCGCACAAGCGATACCGACAGCCATGGCAGAACCGTACCGGACATGCGGGTTGTATGACTCCGCGAGGAGTGCAACAACGCGCGGGCACTGTTCAGGAGTAGAGCACAAAACGAAACCTAAAGACATGACCGCAGCGCGGCGCACGTCGTCTGATACGTCAGAGACAGCCATATGCAAGAGCTTGCGCAGGGCGTTATTGTTACCCGTACCAGCGTACGCAGATGCCGTGGCGAGACAACCACCATAACGCATGATTTTGTCACCGTCATGAATCATAGACTCGATCAAAGGATCACCGGCTTCTTCACGTCCATACACAGTGAGCGCCATACCGAGTGAGCAACCGCGCACAATCTTCCCGTGGCTCGTCTTGCCACAGTACTGGTGCATTTCTTGCACTCTTGCCGTGCCCATACCAGCGTAAAGAAGACCTAAACCAATACCAGCTGCTTCACCAGCGACGGCACTATCGGTACGCAGAATGCGGAACAATTCACCGTCGGCTTGGGCGTTGCCGGTGCCAATGGCGGCGAGACCCATGCCGAGGCAAGCGCCGTGCTGAATCACCTCGTTGTTGTTACCACGCGCGCGTTCGAGCAAGAACGGGAGAGCTTCTCCGGGCTGCGCGGTGTGAATCAAGCCCATGGCATACAATGCGCCACCGAGAGTGTAAGGTGATGGCGCCGGGAGAAGTTGAGAAAGCAACTGACGGGAATCCTTGGTGCGACCACGGTGAATCACGCCAACGCCCGCCGTGGCGCTAAATCTCGCCCAGTTTGTCGCTCGACTCAACCAATCCAAATTATCTCGCAGAAACTGATCGCACGTCGTTCCGGCATGGGTCAATGCGTTGGCCAAAACCGTTGCAGAATGGCACACGGAGTTTCTCGACTCAACCGCTGTCTTGACTTGCTTCAGCAACAACAAGTCAGCGTGATTGTGCGAGTACAAAAACTCCAAGTACAGCGAAAAGGGCAGTTCGCCGCTCAAAATACTACGTAATTTGTCTAAAGGTTCGCTCGACCCACCCGAACTTGCTAAGATGTCGTTCACCGTGTTCAAAAACGGCTGAATGTCGTTCTCAAACAACGAGAACGCAATCTGGTACGCCAACAACTGCTCACTCTCCTCGCCGGCAATCAACTTGCTCAACACATCGGCGATACCGTTTGCGTCTTGGAGCAGCATCAAGCACTGGCACATGTTCAAAAAGTTGGGCTCGCTCAACGTCGAGTACATCTTCGCCAACAACCGCAACACGTGTTGTCGAAATTCTCTCACCGACACCAAACTCGAGCAAACCTTCATAGAGTACGACAACGATTCCGCCATAGAGTCTGATCTCGCGATAGCTTCTTCCAATTTGTCCAATCTCTTACTCTCCAACGCGATACCGATCGCTTGGAAGTATTGACCTTCGCCCAAGCACCGCTCAAACATCCGTTCTACGATTTCAACCAACGCCCGCTCGATCCCATCCTTCGTCGCATCACCCAACGCGCACGCCATATCTAACGCCTGTCTCTGTTCCACGTATGTATCGATAGACTTTGCGATTAAAGTTTGCACAAAGTCATTCTCTTCATTCACGTCGAAGAGATCCCCGGCGCGAAGCGCGTAGTGCAACGCGTCGTTCAATTCCCCGAGATGGTAAAACACCTGTTCGCACGCACGCACATACATGTAACTCGTCAGTATCGTCCGTCTCGCACGCCTCACACACCCCTAACATCGCGAACGACGCACGTACAACACTACGCGTCACAAAGTCAACCGAAAGAGGGGATCTGATCCAACCCACAGATTACGCGCGCGCCACGCGTCGTCTTCGCTCTCACCTTGCTCGCCAACAGCGCGGCTTCACAGCGCGAACTAAATTCTTCGTCTTCGTACAGCGCTTCGATCGTCGCGATCGCGCTGGCGACCTCGGCCCACTCGTTGTCCACGACGGCGTGGAGTCGTTCGAGCGCGTGCACCTTGAGCGCCTCGCGCGGCTCGTCCAAGAGCGATAACAGCGCGCGGGCGGCGGACGGCGCGGCGAGGGACGGATCGTGCGCGTGCGGCGCGCGGCGCGCGGCGGCGACGGCGGCGGCGGACATGTCTGCGTGCCCGATTGTGCGGCAGTTGCGTGTGCGTTTGCATCGTTTTCGGCACTGGTTGACGCGCGCGTCATGTCTTTCGCGAGCGCGTGCGATGCGATGCGCGCGCCGCGTGCGCGCGGGAGCATGCGTGCGGCGCATTTGGCGCGGCGGAGGGCCCATCGACGCGCGTGCGTGGCGTCGGCGTCGGCGTTCAAGGCGAGCGATGGGGTGTCTCTGGAGGTGCGCACGCGGAGCGCCACCGGCGGCGACGCGTCGAGCTCGGGCGATAGTCGTAAGAAGCCGACGATTGTGTTCGTGCACGGGTCGTACCACGCGGCGTGGTGCTACGAGGAGTATTTTGCGCCGTGGTTCGCGCAGCGCGGCTACGCGACGGCGAGCGTCTCGTTGCGCGCGCACGGCTCGAGCGAAGCCACGCCTGGGAGTAAAGTTGCGGGGACTCTGGCGTCGCACGCGAAAGATTTAGAAGAAATTTTATGCAAGCATGAGATTTGTGGCGGTGATGGGTCGTCGCCGAGACCTGTGGTCGTCGGGCACTCGTTTGGCGGTCTGGTCGTGCAAAAAGCGTTATCCGACGACGCTCGCATGAGCGCCGCAATTTTGCTCGCGAGCGTGCCTCCGACGGGAAATTCCGAGATGGTCAAACGATTTCTCAAACGTGATTTATTCGCAAGCTTGAAGATTACCTATGCGTTCATCACGAAGGCATTTGGGACGAATCCAAAGTTGTGCCGTGAGTGCTTCTTTTCAACAGACACCGCCGAAGAGGACGTCGAGCGCTTCACGCGCAAGATAAACCACTCTTCCCGGTTGCGAATGTTGGACTTGAAGGCGCTGAATTCTGAACTACCAGTCCCAAAGCCCACTGGGGTGAACGCCAAAGTCCCCGTGCTCGTCGTCGGCGGAGATAGTGACTTTGTCGTCGACCGACAAGGTCTCGAAGAAACCGCCGCGTGGTACGACTCCGAAGCTGGTCGCCCCGTCGTGCTGCCAAACACCGCCCATGACGTCATGCTCGACACCCGCTGGCTTGTCGGCGCGCAAACCATCGAAAAGTGGATCGAAACGAATGTCATTTAATAAAAAGCTACACGTCGTCCCAAAAAGCTCGTCTTGTGACGTCATTGTAACGCACGGCTCTTTAGCCGAGCTCGCGCCATGCCCGAGCTTCCTGAAGTCGAACGCGCACGGCGATTAATTCACGACCATGCCGTCGGACACGTCATCACCGGCGTCCATCGTCCCACGCCGCTCGACGACAAAGTGTTTGTCAATGTCCCCGAAGGCGCGTTCGAGCGCGCCTTGTTGCACAAGACTCTGCGCGAGAGTCATCGGCACGGGAAACAGCTCTGGTGGACGTTAGCCGATGACGACAAGAAAGGTGGGATAAAGAAGGAGGAGAGCGGCGAGGATGCGCCGTCGACGTCGTCGGCTAACATCCCGATGTTTCACTTGGGCATGACGGGCGCGTTTGTCGCGAGAGGCGTCGAGGGCCTGCAATACTACAATAGCAAAGCGAGTGGAATGGGAGACTGGCCGCCGAGATTTGCAAAGCTTGTGGTGACGTTTGCGAACGGGGCTGAGCTCGCGTACGTCGATCCGAGACGGTTTGGGAAGATTAAACTCGTGCCAGAGTTGAAGGATGTCATCGGCGGCCTTGGGCCGGACCCGTACCACGACATGCCCAATGCTGAAGACTTTGTAAAGCTATTCGCGAAGCGCTCGATAGCGATTAAGTCTGCGCTCATGGATCAGAAGATCATCGCGGGCATAGGAAACTGGATGGCGGATGAGATTTTGTATCGCGCGCGCGTGCACCCAGAGTGTCGATCCAACGAGCTCAGCGTTACGCAATTTGCGGCGATTCGCGAGCAAGTCGAGTACGTCGTGCGCGTCGCATGCGAAGCAAATAGCGATCATGATCTGTTTCCCAACGACTGGCTCTTTCACGTGCGTTGGGGAAAGACTGAAGGCGCCAAAGTGAACGGCGACGCGATAAAGTTCATCGAAGTCGGCGGTCGGACCACCGCATACGTCCCTAAATTACAGTTGAAAACCGACGGCGGGCCACCGGCGATCGCGGCATTGACGAAAAAGTCTCCAACAAAGAAGCGCCAAGCCGCTGCGGCGAACTTGACGTCTGAACAACCGACTTCGGTTGGGCGGAGAAAGGCGCCCGTCAAGGCTTCGACGCAGACGCCTCGCGCGAGGCTCCCTCGAGCCGCCGCCATCGCCGCCGCCTCTGCGTTAGCGCGCTGATCGCATCACTATTATAATTCTTTTACATTGCAATTTTAATTCTTATATTCATGTACGTCGTCTCACGCGCACGCCAAATCCCACACGAACGGCGCCTCGCGACACGCCGACGCCGCACTGCGCGCCTCGCGCGATATGCCCGGTGACTTCACCTGTCCCGTCTGCCGCGAGCTCTGCGTCAAGCCCGCAGCGCTGCCATGCGGGCACATCTGTTGTTTGTGGTGCTGCCACTGCGCCATGGGCGCCCTGGGCGGGAGCACGTGCATGATATGTAGAAGCGGTTACTCTGCCCTTCCTGCGCTCAGCCACGCGCTGGCGAATCACATCGCGTATTGCGACGCCCAGGCGTTCGGCGAGCGCTTGCGAGAGTTGTGCGAGGAAGAACACGAACGTCACACCAAGTCACCCAGGTTTGAGATTGTGCGGGCGAACGTGCGCGAGGAGACAGACGATGGAGCTGAGCCAGAGGCGTCGGCGTCGGCGTTGACTGCGAGCCTCTCGCGCGTGACGCAGGGCGCGTTCGATTTGAAGAGATTTCTAGGCGACGACGACGGAGATGGAGAAACGAAGGATGATATCGCCATCGGTCGCGCGTTCGTGGAATACGGGACAGAAGGGGCGAGGCGAGACGCGACGGGGATGGGGTCAGGCACGGGTGAGGCGTTTGGCGTCGCGGCGTTTCACTGTTGCGGTTGCGCTGGTGTAGAATTCGCCCCGGCTCGGCATCCGAAATATAAGTGCGGTGAAATTGCGAGTTTACCCGTGTCTTGTCAGCAGTGTGGTACGGTGTACGACAAGGCGCACGCGGAAATTTTGCGGATGCGAGCCAAGGGAGACGAGTGGTGCGCGTGCGGTTCTTCGCGCGAGCCGACGGGGGTAATTTTAGCTTTAAAGGAGGATTTAGAGCGCTTCGTGAGCGCCGAGGCGTTGGAACAATCTCGAAAGCGATGCGATGATGCGCTTGCGGCAAATATAGTGGCATTAGATTTAGAAAAGTCGCTACAAGAGACTTTAGCCGTGGGCTCTAGCCCCGACGTTGAAGAGACTGACGCCAGGGAAGACGACGCGTCGGGTACAGGCGGTGCCACGGTGTCGACAAATGAAAGAACGGTGACAATTGACTTTACAAATTTCTTACACTATGGTGTCGGATGTGATTTGTGCGGTGAGTATCCCATCATGGGTAAACGTTTCCAATGCGTCGAGTGCGCAGCGAGCGAGTTCATGGGATTTGACTTGTGCGGCAAGTGCATGGACTCTGTGGAAAAGAGTGACCGCAAGCGAGAATATCGGTTCGCGCAAAATCACACCGATGAACACAACATGCGATTGGTAAAACCGCGACCGACGATGATTCACGTGATGCAAGCGTTGCACCCTGAACTCTCCCCGCAACAAATCATGCAATGGCTGGAACGCCAACACGCGGCGACCGCCGAGGCTGAAGAAGCCGACGCGCCGGCGCGAACAGACGCACAACCAGGGACGAGAGATGTAAATGCACCGCATGCGGCGGGCGCTTTTGATGATGAAGATGATGATGACGACTGGGGAGATGATGAAAGCGATTTTTACGCTTCTTCTTCTGATGACGGCGAAGTTGAAGCTCGGAGACAGCGACGGCGTAGAAACGACGAACAATCCGATGGTGAAGATGAAATACCAGTCGTGCATATGCCGCTGATTGAAGTGTTCGATGAGCACTATGATTCTGATGGCAATCGCGTAGATGGCGACGGAAGCGACTCAGATGGCGACATTCCAGACGGGTACTTTGGTAACGTGGCCGAGCTCTCGGATGGGCTCGAAGACGAGTATTCGGATAGCGATGAACCTCCAGATAACGTCTCAGATGGTGCTCCAGATAATGTCTCAGATGGTGCTCCAGATGACGTCTCAGATGGTGCTCCAGATGACGTCTCAGATGATGTTCCAGATATTGCCTCAGATGGCGTTCCAGATGCCGCCTCAGATGGCGTTCCAGATGAAGATGACTTCGGCGACGCCAGTGGAGATATCGACGACGCAGGAGATGACTTCAACGACGACTTTGGAGACGACTTCGCCGACGACTTTGGAGATGACTTCGTGGATGACGATTTTGACGACAATGACGATTACGGTGACGTTGATGACTACGACGATGACTACGACGACGAGTACTAGCCCAACTGCATCGAACCGTTTTCTCCAACGCATCGCGTGTAATTGATTCATGTACCATCACATACCCGACTTCGCCCCATCAACAGCTAAATTTAAACTCTTCATGTCTCAATTGAAATTCTAAAATCTCGCACACGACGTTCGAGCGCGAAGTCGTTACGGTGAGTCAGTCGCGAGTGGGCTGACAAAGCGCGACGAGCGTCAACAATATCTTTCAACGCCACCCCTCACACCGCGGCGCGGAAACCGCACGCGCGACGTCATACGCGCTACGATGACGATGATGGCATCACACTCGCATACCGCCGCGCTGCGTGCGCCATCTGCGCCGTGTTATCGCCGGGCGCACCAACGCCACAAATGGATAACGCCGCGAGCGTCAACCGCTGAAGCCGGGACACCAATCACGCCGGACGCCACCTCGCGCGTGGCGACGATCCCGTACAAGGATGGCAGCGTCGATAAAACCGTGCTCATCAACGAAGAGGCTGCGCGCGCGATTAAGGCGGCGAATGCCGAACGGTTCGTGAGCATCATCGACCCGAACTCGGCCAAGTTGCAAAAGTTGTTGAGCGTCGTGGACGCCGGATGGGAAAAGATTGGCGTGAGGAATAAAAACGCCGGTCATCACACGTTATGGCCCGAAGCGTTTGCCGCGGGTAAGGCGCTGCTTGAAGAGGCGTTTCCCGAGGAGTGCTCACCGGATTTTGGTGGTGAGGTGTTGAACGGCGTGGCGTTTGTCAACGAGCCAAAGTATTACGACCGCGCGATTGATTTTATGCAGCGTCGAACCAAGGAGGATTTCATCATGAGCAAGTATAATCCTTTGGGACGATTACATCGCGACCCGGATGCGATTGATTACAAGAGCCCGGGGTGGATGGAGGCTGGGATGTCGAATAGCGACGAATACAGTTATCGATATTACAACGTGTGGTTGTTGCGTTCGCCGCGGGACCCAACTGGTCAAGCCTGGGACAAGCCTTTAGTTGTGCTTTTGCCCAAAAACGGTGGTACGCAAGAGTGGACGTATGATATCCGCCGGCCAGAGGATAACGTCGAGGATGACGCAAACAAGACGGCGGCGAGTCAGTTTAAGAATGCCATGGAGAAAATCAAGGCGAATCCCATGAGCGCGGCGCCGATGGTCATGCAAGCCTTCAGCACGAAGAAAAAGGAGGACAAGTTTGAGGCACAGGATGCTAACTACATGACACGTGGCTCACCCGAGCTTCAGCCGAGCGACGAGCACGTGTGGATCACCGCGCCGTATATGATTTTTGATTCCTTTGACATGTGGCACGGCGCCGGTCAATGGCAACCAGAGGACAAGCGCGACTTGCGTAACGGCGCCTCTGACCCGGTCGCCGCTCGCAAAGATTCCATCAAAGGTCGCGTGTCCATTGAATTACGATTCCGCGCGCGTTGCAAGCCTGGCGCTCGACCTGGCGTGCCATTTAGCCCAGTGAGCAGCGCGTATCGCGGCGGCGTCTTCACGCCAGAGAGCGTGCGTCCCAGCGACGGGCGATATGATCTCGAGCGTGGTCAAGCCGTCGCAACGGGCGTGAAAATTGAAGCGTGAGGTGTTCGTGCCCGAGAAAAGAACAGAAGAAGGCGCATGCGGCGCGATTTGTAAAATTAGGGTGATTAAAAATATCAACCACCTTTTGTCCCACACCACAGAGTCCGACGCCCATACGCGATGACGCACGAACGCCTGCCGCACGTCCAGCGGCAGAGCACAATCGCAATCGCACAAATGACATCCACGCACGCGCAAGATGACAACATGCGCGCCGTGCGTGAGAGATGTGTCGCCGCTCGCGCCGCGGGCTGCTCCGCCTTGTTCCTCCCTGAAGGCTTTAGTTTCATCGGTCTCGCCGGACAAGACGGCCTCGCCGTCGCACAGCCCCTCGACGGTGCGCTCATTCGCGAGCTCGAGGCGTTGGCGAAGGAGTTTTCGTTGTTTATCTCGTGCGGCGGGTTTCCAGAAGAGTCATCGAGCGCTGGTAGACGATTCAACACGCACGTGATGATATCACCCGACTGCGGCCGCGTGGGCGAGCCGTATAGAAAGACACATTTATTTGATATCGATATCGATGTCGTCGATGATGATGGGACGCGTCAGACGACGAGTATTCGAGAGAGTGACTATACGGTTGCCGGAGACGCGCTCGTGTCGCACGCGACGCCGATGGGTAACGTTGGCGTAAGCATTTGCTACGATTTGAGATTTCCTTATATCTACGAGCGTTTGCGGTTTGAGCATAACGCTGATATTATCATCGTACCATCGGCGTTTACGACGTCGACGGGAAAGGCACATTGGGAAACATTGCTGCGCGCGCGAGCCATCGAAACGCAGTGCTACGTCGTCGCGGCGGCTCAGGTTGGTCGACATAACGAGCGTCGCGTATCTTACGGTCATGGCATGGTTGTCGATCCCTGGGGTACAGTTATCGCAGAATTTACCGACGCATACGATGACGACGACGAAGGTCATCCTCGAGAGGCGATTAAGGTGTGTACCATTGACTTAGATGTCGTCGAAGAAGCGCGCACTAAAATCCCGCTCGCCGTGCACCGACGTCCATTTAGTATCTAGCACGTAGAAAAAGTTGTCATGCACAGCGATAGAATCATTTTCAAAAGTTTTGAAAGACGTTTTGAAATTTCTGCTCGGCGGGAACGACGCCGACGTCGCGTTGCGAACGCATCGATTGCAAAGGGGCTCGGGGTGATATGAGGTGACAAGGGAAAATCTATTGCGTAGGCGTGTGTATTAAAACGTAACGGCCGTCGCGCGGGAACTACTACCGTCTGTTGTTGTCGCTGCTTTGTTTATCTGCCAATTCGATTGAAGACGCCGCCGCGTCCGGGACGACCACCGCCGCGTCCAGGACGACCGCCGCCGCCATCGCGCGCGCCGCCACGGTTACGTCCACCGCGTGCGCGTCGTGGGCGGGCTTGCGATGTTGGATGCACGGTGGCGGCGTCTCCGGCGGCGCTGGGGACGGGGACGTCTCCGGCGTCTGCGTTTTCGCCTGCGTGTCTCTTTGCTGGGCGGTGCTGGTCGGCATCGTCCCGGCCGCCACCACCGCGGCCGTGTGCTCCACCATTATTTCTCTCGTCTCCTCGTCCTTCTCCGCGACGATGTTTATCGTCGTCGGCGGTGTTGTCGCCCCTGCCCGAGTGCCCGACGTCGTCGTCGGATTTGCGTTTGCGACTGTTCCTGCCTCGATCGCGCGAGTCCCCGCGGCTCGAAGGTGGCCCGCGACGATCGCGTGAGTTCGCTCTCGGTCGACGTTCGCGAGAGTCCGCACGAGGCGGTCGAGCGCCGCCACCGGGACGAATCGCTCGACGCGGTGGTTTGCGTCCTCGGCCGCCGTCGGCGTCGTCATCGCCAAATCGATCGCGAGAATCGGTGCGATGCATCGATGGCGGTGAGCCATCTCGACCGCGACCACCGCGGCCTCTGCCTCTACCCTCACCTCTGCCTGCGCCTCTGCCTTGACGATCCGCCGCCGCTGCCTGCAGCGCTTCTTCGTGCTGCTTTTGAATATCCTCTGGGATGTGTGCGGGCGGCGGCGGTGGGCGCCCACGCGGAGGCGCCGCCGCACCTGGCAGTGCCGGTGGAGGCGGCGGCGCTGCGGGCTTCGCGCGCGAGCGACGACGAGGATTATCTTCATCCTCTTCGCGTTCAACGTTGTCCTCGTCGTCGTCGTTGCTCAACATCGCTACGGGACCTTCGTTGTCCTTCTTGTCTTCATCCTCATCGACGCCTTGCGCGAGCGTCAACACCGTATCTTCATCATCATCGTCAAACGACGGCGGACCTGATGCGTTGACGCGAGGCGGCGGCGGCGCCGCGGGCATGGGCGGGAGCGGCGCGACGGGCGCCGCCGGCGCCATCATCGGCGGAAGGTCCATCAATCCCGGAATCATCATCATATTCACATCCGCCGCGGCGCCCGAAGCCAAGAGTTCTTGCTGACGCTTTAAACTTTCCGCCATCTTCTTCAAGCCTTCGAGCGAGGTGTCCATGGACATGATACCCATGGGATCGAGCGGGTCCACGACGCCAGGCGCGCCCATCATCATCATCGCTGGGTCCATCATCGCGGGCGTGGCGGCGGCGGTGAGCTCGCTCGCTTTACGCGCATTCGGTGGTGGTGCACCGGGTGGGAGTGGCGGCATGAATCCAGGTGGGAGTGGCGGTGGCGCCGTAGTGGCGGGTTCGCCTTCGCCCATCTCATCTCCTCCCGGCGCCGCCGCTTCGTCTTCACCTCCACCCGCTCCGAGCGCCAGCGGCGTTTGATTCTCGTCACCAGCAGCCCCGATCGCTAACGTATCCTTCCCGCGCTCCCGCAAAAACCCAAACATCTTGTTAAATTCATCCTCCGCGGCGACGAGCTGGGTAGATTCGCCCGTCGGCGCCACTAAAATCCCACCCGTCGTCGCTTCCAACTTGGTTTGCGGAATCCCGTACGCGTGCTTTGTGCGAACAATCTCCACTGTCGTATCCGCTGCGAGCGGACAATCTTGAATCCAGTGCCCGCCTTGATTACACTTGAAACAAATGTACCCAGGTCCAGGTGGACCATCCGGGCGGGTGCCTCGTCCGCCGCCTCGCCCGCCTCGTCCGCCCCCTCGCCCAGCGTTGGCTAAATTCGCCGCTTGCTTTTCTTGCTCCCATTGCTGCGTCTGTTCGCGCGCCATGCTCGCCAGAGGATCATCCTCATTCGTACCATCAGCCGAAACCTCACCATTTCTATTATTCACGCCAGAAATCTTATTCAAATTCATCTGTAAACGTCGCGCTTGGCTCTTGGATGGAATTTGCGACACATCCGGCGGCGCCACGTACACCACCTTCTTCACCACATCCGACCCTATCGCGCTCCCCACCGCAGACTGCTTCATCGACGGCACGCGCTTCACAATCACAGACGTATTCTTCCACACCAATGCGCTCTCATCGTTATATTCGCTCGAATCTTGCGCGTTTACGAGCACGAGCTCACATGCGTGATCCTTGCCCAATCCTTTCTTCTCGACAATCAATCGCTTGAGCTCGGATACAGCCAAGAACGACCCATCAAACGTGAGCGTATCGAACGTCTTCGCAGACTTAAACTTGTAATGAATCGATCCCGACGCCATCGTGCGCGTCGACCGTCGTCGTCGTCGTCAAAGGCGAAGGATTAAATGAAATCTTCTCTTCACCGATGGCGGCGATTTGGATCTCTGCTCCGTGCGCCTCTACGCCGTCGTGTGCGGTGAATGCGACGCGAGACGCGCGATGTGCGCGCTCGACGTTAGTTCTTTGTCGCGCCTCCGCTGCTGCAGCTCGTTCGAGCGCGAGTGCGGGTCAACGCGCGCCAGAAGCGCGACGATGAGTGACGAGCTGCGCGCCGTCAACGTCGCTCGTCCTCAGACGCCGCCGCCATGGAGCGCGAACGCGCGGTGACATTCGACGCCGGAACGAACGCTGACGAAGATATGGATGCGGAGCGCGGCGAGACGGATGCGCACGCGCGATCGGCGGCGCACATGCGGACGGAATCCGCGGCTTCGATGCTCGAACGCGATGACGTGTGTCACTTGACCATGTCGGGGCGTGAAGCGCTCGAGGCGTACGAAAAGCTCGGCCCGCTCGATGGTGATGTAGAAATGCCGCGGCTTGGTTCGACACTCGCGGCGTTGTTGAATTTTGCCGCTGCGTTTCGAGTGTTTAAGCGGTTTTTGATTACCACGGAGAGCGTGATCGTGAGCGCGGTATCCGTGGCGTCGACGTTGTTTTTCATCCTGTACGAGATTGATGGGCATAGATTGGGCGTGAACGTATCGTGGACGTTTGTGTCGTTTGCGATAATTTATCCATTGACTGGGTCGTTGGATGCGGCGTTTCGTAGGCGTGAGGAGGCGTTGAAGCAGTTGAGCGTGTTCAAGACGAATGTGCTCACATTCTACTTGGGGCACCGCGACTGGGATTGGGGCGAGAACGGTCGGGCAAAGTTGCCGGCGAAGCACGTGAACGAAGTGCGCTGGATGATGGTGCAGCTGGTGTGCGATGTGAGAAACTTTCTGACGGCGCCCGAGGTGGCGAGGTTGGTTCACTTGAATACGTCGCGCGGCAAGGTTGCGTGGGAAAAGGGACGAAAGATTCAATGGGCCATCGCACAGCGCGTGCGAGCGTCGTTCCAAAAGTTATCGCTTACGACAGAGGTGCTGAAGTATGCAGGCATGCCCGGGAACGAGTCGGCGAGACTGCGGCAGTTTCACAAGGATGCGTACATGGCGTGGGAGAATTTGCGCTTTTTAAAGACGTATCGCACGCCCATGGCGACACGTGCGTTCGCGCGCGTATACATCCTCATTCATCCAATTTTTTGGGCACCGTACTACGCGTACATCGTCAGCGAGATGCTTCACGATGAAGCTGGTGGATACACTGGCGAGGATGTGTACGAGGTGCCGACATATACGAAAGGCTTGGTAATGTTCTACGCGTGCTGTCTGTCCGTCATCACCTCGCTCGCCATGCTCGGGTTGTTCAACGTGCGCTATAGCTTAGAAGATCCATTCGCGACGAAAGAACGTCTCTCTGAGAGCGAAGGCGAGTATTCCCATCGGTACACGCGCGGGCAAGACCAAGTGCTCATCAACAAGGAGCTTCGTGAACTCGTGGGGGAACTCGTGGTTGAGTTCAAGGATACGTTTGAAACATCTGGAGGGGGCATGCCTGCGGATTTGTACCCGTTGCCGTCGAGGTCGAGATTGCAAACTATCGAACTCGAGGTGCCTGAAGTCTTATACACCACGCAAACGAGCCTTCGCCGTAGGATTCCCACAAAGGCATTGGGCGACGAAGAGGCGAATGCGTCGCTCTGAGTCGCACGACAACGAACGAATCATTTCGCGCTTGCCTTGCTTTGCGCTACATTGTACTAACAATTGTGAACTAATCCATAGTGTTACTAAAACTAAAAGTAAAGGTTGCGCGCTAAATCTTATGTCCGACGAATCGGCGGGCGCGCACGACCGCCATCGCACCCGTGCACGCACTCAGCGCGAACCATGTCGCAGCGTACCCAAGATGTTGTTCTGGAGCCACTGGAAATGTCATCAATGACTCTTTCTCCACGGCTAACGGATATTGCGGCGCATCAGCCTGACCGCTACTCCCGGCGCCGTCATCGCGCGCCGCGCGCACGGCTTGAATCAAAGGCGTATCTTCCGGCAATCCACACGCCCGTGCGATCGCAGGCGCATCCAACCAATACCAAGTATCTTTCTCAGGGTTATTATCCGGCGTAAATCCCCCTTTAGTCTCTGACGTGCGCACCACAGCTTCTGTTTTCACGCACGCGCCGGCTCGAGCGTCCACATCCGCCCACGTATCCGGCGCCCAACCTCTCAACAATAACACCGTTCCCGCCTCTCCGCGCGTCTTCGCGCGCCCATGCAGCTTCACCGGAGTCACAATGAGATGCCCAGCGATCGTGACCCCGCACACGCTTCGCGCGCGAGGCCCAATCCTCACCGACTTGGCCAAGTCCAACTCCCCCGCCACGGCGCACGTCGCGTACTCCTCAATTCCATCGCGTCCCACCACCGCATCGCCCGGTAACACGCGCGTGCGCAGCGCGCGCGATCGCGCATCGATGGCGACGATCTTTTCCTCGCGCCTGACGAGCTGCCACGCGCCGAGAGCGCCCGTGAGCGCGCAGGGAAGGAGGAGCAACGCAGCGCGCTCCGGTGAGCCTGCTTCAGACGCCGACGCCGCGCGCGTGGATGCGCCGCGCCGAGAGGCGAACGACGCCGACGCCGTCGACGTCGAGACTGCCGACGCCGTCGACGCGGGCTTGAGCGCATCGCGCGCGACGCGCGCGAGTTGACGACGCGCGGCGCGGATGAGCATGTGGAGCGTGCGCCGAGAAGTGATGCTTGGTGCGCACTGCGCCGCGCCACATCGTCTCGTCGCGCCGGCGGGGGGCATGGATGACGCGCGTCGTCGTTGTCGTCGTCGTCGCGAGTCGCGGCCGACGCGGCGGTGGTCGTCGCCGCCCGCAGACGAGGCGCCGGAGGATGAGCGCTCGGGGAACTTTGAGCGTCTGGTGAGACGCAACGCCTGGTTGTTCCCACAGCCCGAGCTCGATGCCGATACCGCCGCACTTGATGCGTTTTGGCTTTCAAAAGGTATCACGGAGGAGCACGAGCGCAAGGCGCTGATTTCTATGGGGCGAGATATCGCGAATGACGTCGCGGCGAGGATGATGTACGGCGAGCCAGACGCGCTCGGGCACGCGTTAAATCGTCTCGAGGCTATATTTCCGAGCGACACGAACGTGGCCAAGATGTTGTGGCAGTGCCCAGAGGTTTTACAGTTGCCGCTGAGCGAAATCGCGCAGCGGTTGATCGCATTCAAGCGCGCGTTTCCAAAAATGGACGCCACGCGTTTATTAGAGTCAAATCCGCGCGCGTTGCTCTTGGACAATTTACAAGACGTATCCCTCGCCCTTGACGAGCTTCAGCGCGACTTCCCGCGCGTAGACATGCAGCGCGTGATCACTCTTGAGCCACACGTGATTCAAGCAGAGCTACCGGATCGCGTGCGCGTCTTACGCGCGCTCGATCCCGCGCTTCGGCCGCCCAGTCTCGCCGCCTTCTACCCCGAAGTCGCCCGTCGCGACGTCAACTCACCCGCCAACATCAAGCCTCCAATGTCAAACGCGCAACTATTCGCAAAAGTATTTTTATTAGTCACAGAATCCGCCGCGCGCGAGTCCACGACGTAGCGTTGTGGACGTTAGAATTCTCATAGAAATGTACTGTACACCAATGTCCCACAAAAGTCCCGCTGACACAAAAGCTCAGCCGCCACTCGCCGCCGCGCGCGCACCGCATTCCCGTCGCCCTCGTCGCGCCATCATGCCCGCCGCCGCCGACACCGCCGAACGAACGTTTGAATCCATCGGTGTGTGCGCCGAACTCGCCAAGGCGTGCGCGTCGCTCGGCTGGCGCGCGCCGACAGATATCCAATGCGCATCCATTCCTGAGGCGCTCAAGGACCGCGATGTTATCGGGCTCGCGCAGACCGGGTCGGGTAAAACCGGCGCGTTTGCGCTACCGATATTACAGTCGTTGTTAGATGCCCCGCAGGCGTTTCATTCGTTAGTGTTGAGTCCAACACGGGAGTTGGCGATACAGATTGCAGAACAATTTGAGACGCTCGGGGCGAGTATCGGTGTGCGGGCGAGCGTGCTCGTGGGTGGCGTAGACATGACAACGCAGGCGATACGGTTAGGTAAGCGTCCTCATGTGATCGTGGGTACACCTGGTCGGGTGGTGGATCACTTGGAGAATACGAAGGGGTTTTCTTTGCGCGCGCTGAAGGTGCTTGTGCTCGACGAAGCCGACCGACTGTTAAATTTGGACTTTGAGGAGGAAATTGATAAAATTTTGCGCGTCATTCCGAGTGAACGTCGCACGCAGTTGTTTAGCGCAACGATGACGAATAAAGTGGCAAAGCTGCAGCGTGCATGCTTGAGAGATCCGGTGAAAGTTGAGGTGAGCGCGAAATATTCCACCGTGGAGTCGTTAAAGCAGCACTATTTGTTTATCCCGGCGAAACATAAGGATTGCTACGCGACGTTTTTGTTTAATGAGCTCAGTGCGTCGACGTCGATTGTTTTCGCGCGAACGTGCGATTCAACGCGCAAGTTGGCGCTCATTGCGCGAAACTTGGGCTTTGGAGCTGTGCCTATTCACGGACAAATGTCACAACCGAAACGCATCGCAGCGTTGAATAAATTCAAGTCTGGTGAACGCAACATTTTAATCGCCACCGACGTCGCGTCGCGTGGTTTGGATATTCCATCTGTAGACGTGGTGATTAATTATGATGTGCCGCAAAACTCGAAAGATTACGTGCACCGCGTCGGGCGCACGGCGCGCGCTGGACGAAGCGGTTTGGCGGTGACCCTTGTGACGCAATACGACGTCGAACTGTACCAAAAAATCGAGCGCTTGATTAACAAAAAGCTTGACAAGTATCCGTTAGAGGAAGAAGCGGTGATGTTGTTGTATGACCGCGTGAACGAAGCGCAGCGGATTGCGATTCAGCAAATGCGTGATCAAGACGACCGCAAGGGCAAGGGTGCAAAGCGCGGGTTCAAGGATGACGATGACGCGGACGCGATGTTGCGCATGTTGGGTAAGAAGGATTACGGCGGTGATGACGGTAAGCCGCGCGTGACAAAGCAGTCGAAGACAAATGGTGCTCGAGGGTTCCCGAATAAGCGGCGATGACAACGACGACAACTGCGTATAGCCTACAAGACTAGATTTTATAATTCGTTTTACTTCGCCGGTACCGGTACGGTTAAAATATATTACTACAATTATCACAACACCTAGGCGACATTCATTCGTCATCTTCACCAAAAGTCATCGCACCGATAATCTTGCGTTTTTTCTTCCTTTTCGTAGACTCTAATTCCGCTGCATTATCCTCCGTGTCGTCTCTATCGTTGCTAGTAACGCCGTCTTCAACGACGCCGATGGCGTCTTTATTCACTCTACCAACTTGCGGCCGAGCGGCTGGACCGATGCTCCCCGCAGACGGCGGCATAGCAGGACCAATCGATGGCGGCATAGCGGGCCCGATGGATGGCCTAATGGATGGTCCGATGTCCCCCACGTGGTCGTTTCCGTCGCCATCGTCCTCCGTCGCGGCTGCCGCTACGCCATCCGCCGTTCGCCGCGCGCTCTCCTCGACATCTCGCACCGCCTTCTCAATCGCCTCCCGCACCTCCGCGCTCGCATCATCCTTCAAGCACTGCAAAACACTTCGTCCCTTCTTGCTCACTGCGCACGGATTCACCTTTTTACGAATAAGAAACGCAATTAAGCTCAAATCTCCAGTCGGCGCCGCCAAGTGCAAGGCGTTTTCGCTCTTATACGTCATCCCTTTCGCGTTCGCCCCACGTTCGACCAACGCCTTCGCCACGGCGGTGTTACCCTTCATGCACGCAAAGTGAAACGCCGTGACCCCATCAACGGCTTCTGCCGCCACCCTTGCGCCCTGCGCGCATAAAAGCTCGACGCACTCGAGCGCGCCGGCGTACGCCGCCAAGTGCAACGGCGTCCTCTTATGCGCATCAATCGCATCCAGCGCCAACGCATCCGCCGCCAACGCGGCATTAAGCGCCGTCACATCATTTGCCCGCGCCGCATCGTGCGCTCGAGACGACTTGGGCGCGCGCGCATGCGCCGCGTGCCCGCGTTTCTTCGTTTGGTTGTCCCGCATAATCAGTCTCTGTCGCACACTCACGCGACTGCAGCGCGCGCGTCGCCCTCTCGCGCCTCGTCTCGCGCGTCTGCGCGCGCACCACGTCGCGTTCGATGCGCCCAGGCGCGTGTCTCGCGCGCGCTCGCACCACCGCGCGCGTGCAGGCGTATGAGGACACACAAAGCACCACGAAAACAACACAAAAAGCTCCACCATGTGCGCGCGACATGTGACGCACGCCATCGCCGCACTGTATGCCCACACGACGCACACCCGCGTGTGCGCACCGCATGCGTCGTGCGTGCGCCATCCCGCGCCCTCGCGCGGTCGCGCGCGTCAGAACGCATCGGGAGCTCGCCCGCGGCGCGTCCGTCATGTCCCACATTCGTGAGCTCACATCCAAGCTCACATTGCGCGCATCGCCATCGCCGTCGCCATCGCCGCAACCGCGCTCGTTTCTCGATGCCGTGCCCGAACATTTACTGTGTCCAATTTGCCGACAGACGCTGCGCGAGCCGACGCGATTCGCGTGCGGGAAACACACGTTTTGTGCGGGATGCGTGGTACAGTGGGAGGACGCGTCGGCGAGCCGCGCGCGGCGTCGGGATGTGCCGTGTCCGATGTGTCGCGTCAGCGCGCGCGTGAGTGGATTGAGCAATTCTGTGGATAAAGCTAAGATTCGTATGCTGCGGTGTACGGTGATTGCGTGCGGGTGCGGGCGCGAGGTGAATTTGTTGAATGACGCGGGGACGCACGAGTGCGGGATGTCGTCGGGGACGCTCGGGATGGCGTTTGGGTCGTCGGGCGGCGGCGGCGCGCGCGTGGATGCTCGCGTCGTTGACGACGCCGTGCATGATGCTGACATTGATACTGATGATGATGATGATGATGATGATGATGATGATGATGATCCGTTATACTTGTGCCCACATTGCGAAGAAGATTACATTCGAGACGCCGGCGTCGATGTCGCCGACGGCGAAGACTACGATTCCAGCATTCTTCCTGAAACGTGCTTCTTCCGCGGTATGCGCGAATTCAGCGAACACGTCGTTTTTGAGCATAACTATGGGCCACGTTCGCGCCCGGCGGTGTGTCCGATGTGCGCAGCGTTACCGCACGGCGACGCTTCGATGCTCGTGCGTGATTTGTACGATCACGTCTGTCGGCGGCACGCGTTTGATTGGTCGTTGTACATGCCGGATATACACCACGTGAATGAATACGACGTGATTGCGGAGACGATTCGTATCAGTCGCGAAGAGGCTGAACGCGCGGGGCACGTGTTCACGTGACGTCGTTCGACCGCGAACGGCGTCGCGTCCTGAACGCGCGTAACGAAACGATGTAAAACCATGTGTACAAAATGAATGTGTGAATTATGTTTGTTTTCACTGCTAAAATTCTATACATCATCGTCCCGGCGACGTGCGCGTGTGATCATGAGTATGTTCTACTTGACCTTGCCGTCGCGAATTTGTTGGTACATGTCGATGGTTTGATGCATTAAGAGCTTGCGAATGTTTTGTCCTTCGCCGCGCATGCGTTCCTCGAGCATCGCGCGCAACGACCCGAGCGGGGGTGGCGTCGATTCCGTGGGCTGGTTTAACAATCGATCGAATACGACTTCCCATAACTCGGTCTTCCAGTATCGTCGCAGAGGCTGGCGTTGGCGATAGGTGTTGGTCGTGCCGGGCGTGAGCTCGACATCCATGTACGAGCCGTAGAGGAGGCAATGAATCGTCGAGGCGATGGCGTAGCAATCGGCTTGATAGGTCCATGGCTTGCCGTGCATCATTTCGATGCATCGGAAGGCTTCGGCACCGGCATCGCCGACAAATGCAGCTTCTTCGGGGTACATCGTCAGATCAATGGCGCGTCCAAAGTCAATCAACGCCAAGCCTTTTTGGGTCCAAGATCCGGGGCGATGCGCCGCCCAATCGCACCAGTCTTCGCCGCCGTTGCGTAAGAGTAAGTTGTCGGGTTTCAAGTCGGCGTGCACGATACCAGCGCCGTGAATCCACTCTACCAAGCGCAACATTTCGACAGCGTAGTACATCACGAGAGTCTCGTGCATTTGCTTGCCGTCACGAAGGTAGGAGTTGAGGACGTCTTGCAACGTGCCGTGCTCGCCGAATGGCATCACGAGCGCGCCCATGGTGGCATCGTCACCGTCGCTCGATTGTCCACCGAGCAAGTGCAACGCCGTAGGCTGCGCCCAGTTCACTGCAGCTGAAGCTTCGGCTGGGAGACGCTCGCGCAAACGACGTGCGATGACGAATTCCCACTTGGCGTAGCGAGACTCCTGCACCTTGACGGCGTACGCGCCAATGTCTTCGTCATTCGATGTCTGCGCTTTGCTTGCAAGTTCTGCTTCGTAGACCTCGGCGTGAGCGCCTTCACCAACGCGTCCTTTGAAAACGTACGAAATATTGCCGAGCGTAACCTTCACGCCGGCGGCGGCGCGCTTGCCACTCTTGCTTACGCATTTGGCAGCTTCGGAGAGCGTCGCCACCGTAGACGCATTCGTGTCGACTTCAACACCCGCTTGCATGCACAACGCGGGCTCGAGTGATCGAAGATGCGCATCCATGGCGTCAAATTCGAATGGATTGACGAGTACTAACTGTGCTGTGGATGCGACATCGGCTAAGGCTGGGCGCTTGACGTGCGAGGACGGCTTGGGCGTAATTTCTCGGGCGCCTAATGGACGACGTTGCGTCGCCGACGATGGCACCGGGGTTTCCGCCATCGAAAACTTGGGAATGAATTCAGTGTCTTCGCGAATGCTCAACCCGCCGAGGTCGCTGGGAATCGCTACGGTGTCTTCGCGAATGAAGAACCCACCGTCGTCATTGTCGTCGGCGCGCTTGTTGGCTGGCGATCGAGAAGTGCCGAGCGCCACTGGCTTGCGAGCTTCGGCGAGTCGTGCAGCGAGCAAGTCTTTGGGTAATAAGCACGTATCCTCACGAATACAGAAACCACCATCATCGTCTTCTTTCTCTGCAGCAGCAGCGTTCCTGGGCTCTTCTCGCGCTGACTTCTTTGCCGCGCGATCGCCTTCGCTCGCGTCAGCTTCGTACCCACCTTTACCCGTGGCAACAGAATCGGAAAACATGCTCATAATATCCCCCCAAGCTTCTTTGGTGCAGATAGTCATCGTTGGATCGTGCGCGGCTGCGCGCGTGCCCTCCTCATCCGCCGTCCATCGAGCGCCAGCGCGCACCTTTGGTGCGATGACGGGCTTTGCAGCCGCCGCCATCACTCCCGCCGCGCAAGTGCCCGCGGTGATAGACTGCGCTTCTGATGGTTCACTTGCACAAGACCCAGATCGCGAGCCGACGGGCGGTGGTGGTGCCGCGTACGTACGCTTGGATACAATGTCATCCTCTGTCTCGTGAGGACGCGCCGCCTTGAGCGAAGAATCATGCTCATACGTCGCTTGCACTGCACCTTGCGGAAGCTCTGACGACCGCACATCATCGTCACACTCCATGTCACACTCCATGTCGGACGCATTGACGTTGTTGATGGCCGGAACTTTGATGATGGGCTCGCGCGAAGGACTCGGCCGAGCGGGCGCGCCGTGGACTGAAATCCAAGCCGCAACGCGATTCTCCTCGTAGCACACTTCCTCACCATCTACCGAACGGAGCTGCGCGGGACGAAAGCCACGATAGAGTGTCGTCGGACGCTGGCCTGGCGCAAGCGGCGGCGCAGGGGCGCCACGCTGATGATACAACATTGGATTGTGGCTCAAATCCCCGTTCGCCTTCACTCCGTCGACGCGTTGGCGCAACAAACCACCGCCAGCGGTGCTCGTGCCAGCAGCAGCCGTGCGTGCCGTGGCCGCGGCGACTGCATCACGATCGATGCACTCGGTGTCTTCGAAAATTTCAAGTTCTTCCGTGGGAAGAGTCATCTTGCGCTTACTTTGCGTGATGCGTTGACCAGCCCATTGCGACGCGCACGCCGTGTTCTCCTTGCGCACATCCTTGTACCCACCCAACGCTTTCCACTGCGCGACGTTTTCTCGCGACGGCATAGGCGCTCCGTTTTCATCATCTTCGTAAATCTGCAATCCACCGCTCGGAATGTTGGCATTTTCGCGAGACGATGACGGCTGCTTTTGTTGCCTCTGCGGCGCCGAGGACAACCCGCCGCCCGTGCCCGCTGGGCGCGCGGTTGATAATCGCCCACCACGACCGCGCAAGGTGTCTCCAAAGTTACGCACAATTTCTTCACCTTGCTCCTCGTCAATTTCCCCGCTCTCGATGCGCTTTTGCGTGCGTCGAACCATGCGATGTTGAAACGCCGAGTACGAAGCGCGCAAACGCTCGAGCGGCTCGGCGCGCATCGCGATGCCATTTTCATACGCCTCATTTGCAGCACCATACGCTTGTCGAACCTCTAAAAACGCCCCATACGCCTCATAAAACAATGCTTGCTTCTGACCAATGGAGTTTGCCTTTAAAAACTTGAAAATATCCCCCGGCTCGGCGCAACAATCCGCGTACTTAATCCACACCCGCAAGTACCGCGCATCCTCCTTATACTTATCCTCCTCCTGTAACTCGCGCGCACACCGCTCAAGCAACGGCAATAACTCTTTATCACGCCCACTCCCAGTCGCATACGTCTGCTCCGTCCATTTAATCAATGAACACCACTCCCCGAGCGCGTCTTCGCTCGTTCCGCTCAACGCCCGCGCCCAACGCGCGCGCTTCTCCTCCTCCACCGCATCGCCCCCAGCGCTCGCGCTCACCCCCGTCGCCGCCGAGCTCAACGCCGAGCTCAACGCCCGCGCATCCCTCCCGCGTTTTAACGGCTGAACATTCTCCTTCGAGAGCTCCCACGCGAATTCAACGTCGCCATCCGCAACGATGCGCTGGTTCGTATCCCTCGGCGCCAAGGGCGAGCGCATCGTCGATGATGGCGTCGCCGTCGCGTCAGTCACCACCGGCGGCGTCATCACGCGCGTGGAATACACACAACGATGACGAACACGGCGATCTGTGTGCGAATGATGATTCGCGCAACGTCTGGTCGCGCGCGTCGACGTGTGGTGCCGCACGCGCGACGCGCGGGGGAACGAACGCCCACGACGTGCGCACGCCATCCATGACGCCGGATGTCCGAACACATACTATACCCATGCGTCGTCTATACACCGTTTATCGCGAGACCCCAGAACCACCCTCGGTGCGGCTCAACCACGTATTGGAATATATTTAAAATCATGAGCTGTACGGCATAAATACACGTCGTCCGTGAGCCACAGACCGGGGCACGCGCGCGCGCACCGCATCGGTACAGTACGACGCCCATCATGTTTGCCGTGACCGCCTCCACGACCCGCCCGACCGTCGCGCGCGCGCGCGCGACGACCGCGAAAAAGTCTTCCGCCAAGGTTGTGAAGCCCGCCGCCGCGGTCCTTCGCGCCGATAAGGTACGCGCGCGCGCGATGCGATGCGATGCGATGCGATGCGATGCGATGGGTCGCGGGGTGACGATAACACGCCGTCGCGAGGCGCGCGCGGCGTCGCGGACGCCTCGCGTGCAATCGCGGCGCGATCGCGCGCGGTGCGGATGCGTGGGAAACTCGCGCATGGCGTCGATGCGCGCGAGGGCGGCGCGGGACGTCGCGCGATGGCGCGATGCGCGCGCGCGATGACGCGGGTGGGGTTTCGGGATCGCGAACCGAAGATCGCGCGCGCGCGATCGGGGCGTCGTCGCGCGATCGCGCATTGGCGTATCGCACACCGCGCGAGAACGATGGATGTGGATGATATGTGCGCGTGTGTGCGCGCGGTGTGCGATGGCTTTGCGCGCGCGCGATGGCGCGGCGGCGGCGATCGCGGGCGTGGGATCGTATCGAGGCTGTGGAGTGGATAAAGTCGCGCGCGAGTCGCGGCTTTTCCACGCGTAGGGCGTCGCGGATGCGTCGATGTGGATGCTTGAGCGACGGGGAGACGTGCGATGGCGCATGTTGTTCACGGTGCTCACGCGAGCGGTGTCCGAGGGTGGTGATGGGTGTTTGTACGCGCACGCGCGTTTGGAGCGTTTGAAACTGACCGACAAAACGCGCTTTGTGTCCCGACAGCTCGCGTTGGGCGCCGCCGTGACTGGCATGGTTGCCGAAGCTATGACCGCCGCGCCGGTCCAAGCGGCGACTGAGTTGGTTCAAGTGGCTGAGGGTGAGCCGTTCATCGTCAACTTGGCGTGGGCTGCCATCATGGCTACCTTTTCCTTCTCCTTGTCCCTCGTCGTCTGGGGTCGCTCGGGCTTGTAATGGGCACGCGCGGTGATTGAGTTTTTTGAGTTTACAACGAAGACTCGAGGAGAGAGAGAGAAAGCAAGCACACATGAGACCCGAGAGCGAGGTCTGCTACGTAGCATTTTAGGCTGATCGTCGAGAGATGATGTATCTAGTCGGTTATTTTTAACAATATTGATCCACGTTTCGCGACTCTAAACATCTAATCAAATTCATCATTTTACGCTCCAAAAACGTCATTCGTTCCCACGCGCGCGCCGGCGGGCGCGTGGATATTGAATCGCACAAGGTGAACTGAATCGAATATAATCGAATCGAATCGCCGCCGCCATCCATGGCGCTCGGTGCGAAGCGCACCAAGGCGCAATCTCGAGACGCTGCCGCTTCCGACGGTGGAGCGCGCAAGAGCGCGAAAACGACGCCGACGCAGAAAGGAACGGCGACGACGACGTCGTCGACGAATGTAGGAAAGATTAAGCTCACGTTGGAATGGATTTCGCGCACGCGTAATCGTTCAGCGAATGCGGAAGTGGCGGTAGTGAGAGATGTGATTGTGGACGTACACGCGAGCGTTACGGTTAAGGAGTTGTTTGATGCGTGCGTGCAGCTTCCACCGGGCGAGCATTCGTGTTCGTTGATTTGGGGTAATAATGAGTTGAGCTCTGCTGGATTATTGCATGGGGCAGAGAGCGGAGGGTGGCTGTTGGATGTGTTCGCTTTGCCGCCGGTGTCGCTGCGATTGATCGCGCCGAGCGGTAGTTTGTGTAGACATCCGACGTTAGGAGCTAAAGCGCGATGGAAACGATGCGTACCGATGGATGTGATGTGTGATGAGAAGTGCTTGATCGAGCCTCAGAAGGAGGAGCGCGGGAAGCGGGTAAAGATTGGCGTGCATGGGGCGAAAGAGTCGACAAAGGATGAATTTGACGCGGCGCCGGCGCAAAAGAGTAGACGAGCGTTACATCCAGGTCGTACAGACGAACACGGCATGATTTCACTGATTAAAGATCATAATGTATTCGAAGACGTCGCTGCAGGGGCTATTGTCGACGTTGGATCGGGATGTGGCTCTCTGGCTGCGGGTTTGGCCAAGGCTTTTCCGTCTCTGAGCGTATGCGGAATCGAGTGTCAGGAGCATTTAGTCATCGAAGCGCGACGTAAGTTTCGAGATGTAGATTTCATCAACGACAGTGCCGAGAATGTGCTATCGAAGTGCCGTATGGCGAAAATTGTCGTCGCCACGACTCACAACTTTGATCAGGAAACCATAAACTACATTTTGCGGACGTGCGCTGAACTTCCCATGTTGACGCACTTGATTGTCAATGAACCGCATTTATGTCGACCGGCGTGTCGAACGAAGCTTAAACTGTGTTGTTGTTTCGAACCTCTCGAGTCGCGGGAGATTAAAACGCATTGGGGCAACAGTTTCTTAAACTTTACAATTTACAAGCGTCACGTGCGTTGGGCGTTTGGCGGGCACTCTTTGCCGCGAGGTGAGGAAGCCGCCATCGCTTTAATTGAAGATAAAGTTGCCGAGAAATTTCTCATGAATGGTAGCGAGACGCAGTCGATGGATAATACCGGTCACTAATGCGCTCACGTAGCATATAATAGCACAGAATTCTTTTCACACATCAAAGCGTCCCCGTTCCAGAAAAAGAAGAGTGCGTGGGCTCCTCAGAAAGTGGCTTGCGTGCCTCATCCCCAACGCGATGTCTGCCCCACCCGTACCAGTGGGCGTACATAAAACAAAGTCTCGAGCGTTTTATGAATTCATTCGGCAAATAGGTGCGTCTCAAGGCGTCGTGTTTTGTAGATTTACCACGCGCGGATTGCTCACTTCTCGTTTGGATTGAGTGCGCGAAACCAGCTCTCGTCAACTGACGCGCGCGCGATTTTCACGTTATACAGGCGAGTGTAAGAGTAAAAGCGATGAAGATGTCATCATGCAGAAAGAATCCATGTATCTTCGCGCGTTACTAGGCGCACCAAAGATTGAAAAGGAGAGGATCAGAGAAATCATGCTTCGGTTAATGTACCTCGAGATGCTCGGACACGACGCCAGCTTTGGATATATTCACGCGGTCAAGGCGTGTGTAGAGTCCGACGTGACGATTAAACGCAGCGGATACCTGGCCACGAGCTCGTTTCTGAATGAGAACCATGACTTGATTATACTTATTGTGAATACAGTGCAACAGGATTTACGAAGCGACGATTACTTGGTGGTGTGCGCGGCGTTGACGACGATTACAGAGCTCGTGAATGAGGACACTGTGCCTGCAGTATTACCGCAAGTTGTAGATTTATTGATGCATTCGGTGAGCCACGTGAGAAAGAAGGCGGTGATGGCATTGGCGAGATTTTATCAGAAGAGCCCGCAGAGCGTCAGTCACTTGCACGGAAAATTTAGAGAGATGATTTGCGACAAGGATCCTAGCGTGATGTCCGCGGCGGTGTGCGCACTGTATGAACTCATATCTACCGATCCCACGGCGCACAAAAATTTGACGTCGAGTTTCGTGAGCGTGTTAAAACAAGTGATTGATAGAAGGTTGCCCAAGGCGTACGAGTACCACAAGACGCCGGCGCCGTTTGTGCAGATTAAATTGTTGAAGATTCTAGCCATTCTAGGCGCGCACGATCGAGAAACGAGCAGTGAGATGTACTCTGTGCTTGAAGACACGCTCGCGCGAGCAATATTGTCTAAGAACCAAATTGGCAACGCGCTGGTGTACGAGACAGTGAGGACGATTGCGAGCATTTATCCAAACCCGCAGCTCTTGGCGCAGTGCGCGCTTGTTATTTCTCGCTTCATTAAAAGCAGAAATAACAACTTGAAATACGTCGGTCTTAATGCTTTAGCGTGTATAGTAAACGTGAATCCAAGTTACGCCGCTGAGCATCAGATGGCGGTCGTGGATTGCCTAGAAGACCAAGACGAGACGCTGCGTAAAAAGACGCTCGACTTGTTGTACAAAATGACCAAGCCAAATAACGTCGAGGTTATCGTTGAACGCATGCTGGCGTTCTTGAAACGTGATGGCGATAGATATAGCGATCAGTACGTGCGCGCCGAAGCGGCGTCGCGCGTTGCCGAACTTGCCGAAAGGTACGCCCCAGACGCCAAGTGGTACGTGGAGACGATGACGGCGTTGTTTGAAAGCGCCGGGGACGTGGTGAAGCCATCGATTGGCCAAAGTTTGATGCGACTCATCGCAGAAGGTACGGGAGACGCCGTTGCTGATGAATTATCACGCAAATCCGCGGTGAATGCCTACGTGAAATTATTCAAGCGACCGAAACTGCCGTTGGTTCTCTTGCAAGTCATGGTTTGGGTCATCGGTGAGTTTGGCGAGCTGAGCGGCAAAAGCTCCGAAGAGCTCATGGACTTGCTAATTGATGCAGTAGATACGCAAATGGAAGGAAACGCGATTGAAACTCTGGCACTGAGCGCAATTGCGAAAATAGCTACGCGCTCTGGTGGTAGTTTAAGTGCCAAGGCGTTGTGCGCAGTGGAACGAAATACGTCGAGCAAGTCCATCACTAAGCAACAACGAGCAAATGAAATCATGGCGCTCATGGCTGAGTCTCCATCCGTACGCACCAGTGTTTTAGCGCCATACGCAATGGAATTGACGATTGATCGTTCGCTGGCGGTAATGAATCAGCACGTCGCCAACGCGCTCGCGCAAGGCGCCAAGTCGTACCAGAGCAAGGCGCAGAGAGACGCCGAGAAGGCGGCGATGGCTGAGGCACAAAGTAAAGCGATCGAGTCAAGCGTCATGAAGGCAAAGAATTCTCGCGGTACTGGGCCGTTAGTATTCGAACATCACAAGGCGGATGTGCCTCAAGCACCTCCGCCACGTCAAGCGCCGGTGGACGACTTGGACATGTTCTTGGGTGGAGGCGCAACTTCGCCCGCGACAACCGTTGCCACCCAAATGCCTCCTCCTCAAAAGATTTCCGCGCCTGAAGTGGACGAATCAAAGGCAAAACTTGCCGACGCTTTGTTTGGCAATGCACCGCCGCGTAAGCAAGAGTCCGCACCGGTCACCCTGGCTGGCTTTGCGCCTCCTCCTCGAGGCGCGCCGACGATGCGCTCGTCAGCTCCGCCATCTGCCGCACCTTTTGATCTGTTATCTGCGCTCGATGCGCCGGCACCGGTGATACCAGCCATGACGAATCTAGTACCATCGTCATCGTCTTCGCAGACTCCTCCGGTAGATTTACTGTCGCAGTTAGATTTGATATCCGCGTCGCCCGCGGCGCGGCCTCAGCAATCTAGTGCAAACGCGCCCGTCGCCATGTCTGGAGGCGCGGCGAAGGGCAATCACGCGAAGGACCCATTCGCAGATCTTTTCAGTAGTCCTTAGTTGTACGTGTACATGTAAAATGATGATTTAATTTGAAAGCAGTTTTCTTTCAATGTTACAAGTTCATTGTCGAGCAAAGAAATTTTCCATGCGCAACGAGATACCGCGTGTTCGTCTAATACTATAATTGTGTTGTTGTCATGATGTATGACGCAGCTGCGCGCAGGCTAAATTAGCGCTTGCCCGCGTTCTTCTTTTGCATGTCCTCAAACTGGCGAAGGCCCGGGGACAAAATGTTGTACGCCACCCACGCGAGCACCGGCGCAAACACGAAGAAGATGGAAATGCGGCCGTCAATACCAGCG
>Ga0181558_10000348_pt1 | contig 43151 bp, 35 predicted proteins | sample 011ome_22_FD_133754 | JGI IMG/M metagenome (GOLD analysis project Ga0181558, IMG submission 133754) | Coastal salt marsh microbial communities from the Groves Creek Marsh, Skidaway Island, Georgia - 011507BT metaG (megahit assembly) | ecosystem: Environmental > Aquatic > Marine > Intertidal... | reverse complement strand
GTAGTTGATTTTGGGTGCTTCGGACGCCTTTTTCAGACAGGCGTAGTCAGCTTTGGCATCGTGGAGCGTGAAGGGTAGACGGCCGCCAAAAATCGTCTGATCAATCCACACCATACCGGCACCCAGCACATAGCCAAATTTATGCATGAAACCAGAGAAATTGCGGGTCGTGTAAAGCTCTTGGCCAAGCCAAGACTTTTGCACAGCCGTAGCGTAGTCGACAAGATCGCTAGGGGGCACTTCCTGTCCCAGCGCTGACATGACCGTCTCCGCGGCCAGCATGCCGCTCTTCATCGCAGTGTGATTGCCCTTGATTTTGACGCTATTAAGTGTCCCTGCGTCGCAGCCAATAACAAGCCCACCGGGAAAGTGCATTTTGGGAAGCGAGTTGTACCCGCCTTTGGCCAGTGCCCGCGCGCCATAGGCAATGCGAGTGGCTCCTTCAAGATACTTTCTAGTCTCGGGGTGGGTTTTCCAGCGTTGGAATTCTTCAAACGGGCTAACGTGGGGGTTGGCGTAGTTAAGATCGGTAATCAGGCCTAGGTAAACCTCGTTATTTTCGGCGTGGTACATAAAAGCGCCACCCGATGAATTACTCTCAGCCAGTGGCCAACCGAGGCCGTGAATGACTTTGCCCTCTTCATGCATTGCGGGGTCAATCTGCCAAATTTCTTTAATACCAATGGCGTAATGTTGCGGGTCCTTACCTTCGTCCAGGTTGAATCGGCTAATCAATTGTTTACCCAGGTGACCGCGGCACCCCTCAGCGAAAAACGTATATTTCGCGTGCAGTTCCATGCTGGGAACATAGCTGTCTTTTTGGTTACCTTCTGCGCTAACCCCCATTTCACCGGTTGCGATGCCTTTTACAGATCCATCTTCATGATACAAAATTTCAGCGGCAGAGAATCCGGGATAGATTTCTACACCTAGGCCTTCTGCTTGTTCGGCCAACCATCGACAGACATTAGCCATCGATACAATGTAGTTCCCCTCATTATGTGTGGGTTTGGGAATGAGAAAATTCGGTAGTCTTATGGCTGCTTTTTCGCCGGTATAGAAGAAAAAAGTGTCCTCAGTAACCGCCGTATTGAGCGGAGCGCCTAGGTCTTTCCAGTTGGGAAATAGCTCATTGAGTGCTTTGGGCTCCAGCACAGCGCCCGAGAGGATATGAGCGCCGACTTCTGAGCCTTTTTCAACCACACATACGGTCGTTTCGCGTTCTTGTTCTTGGGCAAGTTGCATAATGCGGCAGGCGGCGGAGAGTCCGGCAGGGCCTGCGCCCACAATGACAACATCAAATTCCATCGATTCGCGTTCCATGACGCTTCCCCTATAACTGGTAAATAGCTTGACTCACGGCAAAAGGTTTACTGTCAAGTAACCTTTTTGAACTTTGAGTATGTTACTATACATGTCGAATGGTGCCAGAGTGTACCGTAGCGCATTTGGCGTAAAACACCGGGTTTAGCAGGGCTAATGCCGATGAAACCCTTGTGCCTTGACGCGAGTATCGGTAAAAAGGCACCCGACTTTTAAAGTTTATCAAATTACTTGGCCGCGTGACATTGGCACGCGGTACAGCGTTTGCCCATAGAAATGATGGAGAGGCTATGAAAGCACTGGTCGCAGTGAAGCGGGTCGTTGACTACAACGTCAAGGTCCGTGCTAAATCTGACGGTTCTGACGTCGAACTCAATAATGTCAAAATGGCGATAAACCCATTCTGTGAAATTGCGGTTGAAGAAGCCGTGCGTTTAAAGGAAGCGGGCACTGTTTCTGAGATTGTTGTGGTCTCGGTGGGTGATAAAGCCTGTCAAGAGCAGATCCGTACGGCGCTAGCACTGGGCGCTGATCGCGGTATTCATGTAGAGGTGGTAGGTCGTCCTGAACCGCTGGAAGTCGCCAAGCTGTTGAAGGGCGTTGTAGCAAAAGAAGAACCTCAACTTGTGATTCTCGGCAAGCAGTCCATAGATGGCGATAACAATCAAACAGGCCAGATGCTGGGTGCGTTGGCAGGTATGCCTCAGGGTACCTTTGCATCCGAGATTAAAATCGACGGTGACAAGCTCAACGTGACTCGCGAGGTAGATGGTGGTCTTCAGACTCTGTCTCTGTCGCTACCGGCCATCGTAACAACCGACCTTCGCCTTAACGAGCCGCGCTATGCGTCGCTCCCCAACATCATGAAGGCAAAAAAGAAGCCTCTCGACGTAACGACACCCGCCGATCTGGGTGTTGAGATTAAACCTCACGTGACCCAGCTCAGCGTGGCGCCACCACCAGAGCGATCTGCTGGTATCAAAGTTGAGGATGTGGCTCAACTTGTGGATAAACTCAAGAACGAAGCGAAGGTGATCTCATGAAAACGTTAGTCATTGCAGAGCACGACAATACATCTATCAAGCCTGCCACGTTAAACGCGGTCGCTGCCGCGCAAGCGTTGGGTGGGGATATCGATATTTTAGTTGCTGGCGAAAACTGCTCGGGGGCAGCGACCGAGGCTGCCGCTATCGCGGGTATTGGCAAGGTGTTGTCAGCCGATAATGGCGCCTATGGCCATCAACTTGCCGAGAACGTTTCGCTACTCATTGCCGATGTGGCCGCCGGCTACGACAACGTGGTGGCGCCAGCGACCACTAACGGTAAAAACACCATGCCACGCGTGGCCGCCTTACTCGACGTGGCACAGATTTCCGACATCATTAGCGTCGAAAGTGCCGATACGTTCACGCGTCCTATCTATGCGGGTAATGTTATCGCCACCGTCCAGTCAGCTGATGCCAAGAAAGTCATCACGGTGCGTACAACCGCCTTTGACGCAGCACCGGCCGAGGGTGGCAGTGCGAGTGTTGAGGCTGTCGCTGCTGTTCATGACGCGGGTTTATCTACTTTTGTCAGCGAAGAAGTGGCCGAGTCTGACCGCCCTGAGCTCACCGCTGCGTCGGTAGTCATCTCAGGGGGCCGCGGCATGCAAAATGGCGACAACTTTAAGTTGTTGGAAGGTATTGCCGACAAGCTCGGCGCCGCGATCGGCGCCTCGCGGGCGGCGGTCGATGCGGGCTTCGTACCCAACGATTATCAGGTGGGTCAGACCGGTAAGATTGTTGCGCCTGATCTGTACATCGCGGTGGGTATCTCCGGTGCTATTCAGCACTTGGCCGGTATGAAGGACTCCAAGGTGATTGTCGCTATTAACAAAGACGAGGACGCACCGATTTTCCAGGTAGCGGATTACGGTCTCGTGGCCGATCTGTTTGCAGCGTTGCCCGAGTTCGAAGCTGCCCTCTAATAATCGACTTCGATTAACGCATAAAAAAGCCGGCATTGAGCCGGCTTTTTTGTGTCGGCGACCTCAATTCAACCTACAACCGATTGATGAGCCAATGGTTTTAGCGTCACTAGGATTCAAATTCGAGCAGTAGATCTTTGGCGTCGATCTGCGAACCCGGTTGTACATGAACGGTTGTAATGGTGCCATCACGTTCGGCGCGAATAGAGGTTTCCATCTTCATAGCCTCGATGGTGAGTAGAAGATCGCCTGCTTGAACCTGCGCACCACCTTGTACTGCTAGTGAGACCACGGCCCCAGGCATGGGGGCACCTACATGACATTGATTGTCAGCATCGGCTTTGGGTCGCTTGGCTTTGGTGGCGGTGATGGCGCGATCGGCAATGCGGACTGTTCGCGGTTGGCCATTGATCTCGAAAAATACTTTTACGATACCGTCCTCATTGGGTTCCGAGGTGGCTAAATGACGTATCTCTAGGGTTTTACCGGGATCTATCTCGACAGAAATTTCTTCTCCTGGCTGCATGCCATAAAAGAATACGTCAGTGGGAAGCGTTCTTACGGGGCCATAGATGTCATGACGTTCCATGTATTCTGAAAATACTTTTGGGTACATCAAACAGCCAAAGAGATCTTCATCATCAATCGCTTGACCCGGAAAAGCGTCCTTTAATTTCGCCCGGGCAGCCTCAATGTCTACGGGCTCTGCCAGCAAGCCGGGCCGGTCGGTGAGCGGCATCTCACCTTGTAAAATTTTTGTCTGAATCGCTTTGGGCCATCCGCCTGGAGGCTGCCCTAAATTGCCGCGCATCATATCCACAGCACTGTCGGGGAAAGCTACCTCCACATTTGGGTCTTCAAGCTGTGCTTTCGTCAGGCCCTGTGAAACCATCATCAGTGCGGTGTCGCCAACGACTTTAGAGGAGGGGGTTACTTTGACAATATCGCCAAACAACTGATTCACGTCGGCATAGGCTTGAGCCACCTCGTGCCAACGTTCCTCGAGTCCCATTGATCGCGCTTGTGCTTTGAGGTTAGTGAACTGCCCGCCTGGCATTTCATGGAGATAAACCTCAGACGCCGGTGATTGCATGCCGGATTCGTAGGCAGCGTAGTGGGCGCGTACCGCCTCCCAGTAATTGGATATTTCCCTAATGGCGCTGACGTCCAAACCCGTATCGCGCTCTGTGTGCGCCAAGGCCGCGACAATAGAACCTAATGTGGGTTGTGAGGTGTTGCCTGACAGCGAGTCCATTGCGGCGTCGATGGCGCTTACACCCATTTCAGCCGCGACCAAACACGTTGCGATAGCTGCCCCCGACGTGTCGTGCGTGTGAAAGTGAATGGGTAAGCCGACTTCTTCTTTCAGGGCTTTAAAAAGTGGTTTTGCGGCCGAGGCTTTGAGTAGCCCCGCCATGTCTTTCACACCCAAAATATGCACACCTGCCGCGCGCAGTTCCTTGCCCATATTGACATAGTAGTTGAGTGAGTACTTCGCGCGGTTGGGGTCTAAGATGTCACCGGTGTAACACAAGGTGCCTTCGCAGATTCGGTTGTTTTCCAAGACCGCATCCATTGCCACACGCATATTCTCAACCCAGTTCAAGCTATCGAATACGCGAAATAGGTCCACGCCTGTCTCGGCGGCTTGTTTAACAAAGCCGCGTACAACGTTGTCGGGGTAATTGGTGTAACCTACACCATTGGCGCCTCTCAGCAGCATTTGCAGTAAGATATTGGGCACTTGCGCGCGAATATCGCGCAGGCGCTGCCAGGGACATTCGTTTAAAAATCGGTAGGCCACATCGAAGGTGGCACCTCCCCAGCACTCCAATGAAAACAGCTGTGGCAGATTGTGGGCATAGCTCGGTGCTACTCGAATCATGTCAATAGAGCGCATGCGCGTAGCCAGCAGCGACTGATGGGCATCGCGCATACTGGTGTCGGTCATGAGCACTTGTGGTTGAGCTGCTAACCATTCCGCGAGACCCTCGGGACCATCGCTCGTTAGTATTTGTTTAGTGCCCTGCGGTGGGGCGTCGACGCTTAAAGCGGGTGCTTTGGGTACTTTGATACCCGGCAAAGGACGCGGCCGGTCACGGGTTTCTGGGTGCCCGTTAACATTAACGTCAGCAATATATTTAAGAATTTTAGAGCCGCGATCAGCCTGTTGTTTAAAGTGAAAAAGGTCTGCTGTGGTGTCAATAAACTTGGTGCTGTACTGCTTCGACTTAAACGTGGGATGACGCAGCAAATTAATAACAAAGGCAATGTTGGTGCTGACGCCTCGGATCCTAAATTCACGTAGTGCTCTATCCATCCTTGCAATCGCTGCATCCTCGGTGCGCGCCCATGTGGTGATTTTTTCTAATAGCGAATCGTAGTAACGGGTGATTACAGCACCCGAGTAGGCTGTACCACCGTCTAGCCGTACCCCCATACCCGTGGCGCCTCGGTAGGCACTGATGCGGCCATAGTCAGGTATAAAGTCGTTCAGCGGGTCCTCTGTGGTGATCCGACACTGAAGTGCGTGGCCGTCAAGTTGAACATCTTCTTGAGCCTTGACGCCTGTCGCCTGTGCCAGGGTTTTGCCTTCGGCAATGAGAATTTGGGCGCGCACAATATCGATGCCGGTTACCTCCTCGGTAACCGTATGCTCAACCTGAATGCGCGGATTCACTTCGATGAAATAGAACGCATCGGTATCCATGTCCATTAAGAATTCCACGGTACCGGCGCATTCGTATCCCACGGTAGACGCGATGCGCTTGGCAAGGTCACAAACATGCTCGCGCTGGGCTTCATCGAGATAGGGCGCAGGTGCCCGTTCTACTACTTTTTGATTACGTCGCTGGACAGAGCAGTCACGCTCCCATAAGTGATAAATCTCGCCGTGTTGATCGCCGAGAATTTGCACTTCTACGTGGCGGGCTCGGGTGATCATTTTTTCGAGATAACCCTCACCATTGCCAAAGGCGGCCTCAGCTTCACGCTGGCCCTCGCGTACTTTAGCTTCTAACTCAGATGCCTCGTTGATGGGACGCATCCCTCGACCACCGCCGCCCCAGCTCGCTTTGAGCATGAGGGGGTAGCCGATCGCCGCCGACTGTTCTGCGATGATCGAAAGATCGTCGCCGATCACATCAGTAGCAGGTATCACCGGTACGTTGGCTTCAATTGCAATTTGCCGAGCAGAGGCCTTGTCCCCTAGTGCGCGCATTGTCGTTGCTGTTGGTCCGATAAATGTAATCCCGTTGGCGGTGCAGGCATCGACAAGCGCGGGATTTTCGCTCAGCAGACCATAACCCGGGTGAAGCGCATCACAGCCAGTTTCCAAGGCAACCCGAATCATCTCGTCAATGGAGAGATAGGCACCCACCGGACCCAGGCCCTCGCCGATGAGATAGGCCTCGTCGGCTTTGAACCGGTGGAGGCTCAGTTTGTCTTCCTCGGCGTAGACGGCCACGGTCTGCTTGCCGAGTTCTGTGGCGGCTCGCATGATGCGTATGGCAATTTCTGAGCGGTTGGCGACCAGGATTTTGCGAAAGTGCAGCATGGATTTGGTACCCCTTAATAAGTGCCTCGCGCAATTCACGAATTGCGTTTGCATAAAGCACAGTCAGTGCGAAGCATGGGAAAGCTTATAAACTTGTCGAGGAGGCGTTGAAATCGACCTGCAAGTTAGCAGGTTGCGCTACCCCTCGGAGCGTATAAACCATGTTGTCTAGGGGGGAATACAGACTTTGCGTAGTATTCGATCACTCAAGCTGACAAAAATGCGAGCATACTTTTAGCTAAATAAGAGTGAACAGGAACCGCCTGTGCTCAGCGTTAATGTCATTTGGTCGCCAGCGGTTACAGGTTCAAGAGGAACTAAACTGCCTGAGAGAATGACGTCACCTGCATTTAGACTGATACCATACGCTCCTAATGTATTGGCGAGCCAGGAAACGCAAGTGACGGGATCACCCATTGCTGCTGCGCCAAGTCCATTAGATATCACCTCTCCATTTTTCGATACGGTCATTGTAATCGAGGCAAGGTCGGTGCTGGGGTCAATCGGGGCGTTTTCATTGATAGAGAACAAACCGCACGAAGCGTTATCAGCTACTGTGTCTTGAATTTTTATCTGCCAGTTTGCGATACGAGAGTCCACTACCTCGAAGCACGGGTACACCGCCTCGGTAGCAGCAACGACAGCGGTGTTTGTAATGCCGGGACCCTGGATCGATTCTTTGAGTACGAAGGCGAGTTCTCCCTCCGCACGGGGTTGTATTAGCTGTTCAGAGATGGGCATGACTTCATCATAGCGCATGCTGTTGGTCAGGAAGCCAAAATCGGGCTGGCGTACATTGAGCATATCCATTACTGCCGCGCTGGTGACACCGATTTTTTTACCGACGATTATCTCCCCTCTCTGAAGGCGTTGCTCAAGGAGTAAGAGAGAAATCTGGTAAGCATCATCTATGCTAAGTTCGGGGTTAGCTTCTGTTAACGGGGCGATAGCTGTTCGATTCAGGCGTGCTACGTCTAATTTGTTGGCCAATCGTGCAATGAGATCTTTCTTCATGTTCCAGCGGCTCCATGATGGCCATACAATGTTTGGGTTAAGCCCTCATATAAAAGCAGCCGCTGTGGGGTGACAACCTCCGGAAAGACTACATGAGAGCTGCACTGGTTGTTGCGGGGTCTGCCGGCACGGCGTAAAACACGACCATGCCCATCGTACCCAATCGGCAAAGGATAGCTAGGCTATGAATAAGGTGAAGTGTGTATTGATAGGATCTGGCAACATCGGCACAGATCTTCTCTATAAATTAATGCGCAGCAGCGTGCTGGAGCCTGTATGGATGGTGGGAATTGATCCTGATTCCGAGGGTTTGGCGCGCGCAAGGGAGATGGGCTTAAAAACCACAGCCGATGGTGTCGATGGAGTTCTGCCGTATCTGGCCGAGGACGGTGTACAAATTGCTTTTGACGCAACGTCCGCTTACGTGCACAAAGAAAACTCGGACAAGATGAATGCCCACGGCATTTTTATGGTTGATTTAACACCAGCGGCAATCGGCCCATTATGCGTGCCGCCCGTAAATCTTGATGATCTGTCGAAGACCATGAACGTTAATATGATCTCATGCGCCGGTCAGGCCACCATTCCAATCGTCTATGGGGTGAGTCGGGTTCAGGGCGTTGAGTATGCGGAAATCATTGCAAGTCTCGCCTCACTATCGATTGGCGCGGGAACTCGAGCAAATCTCGATGAATTTACGTACACCACGTCTAATGCGGTTTGCGAGATTGGAGGAGCTAGGAAGGGTAAAGCATTGTGCATCATTAACCCGGCTGACCCACCGATGATCATGCGCAACACTATTTACTGTCTGACGGAGTCCGAGCCAGACGAAGAAAAAATAACGGAATCACTGTTAGAGATGATCGAAAAAGTTCAGCAATACGTGCCCGGATATCGGTTGGTCAACGGGCCAGTATTTGAGGGCAACAAGGTGGGTGTATTTATGGAGGTGGCGGGTTTGGGAGACTACTTACCAACCTACGCCGGAAATCTAGACATTATGACTGCCGCAGCTGCTCGAACGGCTGAAATGTACGCGGAAAAAATACTCGGTGGCGAGCTTGAATTAGTGGCGGAGGCAATATGAAAAAGTCTGATTTACACGGCCGAAAAGTGATCTGCCATGATATGTGTCTGCGAGATGGCATGCATGCCAAGAAAGAGCAAATCACCACTGACCAAATGCGTGCGTTTGCACAGGCAATGGAAAATGCGGGTGTCCCGTATATTCAGGTTACGCATGGTGCGGGCCTTGGTGGTAATTCCCTCCAGCATGGATTTGCTTTGCATAGCAATGAAGAGTACTGGGATGCTGTCGCGCCAGTACTGAATAATACTGTTATGTCTGTGCTGCTCATACCCGGGTTGGGCACTATGGATGAGTTACGTGTTGCGTATGATCACGGTGTGCGAAGCGTTCACGTCGCCACCCATAGCACCGAGGCTGATACATCGCCGCAGCATATTGCTTGCGGCAGAGAGCTGGGAATGGATACATCTGGATTTTTGATGATGGCTCATTTAAACACGCCTCAGGGACTTGCCCAAGAGGCCAAGAAAATGGAGTCCTACGGTGCTCAGACTGTTTATGTAACCGACTCCGCGGGCTATATGCTGCCGGAGGACGTGACGGGTTACGTCGGTGCTTTGCGTGATGTACTCGACGAAAAAACCGAAATCGGTTTCCATGGTCATAACAACCTGGGTATGGGCGTTGCAAACTCAATTGCCGCAGTGCGTGCTGGCGCGAGTCGCATTGACTGTTCTGTAGCTGGTTTAGGTGCTGGAGCAGGCAATACACCACTGGAAGCCTTCGTTGCCGTATGCGATCGAATGGGAATAGAAACAGGGTGTGACATGTTCGCACTTGCAGATATGGCCGAAGATCTGGTGTTCCCGATGATGGATCATATTGTACGTATCGATCGTTCCTCACTGACCCTTGGTTATGCTGGTGTCTATAGTACTTTCTTACTGCACGCCAACCGGCTCGGCGCTAAATACGGTATAGCACCGCGAGATATTCTGCTTGAGTTGGGTCGTAAGAAGATGATAGGCGGCCAAGAAGACATGATTGAGGACACTGCTTTGAGTATGATTAGGGAGCGTAAGGGCCACGCTGTTGCCTAGTTTAGTTGAACGCTGACGCCCAACTTGGCGAATGCTGTCTGTGCCTCGCCAAGCTCCCACGTGGTCAGGGGATGTTGTTCACACCAACCCTCTGGAAAAGACAAGCTGAGGCTTTCTTGGTTGGCTGAAACCACAAACTCGGGTAGCGCCTCGAGTTCTTCTACATACTTAAATATGCTGGCTACACGCAGCAGGGCGATCATTTTTTTTACTTTTACCTTGGTGATGCCACTGAGTCCGGTAAACAGCTCGGCGCGTATTTTTCCGGTTAGTCCTCGAACAATCGTAGCCATCAGTTCTTGCTCTTGTTGAGAAAAGCCAGGCAAGTCAGAGTTTTGAAGCAAATAAGCGGAATGGCGATTAAAATGTTTCTGGGCTATGGCCACGCCAATTTCATGGCATCTACCCGCCCATTGCAGCAACTCAACGTCGTTTTCAGTGAACTTCCACACGGGCGCTACAGATTCACTGAGCCATGCAACACGATTACCCAAAAGTGTGGCGGTGGCTTCATCGGCGTTGTATCGCGCTAGTAGTGCACTAATGGTTCGCTCTCGAACGTCCTCATGTTGCAAGCGACCAATCAGATCGTACAGCACTCCCTCACGCAGAGCGCCGGGTGAGGTGCGCATGACATCAATACCAAGCCCGTCAAAAATAGCCTCTGTTATGGCAACGCCAGCCGCAATAACGTAACGACGATTGTCATTGAGTCCAACGAGGTCAAGCCGATCAGCATGCTCATATCCCAGTAGCTTCTTGCGGAGTTTTTCAAGTGACTTTCTGTCAATGCCCTCCTGACGCCAACCAGCCATGGTGACCAACAACTCGATGGCTTGCAGCGTGCCCGATGAGCCAACGGCCTCAACCCAATGTTTTGACCGGTAATGCTTGCGAATGTGCGAGACTTCAATGAGCGTTTGATCGTAGGCGGCTTGGTAACATTTTTTGCTGATTTGACCCTTGCCAAAGAAAGTCTCCGCATAGCTAACACAACCGATTTGCAAGCTTTCCATACGGGTGGGCTCAAAACGCTGGCCAACAATGAACTCGGTACTTCCACCGCCTATATCGACGACGAGGCGGCTGTGTTCATCATCGGCAAGTGTATGGGCAACACCCACGTAGACAAGTCGCGCCTCCTCACGGCCGTAGACAACATCCACAGGCACACCGAGAATTTCCTCGGCGGCTTCAGTGAACTCGCGCCGATTCTTTGCCTGCCGCAAAGCGTTGGTGCCCACCACTCTGATGCGGGATGGTTCAATACTTCCCAAAAGCTGAGCAAAGCGAGCCAGACACGCGAGTCCTCGGTCAATCGCGTCTTTTGCCAATTTACCGCGTCTTAATCCAGCGCCCAGTTGCACCTTTTCAGCAAGCGTTTCAATTGGCTTTAGCTCACCATGCTCTAACCGCGCAACGATCAAGTGAAAGGAGTTACTGCCAAGATCGATCGCCGCAAGAAGCGATCCTTCGCCTAGGGAGGGGGAGCGATTGGGCAAAATGACGTCCTCATTAACGTGTGCGTTAGCTTAGAACATTCCCTTTGCCCACGCACTAGCTAACCGATCTTTAGGGCGTAGTAATAGGCCGAACGACGCGCGGGACGCGCTCAGATAGTCGGGTTAGTAACTCATAACCAATGGTATTGGCATGGCGCGCAATTTCATCAACAGAAAGTTGTGGCCCCCAAAGTTGAACAGGGCTGCCAATGGTGGCTTGGGTACAAGCGGTCACATCGACCGTAATCATGTCCATGGAGACTCTCCCCACCAAAGGGCAGCGGACGCCTTCTATGATTACGGGCGTGCCATTCTCGGCAGTGCGAGGATAGCCATCGCCATAGCCCACAGGAATTGTGGCGATGCGACTGCTACGTGTAGCTGTCCAACGGCCCCCATAACCAACGGTCTCGCCTTCGCTAATGGTGCGGATGGCCATGATACGTGAACAAAGTTCCATCACTGCATGAGTGTCGATGTGCGTAACACGGTCATTATTGGTGGAAGACTCGATGTACCGAGCGTCAATCGCACCGCCGTACAACATATAGCCCGGCCGTATCCACTCAGCATTTTGCAGCTGTCTAGGTGTATCTGCGATTGTAATAAGGCCAGCTGAGTTTTTCAGACTGACTTGTCCTCCGAAATTGTCAGCGGCTATCGTCCATCGCTGTAACTGTCGTTGCGTAAGTGACGCATCGGGTGCCTCTGCGTGTGCAAGGTGGCTCAGAAGACGAATGTCCGTAATGCCAAGCTGCTGGAGCTTATCGGTTGCGCTTGACACTTCTTCAGGCGATATACCTAAACGGTGCATGCCGGTATCGACCTTAAGCCAGATAATCTGGGTGGGTTCGCACTTGCGTTGTGAAATGGCGGTTTCGAGCAGGGTGATTTGTTCAACGCTATGCACAACCGGCCAACAGTCGAGATTTGCGATCTCTATCATATCCTGCAGGTCGAATGGCCCCTCCAAAATTAAGATGGGCTTACGGATTCCGGCCACCCGCAATTGTGTCGCTTCCTCGCAAAAGGCCACAGCAAAAGCATCTACCATGGGTTCGAGTGTCTTGGCACACAGCGTCATGCCATGCCCGTAAGCATTAGCTTTTACCGCGGCCATAACCTGTGAGGAGCCTGCCAAAGAGCGAATCAGACGGGCATTTTCAGTCAGTGCGGCGAGATCGATGGTTACAAAAGTGGGGCGAGGCATGGGCGTTAGTAGTTAAATCGATGCTGTGCAAAAAGTGCTTGCGCGCCAGACCAAACAGATCCTGGCTTCCCCTCGCCGACGGGTTGCCCATCGATCGTAAGAACGGGTGCTATTTCTTTGGTTGAACTGGTGAGCCAAACCTCGTCTGCGGCAAGGACTTCTTCGCGTGTGACAACGCGTTCTTCAACCGACCATTGCCCATAGTCACGCAAAATATCCAGAAGCATATTGCGGGTTATCCCGGGTAATTTGTGATTGTCGAGATAAGGTGTGGCAATCGATTCATTGCTGACAATAAATACATTACAAGCGGCTGCTTCGGTCAACTCATTGTGAGCATTAAAGAGTAGTATCTCGTCGTGACCGCGCTTTACACCTTCCATCATGTGCAGCACGTTACCAAGTAGCGCAATAGATTTGATGTGGCAGCGCTGCCAGCGAAGATCTTCTCCTGTAGAGACTGAGAGGCCTTTGGCTGTGGCAATGTCGCCGGTTGGAGCATCGCTTATGGCAAATGTGTACGCAAAAACCGTTGGTTCGATTTTTTCGGGAAATCGGTGTGCTCGCTGGGTCGCAACGCCGCGAGTAACCTGCAAGTAAATGGCTAGATTGCCGTTGCCATTCTCAGCGAGAAGCCGCGAGAGGATTGCCTGCCATTGCTGTTGAGAATGTGGGTTTAGCAAGTCGATGGCGGCAAGACCGTTGGATAAGCGTTGCATGTGTCGGTCAAAACCTAGCATTGCACCACCGTAGCTTGGAATGACCTCGTATATCCCATCGCCAAATAAGAAACCCCGGTCCATCGGAGAAATCCGAGCCTCTTCTAGAGGGGTGAAGACACCGTTTAAGAAAGCCATTGTCATGGAGGTTTTTTCCTAAGCAATAAGCGCTTTATTACAAAGTTGTTGTAGCGTGGTGATTAGTTCGACTCCCGCGCTATTTGGCAGCCCGTCCTCGGTCGCTGTAGGCTGATGTGTCACTCCGTCTACTGCGCCAACTTCAACCAGACGCTCCAGCAGAGGTAAGGGTTCCAACCACTCTAAGATTGGGCCGCCCCGAAGGTATTCTGCCATGGCAATGAGTCCATAGGCGCCCCAATTTGAAACATCGGCAACAATGAGTTCATCGCAACTTGTACAACTAGGCTGAATGTTAAGTTTATTGAGGACTGCACCGGCTTTTGCCATACCAATTTCATTGCCGCCGTCGCCAATGGCAATGACAGGGCAGGAAGCTACAGCAACATACGGTTCGACGGGGCGGCACGTGTCGGTGATATCACGGCCAGCGATATTGTAGTATCGGCCGTCGGCGGCTGCGCCGGGTCGTTCAATGACAATGAATAGCGTGGGCGCGAGTTCTTCAAAAAGTTGTTCAGCTTCCTGCTCGGCAATATCGGCATCAAAGGTGTCTAGAGTTCGCGCACGGACCATGCCATCGAGCGCGTCAATGAGAGGTCGGCCTGCTAATAACCACGGGCGTAAACCAATCTGTTCGCAATATTCATATAGGGCCAAAGCGCCGGCGGGGCCGTCTGTTTCGAAGGTGTCTGCAACAGGAAAGCCGGTGCAAATAATGATGTCCCCTTTGCAGCCTGTAAGCAGACCGGCGGCTCTCAGTAGATATCCAGGCTCAAGGGCATCGCATACCCACTGCATGCCGCGAGGGTTGCGGGCAACTAACTGACGTTCTAGTGCGATGCTCAGTGTTTGTTGTGCTTGCTTAATCATGGGCGACACATCTCATCAGTGCTCATCAAGCACCTCCGCCAACCGTTGCACCGGCAATCAGCCAGACACCCATTCGCCAGTCTCTCTGAGAGTTGCACCCGGTTGTGGTGCTAAAGCCAGCTCCATCTCGTAATTGCGATCAAGCCATAGTATACGATCCGCCTGGCTGTCGCTGACCGATTGGAAACGGACAGGAGTGCCCGGCTGGGCCTGACTTAAGCGACGACAGTCAGGGGATAGCACTGCTCCAAGCACTGGATAACCGCCAACTGTCTGTCGGTCAGCCATCAAAATCAGCGGTCTACCATCGGGTGGTATTTGAATAGCGCCCACCACCGTGGGCTCCGACCATTGACCTTTAATAGTGGTTACTACCTTATCGCCGTCAATGGCAATTGCCATCCGATCTCGCTGATTACTCACCTGGAATCTCGCAGACTCCAACATGTGGAGACAGTGCTCGGAGGCTTGACTAATATGGAAGCCTGGAAGAAACCTCAGGGTAATTGCCGATTTGGCAGTACCGCTATTAGGGGGTAGCGCGTACAGTAAGGGGGTGATTGCCGAACGATAGGGGATGGAGGCACCTGCTGCCAATGGTAGGCCCAAGCCGTCACGAACCACGACTGATCGACTGCCGAATAGTGGTTCTGTCTGAAAGCCACCCCCCGAGATGGACAAATAGACATAGGTACCCAAGGACGCACCGCTAATATCTAGGGTTGCGCCTGCATCTACGCGGATTGTGTGATTGTGGGGGATCGGTATAGTGTCTAGCGTTACAGAGCAACGGGCGCCCGTCAGTGCAATGCACGCGGGTGCGGTGAAGGTTGCCTTGAACCCTCCAAGCGCTATTTCGATACTGGCACTGGTAGATGGGTTGCCGACCAGGCGTTGCCCCAGTCGATGGGCGAAGCAGTCCATTGCGCCGCCCCAAGTGATACCGTCCATTAAATGACCCAACCGACCCGCATCTTGCACAGTTGCAGAAAATGCAACGCGATCCACTGTTAGCGACGTCATAGCTCACCGCCCAGCTTTAAAAACTCATTGCGATCGATGGGGCAGAATTGTACCCACTGGCCAATTTTAATCTTCGCTGGTGGGGATTGAGTTAGATCGAATAGGGGTAGTGGGCATCGACCGAGTATGTGCCAGCCACCTGGGGATGAACGGGGGTAGATCGCTGTTTGTTGCTCCGCGATGGCGACACTGCCTGCGGCGATCATGGGCCGCGGGGTTACGCGTCTGGGCCGCTGCAAGCGCTTATCAATGTCTCCAAGGTAGCAAAAACCCGGTGCGAAGCCGGTCGCATAGGCAAAATAAACTGTCTCACTATGAAGCTCGATGATCTCTTTGTCAGTTATCCCTAATACTGCGCCGAGAGGCTCGAGGTCAGGTGCAACTTCATGACCGTAGTAGACGGGTAAGGTTAGATCGGGTTGTAACTTGCTCTTATACGTCTGTTCATTCGCTGGTGCCGGCAGCGTATTAAGCCAAGCTAATAGCTCTGCGCGTGGAATGACACTAAAGTCAATGATCAGTAAAACCGTGTTGTATCCGATAGCTACATCGAGTAGTGCGCTGCCAATCTTTTGACGAATGTCTTCTACAAGGGCTAGCAAGCCGTTAGTAAGGGCCGGTGATGGTGGTGCGAGCACCGCACCACGCAGGCCTGATTCCCCCGCAATTGTCCACTGGCAGTTTATGTGCGATGCCCTTTTGTGTAAGCCGCCCTTATGGCCTTAATCATTGCGAGTGCCGATGGCGTGTCACCGTGCACACAAAGCGTATCGGGTCTGAGTGACAGCTTTCGTCCCCGCTGGCAGCGTAATTCGCCCTGGGCGATGGCCGATGCCTGTAGAATCGCCTTGTTTTCATCAAGGATGTCCCCTTGTTGGCCGCGAGGAATCAAGTAGCCTGCACTGGTATAGCCACGGTCAGCGAAAGCCTCAAATCGAAGCGTCAAGCCGTATTCGATACCCAGTTGCACAATCTTCTTATCTTTGGGCGTGGCGAGTACAACGAGTTCAATAGCGCGGTGCCAAGTCGCCACGGCGCGCATAACATCGGCAAGCAGTGCAAGATCCTTCATCATGTCGTTGTAGAGTGCACCGTGCGGCTTCACGTAATCAATTTTGCAGCCGTTAATGCGTGCCATGCCATCGAGCGCTGCCATTTGGTAGTGCATGAGATTGACAAGCGCGTCTCCCCGTATATCCATGGAGCGTCGGCCAAACCCCATGAGATCGGGGTAAGACACTTGCGCACCTATCTCTACTTTGTGTTTTTTTGCCAACAAAATGCTGCGCCGCATGACCGATGGGTCACCAGCGTGATAGCCACATGCAATGTTGGCTGAGTCGATATAGGGCATGACTGCTTCGTCTTGCCCCAATACCCAAGTGCCATAGCTTTCTCCCAAATCACAATTGAGCGTGATAGTGCGTTGTTTTGCCTTCGTCATGGTGAGGTCACCGCTAGTTCGCTGTTAAGTTTGTCGGTAATGAGCATACACCCAGGGCTGTGGGTGAAAGCTAGTGGCAATTTAGCGCTTTCAAGCGCCAGTTGTGGCGTTACACCACAAGCCCAAAAAACGGGTGTTTCTCCGGGGGCAACGTCCACTCTATCGCCAAAGTCTGGCGTGTCCAAATTGGGGATGCCGAGCTGAGCTGCATTCCCAAAGTGGATTGGAGCGCCATGCACGGACGGGTAGCGACTGCATATTTGAATGGCTTTGATGGCGTTGGCTGGGGTCATAGGGCGCATACTCACTACCATATTGCCCTCAAACGGCCCAGAAGCACGGCAGGGGAGCGTAGTGCGGTACATGGGTACATTGACGCCAAGATCAATGTGCCGCATGGGGATGCCTTCATTGATGAGGGCTTCCTCGAAAGAAAATGAACACCCAAGGGCAAAGGCTGCGAGATCACTGCGCCAGACATCACGGATATCCCGGCTCTCATGGGTTACGACGCCGTGGTGCCAATGGCGATAGCGGGGCAAATCGGTGCGTACGTCCAGCGTAGCGCCTAGGCTAGGCAGTGTAGGGTCGCCCGGAACGCTTTGAGCCAAAAGGGGGCAGGGCCTGGGGTTAAGCTCGCAAAAGCGTTGGAAATCGGACGCATAAATTTCGGGGATAACAACGAGGTTGCACTGAACAAAACCCGGTGCGAGTCCACTGGTCGGACCACAAAACTCATTGCTACGAATACGCCGGCGCAAGTCGTCAAGTTGACATGCTACGTTGGGACGATTCATTTGGTGAGAATCTTCTGGCATATTCGACCTATCAAGCTCTTCAATCTTCGCCCAGCCAAACTAAGTATAAATGGAGTTGCTCAATGCCACACCTCTCGATTACTGCTAAGCAAACGCCTGCAAAACCCGCGTATATCATGGCTAATTCGGGGCAGGTCGTCACCTATGGTGAGCTTGATGACAAAAGCAATCAAATTGCTCAACTGTTTCGTTTGTGCGGTCTCAAAAAGGGTGACCACATTGCCATGATGCTACTGAATTGTGGTGAATTTCTTCAGATCGCCTCAGCTGCGATGCGCACAGGTATTATCTTCACTCCCATCAGCACCCACCTCAAAGCCGATGAAACGGCTTACATTTTAGAGAACTGCGGCGCTCGATTATTTGTGACCTCAGCACAGCTGGGGGATGTAGCTAGCGAGCTGATTAAGAAAGCGCCTAAGATCGAACGCTTTTACATGGTGGGTGGGGTGCGCGAGGGGTTTGAGTCCTGGGAAGAGACGGTGGATTTTCTTGCGCCAGACCCTGTCGATGATCAAGCAATGGGTGCGCCCATGGTGTACTCCTCAGGTACAACTGGCCAGCCAAAGGGTGTCTATGTTGCACCGCGGACAGAGGCGTTTGATGCTCCGGGGCAACTCACGGATACCATCGGAGCCGCCTTTGGTTTTAGTACGGAGACAACCTATCTATCGCCAGCACCGCTCTACCACGCAGCGCCGCTACACTACAATTTATTGACACTCGATACCGGCGGCACCTCGGTAATCATGGAAAAGTTTGATCCCGAGCGCGCACTGCAGCTTATCGAAGAGCATCGTGTTACCCATAGCCAGTGGGTTCCCATTATGTTTGTACGCATGCTCAAACTCCCAGAGGAAGTGCGCAAACGCTACGACATCAGTTCAATGCAGCTTGCGATTCATTCAGCGGCCCCATGCTCTGTCGAAGTGAAAGAACAGATGATTGATTGGTGGGGGCCAGTCATCATGGAATATTACTCGTCGAGTGAGGGAGCCGGTTTTACCATCATTGATTCCAATACCTGGCTCCAACACAAAGGTTCCGTGGGTAAACCGCTGTTCGGCGTCCCCCATATTGTTGATGAGGAGGGTAACGAGTTGCCCCCGGGCGAAGTGGGAACGGTGTATTTTTCTGACCTGCCGAGCCAGTTTGCTTACCACAATGAGCCGGGCAAAACTGCGGATGCCTACAATGCGGCTGGGTGGTCAACCTGCGGCGATGTCGGTTACCTGGATGAAGATGGATTTTTATTTCTCACGGACCGACGCAATTTCACCATCATTACCGGGGGGGTGAACGTCTACCCCGCCGAAATCGAGAACGCACTGATAAATCATGACAAAGTGGCTGACGTAGCGGTGTTTGGTGTCCCGGATGACGAATTTGGTGAATCGGTGCAGGCGGTAGTTCAACCTGTAAGCTGGGCTGATGCCACCGATGAAACCGCCATCGAACTGCTCGAGTGGCTGCGTCAAAGGCTCTCTGGCGTCAAAGTACCAAGGCACTTGGATTTTCAGCAGCAACTGCCGCGTCTGGATAATGGCAAACTTTACAAGCGTCACCTTATGGAAGCCTACCGCAATAGAGAGTCCTAGCTTGACTAAGACGCAGCGTAGAAATCGATTAGGCGCGGGTAGCGACGTGGCATGGTTTTCTGATTCGTGCCGCTACAGCGATCAAAGCTCAGGCTGTCAACTTGCCTCTCGCTTTTTGGCTGTCGATAAAAGCACTCAACCCTTTTTCATTTTAGTAAGCTGTTGCTGCCTTAATAGCGTATAGTTTTTGTTGCAACGACTTACCGTGGTTGCGTTGGCCCCAAAGAGGTATTTAGATGGGAAATCGCAAAAAGCAACTAAAGGCCCTCGAGCAATCCATGGCCAGCGCCTGCACCTATGATGCCTACCGACACGCTGCCCTAGAGCATGATGATTTGTCAGGTATGGCAGATTGGCGAGAGCAAGAGAGCACCGACCTCTACGATTATGCCCAAATCCGGCTCAGGCTGGATCGGCTCAAAAATTTGCGTGCTCGCAACGATTACCAGGGTTTACTCTTTGCCCTGAACGAAGGTATCCACGGTAATATGGGCGGCATGGGCAAAAGCGTGCTCTACCGAATGGCCAAATTCGGCACCAAGCGCCTGATTGAGGACTATATCGCCGAAATCGACGCCTCACTGCGGCTGATTGCTGAGCTCGATGAGGCGGTTATTCCCGTTCAAGAGAAAGTTGAGTTTTTCTACCGATGTAATGTCTGTTTCGGACGTTCTGCCTTAATGCTAAGTGGTGGCGGTGTGCTAGGGTTTTTGCACCTCGGTGTCATTAATGTTCTGGTAGAACAGGGTTTGTTACCGCGTGTTATTTCTGGGTCGAGTGCCGGGGCTCTTGTTGCGGGCGTATTGGCTTGCCATAGCGACGAGGAAATGCAGCAATTCCGAGACCCAAATTTAATGCAGTCAGAGGTTCGTAGGGAAGCTAGCTTTTTCCGGCGATTGATTCTCGGTTCGGGTCCTCATATGACGGTGGAGGATCTCGAAGGGTTGGTAGAGCGTCTCATTCCAGATATGACTTTTCAGGAAGCTTACGCCAAAACCGGTCGTCAAGTCAGCATCACCGTAGCCCCCGCTGAACCCCATCAGCGGTCGCGATTACTCAATGCGGTTGCTTCGCCCAACGTCTATATCCGTTCTGCAGTCATGGCTTCCTGTGCCGTACCGGGTGTCTTCCCTCCGGTGATGCTCATGGCGAAAAATGTGCACGGCGATCCACAGCCGTATTTGCCAGGACGTCGCTGGGTGGATGGTTCCGTCGCGGATGATCTTCCGGCGAAGCGGCTATCCCGTCTGTTTGGTACCAACCATTACATCGTCAGTATGGTAAATCCAATTGCCACTGCTTTTCTCGGTAAAGACGAGGAGAAAGGCGCATTTCGGAGCGCCGTTGGAAGTCTTGGGGTCGGAGTCGGGCGCGAGGTGCTTAACTTTTATCGTGGTGTCGCACAGAAACGCGGTGATAACTGGCCGCGCTTTAATATGGCTCTCCATGGTTTGCACGCTCTCGTTGATCAAGAGTATTCAGGTGACATAAACATTGTCCCCAGCTTTCGTATCGCCAATCCTCTGCGTTTGTTGTCTCACTTGGATGAGACTGAACTGCTAGAAATCATTGGGTACGGTGAGCGGGCATGCTTCGAAAAGGTAGAGGCTATTCGTCGCTGTACGATGATTTCGCGTACGCTCGAGGAAATTCTCTACCGGTTTGAATACGGTGATCTTAGACCCGATCCCAAGAAGTTTCGGCGGCCACGCTCATCACGTAGAAGACCACCGCCCACGGCATCGCAGCTAGCCCAGCTGAGGAAAACGTCAGAGAAAGCTTCAGTCAAGGCACGAAATGCCAGCGCCAAGGTCGCTAAAAGTCGCACCGAAAAACGCGTGACTCACTAAAGCCGGACGCCCGCCGCAAGTTTTGCATGGTACTCGGCAGAGCTCATCTGATCCACGCCAAGGCTCAACACCAGTGTCAATTCAGGTAAGTCAGGCCCAAGTCGGCGAGGGGCTTGACTAGCTCGCCGCGGCTCGCCGCATCAGCGCTTGACGCGTTGCCATCAAGGGCTCGCTTTTTAACCCCTTGCACAATAGCCGCCAATCGAAAGAAGCAAAAAGCCATGTAGAAATTCCAGTTGGGGATTTCGCCGCGTCCAGTGCGTTCGCAGTAACGCTGAATATAGTGTTTGTCGCTTGGTATGCCCAGGGGAGCGCGCTCGATCCCGGCCATGCCATTAATACCCGCACCACGCGGTAGTTGCCATGCCATCACCTGATAAGCGAGGTCAGCTATAGGGTTGCCAAGAGTAGAAAGTTCCCAGTCTAAAACCGCAATGATCCTTGGCTCAGTGGGGTGCCACATAAGATTGTCTAATCGATAGTCTCCGTGGACTAACGAAATGCGCGCGTCGTCTGCCGGTATATTATCGGGCAGCCACGCCATAAGCTGCTCCATCGCTGACAAATGCTCAGTCTCGGAAGCGCGGTATTGCTTTGTCCAGCGACCGACTTGACGTTCGAAATAGTTGCCGGGTTTACCGAAATCGGTTAGCCCAACCGCAGCGATATCAACGTTGTGTAACGCTGCTAAAACGCGGTTCATTTCATCGTAATGGGCGGCTCTCTGATCATTGTTGAGGTCCTCGAGGACGGGATCCCACAGAACTCGACCCTCGAGATACTCCATTATGTAGAACATAGAGCCAATCACGCTTTCATCTTCACATAGGGCGATCGCCTTGGGTACCGGTACATCGGTGTTAGCGAGCGCAGCGATAACGCGAAATTCGCGGTCAACCATATGAGCCGATGCCAGTAGTTTGCCCGGTGGTTTGCGGCGCAAGACATAGTGCTGGTCACCGGCCGTCAGCTTAAAGGTTGGATTAGATTGGCCGCCAGCAAATTTTTCGGCGCTGAGCGGCCCATCAAAGGCTGGGATGTAATTGCGAATCCAGCGGTCTAGATAGGTCAAATCGAGGGTTTGTGTACTCAAACTCCGGTCTCCTAAAGCCTTTAATCGTCCTGAAGTATCAGCCAAATCGCCGCCAATCTTGGCGCTCGTGAACGACAACCGTATTATTTCTTGGAAAATTTGAACCTTCAGTATGCTGTGGTTATGCTCGGGTTCGCAAGGGGCTATCCCAAGAACAACCGACCCAAGAACAACCGACCCAAGAACAACCGACCCAAGAACAACCGATCACAAGGTCGTCAACTGTATCCGGAGATTCGATGAGCATCATTGAGCATTATAAAACGGCAAGAAATTTGACCCTGCAGCAGGGCAGTCTGTTTGAAGTGGGTAAGCAGCACGTTGGTGGGCAAGAGCTACTTGGCTATGTCAATGCGCCCAACACATTGCGTGACATTTGGCTCTTGGCAACTGGGCATGGCGATGCTGAGTACTTGATCTATAACGATGAACGCTGGACATACAGCAAAGCCGCACGAGATGTTGCGGCTTTTGCAGCTTGGTTGGTTGACCAAGGTGTTACACCCGGCGACCGAGTGGCAATTGCTATGCGCAATTATCCCGAGTGGATGCTAACGCATTGGGCGATCACTGCTGTTGGTGCGGTTGTAGTGGGTATGAATGCTTGGTGGGTTGCCGATGAAATGGCGTACGCCCTTGCCGATTCAAAGCCTTCTTTACTCATAGCGGATGACCGTCGGTTATCAGTCTTTGCCGAAATAGCCGCCGATTTTCCGGGCGTGCGAGTCGTTTCGGTTCGTGACCCCAATTCCCCCCTCCCAGCAACAAAATGGGAAGATGCCGTCTCAGCCGATGGCGTTATTCCTGATGTCGTCATTGATCCCGATAGTGAAGCGATGATTTTTTATACATCGGGCACAACTGGCCGACCTAAGGGTGCACAGTTAACGCATCGTGGTTGTGTCGCAAATATCATGAGTGTTGGTGCGATGGGACGAATTTACGCAACTATTCAGACACTCCTTCGCGGTGTTGAGCCTAGAGAAGCTGTAGCCCCACCCACACCAACCGCACTCGTTGCGACACCGCTATTTCACGTCACCGCAAATAACTGTGTGATGCAGGGTGGAACATTAGCGGGGGGTAAATTTGTGCTGATGTACAAGTGGGATGCCGTAGAAGCGATGAGATTGATTCAGAAGGAGTCGCTCAGCACGATCAGCGCCGTACCCATGATGAGTCGAGAGTTGTTATTACACCCCGATAAGGATGACTATGATTTGAGTTCGTTGTCCTCTATGGGTGGCGGTGGCGCGGCCATGCAGCCCGATTTAGTGAGTAAAGTGGCGTCCGATACGGTTCGAGCCAAGCCGGCTCAGGGTTATGGTATGACCGAGGTTTGCGGAATTATTAGTTATATTTCGGGTGATATCTTTCTTGAACGTCCAGAAAGTGCCGGTCCGCTTTGCCCTGCGCTGGAGGGCCACGCAATTGACGCCGAGGGTAATGTGCTGCCCCCCGGCCAAATAGGCGAAATCCGTGTGCGGGGTACTTCTGTGATTAAAGGGTATCTAAATCGACCCGAAGCAACAGCCGAGACCATTGTTGATGGTTGGCTACATACGGGTGATATTGGTTATTTCGATGAAGACGGATTCATTTATCTCGTTGATCGCGCCAAGGACATGATTTTACGCGGCGGTGAAAACGTGTACGGAGCAGAGGTTGAAAATGCCATTTTTGACCATCCGGCCGTGTTGGAATGCGTGGCCTTCGCGGTCCCCGATGAGCGTTTAGGAGAGGAAGTGGGCGCTGCCATTCACCTGAAGGATGGCGCTATGCTGGACGCCGGCGGGCTCCGTGAGCATTTGGCGTCGCGGCTAGCGGCATTCAAAATTCCCCGCTACGTGTGGTTCCTCGCCGAGCCGCTACCGCGTAACGCCAATGGAAAGTTCCTCAAGCGCGAGCTGAAAGACGTGCTCGATCCCGCCAGCGCTGACTGACTACTGCTTCACTGTGGCACCTCATGGGCTATCACCGATGCAAATTCAGCGCATTGCGGAGCAGGTGGTACATGAGTGTGAGCGTGCCGGCGAGATATTAGAAATCGAGCTGCCGACGCCCGATATCAAAATGGATTTACGTGGCACAGCTGCAGGGATGTTTTGCCGACAGGGTAATAAGGTGTGGTTGCGCTTCAATCCGTGGTTGTTTGCAAAAGAATTCGATCAGCATTTACACGATACTGTCATTCATGAAGTTGCCCATTACGGGATTTACAGATTACTCGGCTCAAAACGCACGGTTAAGCCCCACGGTCCCGAGTGGCGCGGTTTGATGGTTGCACTTGGGGCTGAACCCATGGCGACATTTAGCGCAGACCTCTCCGATGTTCCAGTTCGGCGACAGCGTCAATTTAGGTATCAATGCGCCTGTCAAACCCATAATGTCTCAGCAACCCGCCATTACCGCATGCTGCGAAAGCGCGCCGAGTATCGCTGCCGGTTTTGTGATGCGACGCTGATCATCGCACAGTAAGCCTCGAGGGTACGTGCCGCGTCGTTTTAATCGCGCACGACGGTTTTTTCGGTTGGCGAATAGGCTACAACTCGGTAATCTGCACTCCCAGTACGAAAAACATACGGAGAGTTCAAAAATGCTGCCGCGACACTTCACGGAGGAGCAACACATGTTCCGAGACGCTTATCGGCGATTTCTCGCCGAGGCGATAGTGCCTCATATGGAGGAGTGGCGGGAGGCCGGTATCGTTGATAGGCGAGCGTTCAAACAGGCAGGTGATCAAGGATTTTTGATGGTGTGGCCAGGGGAAGCCTATGGCGGGATGAATGATTACGACATTCGCTGGGAGCAAGTCATCATTGAAGAACTGGCCTATGCACGGGCATCTGATTGGTTCGGGTCTCTCCACAGTCGGATTGTCGGACCCTACATCACCCGCTTTGGCAGTAAAGAGCAACAAGACCGTTACATGCCGGGGGCTGTGAGTGGCGACATAATCTTGGCCATTGCCATGACCGAACCTGATGCAGGGAGTAACTTGGCCGGTATGCGCACGACGGCTGTCGAGGACGGAGACGATTGGATCCTCAACGGACAGAAAACGTACATTTCTAATGGAATCAACGCTGATTTGGTGATTGTTGCGGCCAAAACTGACCCCGACAACAATCCTCACGCCATGACCTTGTTTTTGGTGGAAAGTAACTCTGAGGGTTTCGCTCGCGGCAGAAACCTAAAGAAACTAGGACTGAAAGCCCAAGACACAGCTGAGCTATTTTTTAATGACTGCCGGGTGCCCAAGGCGAACGTCCTAGGTGAAGTGCACAAAGGATTTTACTATCTGATGGAAGGCTTGGCGGAAGAGCGATTGTTAGGAGCGATAGGGTACTTAGCTGCGGCGCAGCTGTCTTGGGATTTAACTGCAGACTTTGTGAAAGAGCGGCAGGTTTTTGGTAAGGCATTAGCACATATGCAAAATACCCAGTTCAAACTTGCCGAATTGCGTACTGAATTAGATATTACTCAGAGCTTTGTCGACCAATGCACTTTGGCCTTTAACGCCGGTCAATTAAGCGCTGCCGACGCGGCTAAAGCCAAGCTGAAAACATCCGAGTTACAACAGCGCGTCGCTGACGAGGGCCTACAATTACACGGCGGTGCTGGGTTTATGGATGAATACCCTATTAGTCGTCAATGTGCTGACGCCAAAATTGCGACGATTTACGCAGGTAGTTCCGAAATCATGAAGATGATCATAGGGCGTGATTGTTTGGGTGATGACTATCAACCTTTCAATACCCGTAATTTTTAAGTGCGTGTTAATGCTATTTGAGCCGCAAAGTATAAAGGAATAAAGCCGATGGCCAATTATGAATCCGTTATCGTAGAGCGTCAGGGACCCGTGGCAATACTGACGATGAATCGTCCTGAAAAGATGAATACCTTTAACGCTGCTTTGCGTCGTGACATGTGTCTAGCAGCCCGGGAGTTAAATCTCGATACCTCTATTCAGGTGGTTTTACTGACCGGTGCGGGTCGGGCATTTGGCGCGGGTGCCGATCTCACAGAGGCCCAAGGCGATGGACTGGGTGGTGGCGCCGAGGTACAAGATCAACTTGAATATGAATACAAACCGGGCGTATTAGCCATCGCTGAATCAAGTAAGGTTTGGATTGCAGCAATCAATGGCCCGTGTGCGGGTGTAAGTTATTCATATGCCATGGCGTGCGACATGGTGGTTATGGCCGAATCGGCTTTCTTGTATCAACCCTTCGCCACCATAGGACTGATACCCGATGGAGGGAGCACGTGGCTTTTGTCTCGATTGGTGGGTAGCCGTAAAGCGTTTGAACTCATGATCACGGGGGAAAAGCTCTCAGCTCAGGATGCAGCAAAACTTGGCCTAGCGAATCAAGTGTTCCCCGATGATCAATTTTTAGATACAGCTATGGGCTATAGTCAAAACATTGCCAGCAAGTCTCCCTTGGCGCTTAGATATACCAAAGAAGCGATTAAAATCGCCCACAGTGCAACCCTGGCTGAAAGTATTTCTGCCGAGGCAAGACTGCAGAAAAACTGTGTTGATAGCGATGATTGCAAAAATGCTGTGGCGGCCTTCTTCAACAAAGAAAAATATACGTGGCTTGGGCGTTGAGTCACCAAGGAATAAAAATAATGATAAGGATTTGCACTACTGTGTTACTCGCGCTGCTCTGCTCTGGGTCGGGCTTTGCTCAAGACCGCCAGTTACTATGGGGCGATACCCACCTACACACCACCTACTCCTCAGACGCGTTTGCAAATAATAATTTAACTGCCACACCGGATACCGCTTATCGATTTGCTAAAGGTGAGCCAGTACTACACCCCTACAATAATATGCGAGTGCAGCTTGATCGCCCGTTAGACTTTCTCGTGGTGTCCGATCATGCCGAATTTATGGGTGCTGTTCGAAGTGCCTATTTCAACGGTGTGAATGAGGCAGAGCTCGGTATTATCGACCGCATCAAGGCGCGAATCGCGTTGTACATTTTGCGCAACGCTGTTGATGAACGTACCGCGCGCAGTCTCTTTGTCGACATATTGCCCGAGCCCTATGAGGATATAACTAAGGCGGCTAGAGAGTGGGTGGTGAGTGTAGGATGGCTGCCGGTACAGCCAAAGGTCGAGGCTGATACCTGGGAAATCATCACCCAAGCAGCTGACGCCCATAATGTACCGGGAGAGTTCAGCGCTATTATTGGTTGGGAATACAGCAGTATCCCCGGTGGCGGTAACCTTCATCGAGTGGTTATGTCAGACATCGACGGTGTCTCCGCCCAAGCGTTTGTCCCTTTTGGTCTCGATCAGAGTGTTTACCCAGAAGACCTTTGGGCCTGGCTAAAAAACACCAGCGCACAGACGGGTAGCGATTTTATCGCGATCCCACACAACTCTAATATTTCTAAGGGCGCTATGTTCGATATCAAAACACTACGTGGTGAGCCCTATACTGCTGAGTTGGCAGCCATGCGCCGCTACTGGGAGCCGGTGGTTGAAATTACCCAGATAAAGGGCGACTCAGAGACTCATCCGGAGCTGAGTCCCGAGGACCCTTTTGCAGATTTTGAAGATTATCCTTTTTATATTCAACGCGATGTAACCGACTACAAGCCGAGTCAGGCTGATTTTATTCGATCGGCACTGAAGCAGGGCTTGGCAATGGAATCCGAGCTCGGCGTCAATCCCTTTGAGTTTGGTGTTATTGGTTCAACCGACTCACACACAGCGCTCTCCAGTGCAGACGAGGACAATTTCTTGGGCAAAATGGCAACTGATTCCATTCCTGAGAACAAAAAAATGTACTGGGGGGACAACGCTCGTAGCACATTTGGCTGGGCGATGAGCGCTTCGGGGCGTGCAGCGGTGTGGGCTGAGGAAAATACGCGCAGTGCTATTTTGGCTGCTATGCGTCGACGAGAGGTATACGCAACGACTGGGCCTCGCATAGGCGTTCGAGTATTTGGTGGATGGGGGTTGGGACAAACCCAGTTAGAAGCGTCGAGCTTTCCACAAAATATCGGTGGTCTTGCTGTGCCTATGGGGGGGCAATTAGCCCCCACAAGCGAAGGACAAGCGCCATCATTTCTTATTGAGGCTACTGCAGACCCGTTGTCAGCCTATTTGGATCGTATTCAGATCATCAAAGGTTGGCTCGATGCTAATGGTGAGACTCGCGAGAAGGTGTATGACGTTGCATGGGCGGGCGATCAGCGCTTGTTAGATGACGGCAGCCTCATGCCGGTTGCAAATACGGTGAACCTGCGCACGGGCGAGGTTGATAATAGTGTGGGGGCACCCCGTTTGACTGCAGCCTGGGAAGACCCTGATTTCAATGCAGACCAAGCGGCATTCTATTATGTGCGGGTGTTGCAAATTCCAACCGCACGTCATTCGCTTTACGATCGCATCGCACTGGGTATTGATCAGGCACAAACCGAACGCCCTGACACAATTCAAGAGAGAGCCTATACATCGGCCATTTGGTATCGCCCGACTAGGTCGCAATAACCACCCGAAGTGCTTGCTGAGCTACTCTCGCGTCAATGATAGCTGCCTCACTGGCTTTCTGTCGGTGATCAAAGGCTGCGATCTCCGCGTCATTGACAGCAGGGTTTACCTCGCTGAGGTAGCGTAGTCGTTCTCGCTCAGCGCCTAATTGTTCAGCTGCCGCTGCTAAGGCGTGCTTTTTGGCATCATCGAGGTATTGCATCGCTAATCTTTCGGCCGTATCGATCTGTTTTTGCAGCAGGGGTTTGATTTGACGAATTACGTTAGCCGAGGTTGTGGGGGGGATGGGCTCTAGGAGCTTATTGAGCACCTCGTGGCCAATCGCCTGGGCTACGTTTTTCTGTTCGGGGGTAATGACCATTCGAATAGGTGTCATGCGGAGAAAGCGAGCTATCTCAAGCGCCCCGGGGGCCAAGCAATCAATACCGAAAATTGCCTCCAGAAGAACCGATCCGGGCTTAATCTTGGGATGTTTTAGCGTGCCCAGTGCCGCATTGCCCAACTCACTGGTTGCCACAACATCCATGGCCTCCCGCATCAGCGGGTGCTCCCAGGTTAAGAAATGTACGTCGTCTCTCGCTATAGCCGTAGCGCGGTCAAAGGTGACGGTAATCCCGTCTTCATCCAAGCCAGGTAGCTGTCCGGTAATCAGCATCTCTGAGGGTCGCAAGATATAGCAAGTTTCTGAATGATAGTCTTGGGTGACGCCAATACGATCAAAGAGTAGCTCCGCGAAGCTATCAATTTTTTCGGGCTTCTCCTCGGCTGCTATCGCTTCAATGATTTCTAATCCAAGACTAGGGTTATGCGAATTCAGCTCTAAGAGCCGATCGCGCCCACGCTGCATATCAGCCTCAAGGTCGAGGCGTAGTGCGCGGCTCTCAGTAACCAGAGCCTGATAATCCTCGTGTGGTTTTTCTAAGGCCATTCTCAAACGGGCAAGGAAACGCTGATAAACCGCATGTCCCACCGCACAGGGCTGGGTAAACGCATCTAGACCTTCGTGCTGCCACGTAAAGAGCACCTCCTGTGCAGAGCCTATGAGGTAGGGTGCATGAATAGTGACGTCTCCTTGCTGACCGATTCGATCTAGCCGACCAATGCGCTGCTCCAATAAGTCAGGGTTCTCGGGAAGATCAAAGCAAATCAGATGCTGAGCAAACTGAAAATTACGACCCTCACTACCTATCTCTGAACACACTAAGGCTTGCGCGCCGCCCAGCTCATCAGCAAAGTAAGCCGCCGCTCGGTCCCGCTCTACCAATGTTAAGCCTTCATGAAAGGCTGCGCAGCGAATGCCCGCTCGCATATGTAAGTGATGCTCAAGGGCAAGAGCAGTTTCAGCATTTGCGCAAATGATCAGAACTTTAGCGGGTTTAAGCTTACGTAATACATCTTCAAGCCATGCAACGCGAGGGTCTTCATTTAGCCAAATTTTTTCCGGGCAGCGTAACTCTGGATACAGTTCATGGTCATACTCAGCGTATATCTCAGGGCAGTCCAGCGGGTAGGCAACCAGCGTTCTCGATGGAAACCCAGGCACAGATTCTCTGGTATTTCTGAATAGGCATCGGCCAGTTCCGTAACGATCAAGGAGCTGATTTATTTGTTCCTCTGGCGAAAGATTGGCGTCTATACCTGAAGGTAACTGCGAAGGTGTTTCTCCACGTTGTAGTGACTCGATCAGGTCATTCCAATCACCGTACCGGGCTTGCTCGGATAAAAACTCTTCAAGATCCGTGAATCGATCTGGGTCTAGTAGCTTGAGCCGTTCGAAGTGGCTCTGCACGCCGGCTTGCTCTGGTGTGGCAGTGAGTAGTAACAGGCCGCGGCTTGTCTGGGCAAGCTTTTCGACGAATTGATAGAGTGCTGCTTCCTTGTCATTACCACGATTGAGGTGATGTGCTTCATCGACAACCACAATATCCCAGTCGGCATTCAATGCAAGGTCACGAGCGTGTTGCTCGTGGAATAGTGAAAAATGCGTGAGTACGAGTTGTTCGCTCTCGAACGGCGAATCTTCATGGCTCTCCTCAAGGCGCGAGCGGTCATAAAGCGAAAAATGTAAGTTAAATCTTCTGAGCATTTCCACAAGCCACTGATGGGTTAATGCATCGGGTACGATAACCAGCACGCGCTGCGAGCGGCCTGTAAGCAGTTGCTGGGATAATATGAGTCCAGCTTCAATCGTCTTCCCCAAACCCACCTCATCGGCCAGCAGGACCCGTGGAGCAAAACGCTTACCAACTTCAGCGGCTATGTACATCTGATGGGAGAGCAAAGATGTACGGGCCCCAAGGAGCCCTCGGACCAGACTCGCGGATGCTCCGGCTTTGTGCATAAGCGTTGCGTAGCGCAAACGAAAATCGATCAATTTATCAAACTGATTGTTCAGTAAGCGATCCATTGGTGCTGTGAGCTGAATGTGCGGATCTAGATCTAATTCGGAGATATATTCCACCCGTTGCTCACCGTAACCATAGGCTAGAACGCCATCAAGATCCTGAACATCGCTGACAATGTGTTCCTCTCCATTGCTTCGCCTTAGCGTATCCCCTATTTTGAGCGCGAGCCGCGTCAAGGGAGCTCTGTCGAGAGCGTAGGTGCGGTCTTCACTAACGGCGGGGAAGTGCAATGTGACTCGGCGACCATCGATTTCAACGACAATACCCAGACCTAGGTTGACGTCAGCGTGGCTGACCCACCGCTGTCCAATAACAAATTCTGTCATGCTTCCTCGAAAAATAGTGCGTGGCTGTTGGCGTGGACGATCTTAAGTAGGGCCTCGACTTCGAGCGTCTTTAGCTGCGCCACTTTTTCGGCGATTAAGGGCAGGTAGCGTGGTGTATTGACGCGACCCCGGTAGGGTACCGGTGTTAGATAGGGCGAATCCGTCTCGAGAACCAGTTGTTGGATTGGTGTGGCTCTGACGACATCGCGTACATTGTCAGCACGGTTAAATGTGGTGATGCCATTGAAGCCCAAGTAAAATCCCTCGGAAAGGCAGTATTCAGCAAGGGGTAGGCCACTCGTAAAGCTGTGAATTACTCCTTTCTTGCGCATGCGCGCACTGTGGTTGGCCAGAATAGCGCGCGTGTCGTCGTCGGCATCACGAGTGTGAATGACTACAGGCATATTGCACTGGATAGCCAACTCCAGTTGCGCCTCGAAAGCATCACGCTGTGCCGCTCTGTCAGCATGGTCGTAGTGATAATCTAGCCCTATCTCGCCCACAGCAACAATGCGTGAGTGTTTACAGCCTGACAACACGTCCGCCGCAACGGCGGCATTCCACTTGTCGGCCTCGTGCGGATGTATACCCTGAGTACCCCATACGTGCTCCGATTGCTCCGTCAATGCGCGCACAATTGCGAGATTATCGGGAGACACTGCTATGGTGACAAAACGTTCGACACCTAGCGCGCGAGCCTCATCGAGAACGTTCAGCAATTCATCGCCATTGAGGTAGTCTAAGTGACAGTGGGTTTCAATGATTGGGGTGTTAAACCGAGGAACGGGTCTGGGGTTCTTTTTGGACATGCCGAGACTGCTGTAAAAACCGGCGCGCATTATCGCATGCTTGGATCAACATTCCCAAGTTACTTAGTTATCAAGTTACTTAGTGATCAAGTTACTTAGCTATCAAGTTAAGTAGCTATTGAGATACTTAGCCACGGTGAACCGTTCTTACCCGCATCCGTCGAACGGTATCTAAAATTTCCGTCCACAACCACTGATGAACGGGCGAGTGAGCCGTGCGCTCGTGAGCAACGAGTGTATAGTCCACGCTCTGCGCTTCTCCTGCTGGTAATGGCAGGGCTACCACGTCGCGTGTCGCACCATCATTGCGGGCTAGATAGGCAGGGCAAATGAGTGTGTAATCTGTTTCTCGCAGAACTTCTAGTGCGGTGAGTAAGTGCGATGTCTCCAGCATCCCCACCTGCTCACTGACAGATGCCGACGTGGGGAGCTCAGGTAGGGAACTGTCGAGCCGATCGGAGACATACAGGCTTATCGCAGGAAACAGGGTGAGTTTGTCGCGGGTGATGGTTTGTCCGACGAGCGGGTGGCCACGACGAACAAAAATAGCCAGCGGAGAGTTCCCAAGAGATTGATATCGGTACTCGCTGGGATACGTTGGTCGAGAGAGTTGAATGGCAAAGTCTAGGTCGCCCATTGCAAGCCTCTCCAGCTGGTTTTCTACGCGTGTAATGGTCCTAAGGCGCAATTTCGGGGCGGTATTTTGTAGTTTTGAGGACAGTGGGGGTAACAGCGAAAAACCCACATACTCGGAGATGGCCATTTGGATTTCGCCTCGGTACGCACTAGGAGTGAAATCCTCACCATTGAGCAATGTCTCTACTTTAGCAAGCAGGTCTCGAAGCTCTGGTGCCAAGGCCTGTGCTCGAGGCGTCGGTTGCATCCCTCGTTTTGAGCGAACGAATAGTGGGTCGCCAAAGGTATCTCGTAATCGAGCAAGGGTTTTTGACATCGCCGGCTGAGTGATCGAGAGTTGTCTTGCGGCGCCCGAGACAGATCGCTCCTCAAGTAAGATATGTAATGCTACCAGGAGGTTGAGATCGGCTTTGGCGAGCGATTTGAGATTCATAGACGCAGTATGCCCCAAAAATATTCTTTATAGGAATACAAAAGATAATACAAATACATTTGAATTATGGAAATCGCAAACCTAATGTTTGGCTCAGCGGAAGCAGTTTTGGATCTGCTGTTAGTCAGTTAGATTGATCAGGTCTGCAGCTGCACATGCGTATTGATAGGGTTGAATGCAATATCCCTACCATGGTCCGGAGACTTTTGACCCGCCCACTGTGGCGGGTGTTTTTGCCCACTGTAGCGTTCATTGACCGGTTGGTTTTGGCAGCGCTATTTGCTGTGCGCTTTACTGCAGGTAGCGCCCGCGTTGGTGGTATCCTCACCCTATGAATAGACGAGATCCCGCTAGCAACGCGCTCCTAATGCAGTTGTTTTTAGTCATTGTGCTAATGCACTGCGCGCCTATGTCTTTGGCTTCAGAGAATCGTCCTTTCGGCGTCGGTATCGGTGGTTACCCGGATACCCCTAGCGCGGCTGCAGCTCCTGATCTCGCTACGGTTGATACCCTTGAACTGCTAGAAAATGACTTGCATATACGTATTAATGCATTGGGTGCCTACCATACACGTGCGAGTGAATTATGGTTAAGTGGTGCAGAAAAGGCGCTAGAAGAGGGTGATTATCAGCGTGCCCAACAATGGTTCGGCGCAGCATTGCACAATATTCGCGTTAACGAAGGGCTGCAAAGTGCTTCACAGCTCGCTGTTTTGGAAAGGTTGATTACGGTAGCGCGACGTAGCGGTAATCGTACCGAGCTTGCTGACCGGGTTGACTATCGCTATCGGCTATTAGGTTCGGGCAATCCGCCCTACAACAAATTTAAGCTAGCTGCCGCCAACGATTGGCTCAAGATCAAGACGGAGCTGCTCATAGTTAATGCGTTTGATGCGCGTTTAGCCCATGAGCTGTTCGATAGTGCAGACACACTGCAAAGTGCCGTGTGTGAAGATCCTGTCTGGCGCACATCGTGGTGCGAGGCCTTGAGCTTGCGTCTACTCGGATTAATGGCCGTGATTGATTGGTATGTACAGCCCCTAGTCCAAGATGAGTTTGGCCATGCTCAGCCAAGCCCCTTTCAGCGTTATAACCCCTCGTGGGACAAAAGTCCTTCTGACCATAAATTGTTGACATTAAAGAGTCGTATTGCGGGCAGGGCACGTCGCGTCTTTGAGGTGTGGCGGATGCACTTCCCAGCCGATGACAATTTACGCTTAGTCGCTGCAGACTGGGAGTGGATTCATGGGCGCAGGGCTAAGGCTTTGGCTGAATACCGTGAACTTCACAAACGTCACCCCAACTGGTTTATCAAGCCTGCTGCACTTCCCGAACGACCTTGGCTGACCCCCGATCGGCGCATTGCGGATCAGAGTATTGTTTACGTGTTACGTTGTCAGGTCGGGGTGTGGGGCAACATATTTCAGGTGGAACTTGAATCAGAGACGGAAGCAGGACTTGCGGCTGTACGCCGTCAAATCCGCGAGGTTAAATTTCGACCCGTGCTAGATGCGAACGGTGAGCCGGTAGAGGCGTCCTTCGAATCATCGGTTGTGCATTTTCGGAACTAGAGCGCTACGCATTATTAATCACTAATAGTGCGCCAGAGGCTTTTATCTTGCCGCCGATAGACCAGTTGATAAGGTCACCACCGTGTTTGCGAATTGCTTTTTCAGCCATTGTGTGGAAGGTTGGGCGTTCCGGATCAGCTATAATAATTTGCTTCACCCCAGCTTCGATCGCTTTGTCGATCATTTTGTTAACGGGCTTTACAAGCTCATCCCAAAAACAAATGTCTCCACCAACCAGTAAGTCGATGCTACTGAGCTGTCTCTTTGTTAATTTTTCAAAGCGATTAACCATGGCGGAGGTGGATACTTTGTTGAGCTCGGCTACAGCCTCGAGGTAGGGAAAAACCGCCGGATCAGCATCCATGGATATAACGGCAGAGCCCAGTTTTTTTGCACACCAAATTCCCGTCACACCCCAGCCGCAGCCAGCATCGAGGACGGTTTTAGCGTGCTCAGGTGGATTCTTGTGCAAGTAATCAATAATCAGGCAGCTCGACTTCCATAATTTGGTGCCATGAATTGATGGCTCATGTCCCGCACGTTTTACACGTCGTATAACTTTGTGAGCGCTGGTAGGCATAGCCACGCCACGAAACTTTCGGGTGTGGCTCGGCTTTTTGTCGGGGCTAGATTTGCTCATAGCGGCTTCACATGCTCAGCTTGTGGCCCTCGATCACTCGCTGCTACGCGGTAGCTGAAGCGCTGTCCAGGTTTAATCTTGCGTTTGTCCAATCCTTTAGCACTTTTAAAATGTAGGAAGACTTCTTGGCCATCGTCACCGGTGATGAATCCATAACCCTTGGTGCCGTTGAACCACTTGACGCTTCCTTCCACGCGGTTGCTGGCGCGACGTGCTGTGGTTGGCAGCGCGAAAGATGCACTGGCTAATAATGAGCAGAGAACGCCCAACGTGACCAGCGCAACAAGCCATTGATAATTGAAGGGGGGAATGACGCTGAAAATAGCGTATACAATGCCGGCGACCAGCGTGTTGAGAATGAGTGCGCCGGTAACAGTTAAACGATGAGCGGGGGAAGACATACTGCGATCCGAAAAAAATTTGCGCAAGTCTAGCAGACCCGCCCAGCCATGTCTCAGCGCTTCGTTACTTCCTCCGCTTGTAGGCCTTTGGGACCCTCAACGAGTGTAAATTCGACTTCTTGACCCTCAGCCAAGGTTTTATAACCGTCGCCTGCGATGGCACGAAAATGCACGAAGATGTCTTCATCGGGTCGATCGGGTCGATTGATGAAGCCGAATCCCTTGGCGTTGTTAAACCATTTTACAACGCCCACTAACCGCTCGGACATACACCTCACTCCGTTTATTGTTGTTCGGTGTACAGTGTTTAGCAGTCTTCCGCCTTTAACGCAATGCCTCTAGACGATCAATTTGTTCGTCAATTTTTGTCAAAGCTTGCTGCGCGGCTGTTAATTTTTCCTTTTCCTTGGCAACAACATCAGCGGGTGCACGGTCAATGAAATTGGAATTGCCCAACTTAGCATCGAGTCGGGAGATTTCGCTACGGTACCTATTGCGCTCTTTATCGAGTCGGGTTATTTCACCCTGTACGTCGATAACCCCGGCCATTGGCACAAGCACCTCCATGTGGCCACATAGCGCTGATAGCGCGGGTGGCAGCAATTCATCGGCAGCGACGGCTCGGATAGAGGTTGTTTTAGCCAATTTTTTTAGAAACGGCGCATTCTGGGCAATTTTCTCAACGTCACTATCGGTAGCGTTGGTAATTAAAACCTCCAGCTCAAGATTTGGTGCCAAGTTAGATTCGCTACGAATGGTACGGATGGCTACGATGAGTTGCTTCAGCCAATCAATTTCTATTTCGGCTTGAGGGTCGTTTTGAGTACTGTCCGGTTTCGGCCATGGTTGCAGCATGATGGTTTCGCCATGCTTGCCTGCAATTGGTGCTACAGATTGCCATATTTCTTCGGTGATGAACGGCATAAGTGGGTGCAGGAACCGGAGTACGGTCTCTAGTACCGTGATGAGAGTCTGACGTGTACCCGCCAGAACCATAGGGTCTCCCTGCTTATCCCACAAAACAGGTTTTGAGAGTTCGAGGTACCAATCACAGTACTCATTCCAGACGAAATCGTAGATCGCTTGAGCGGCGAAATCGAAGCGGTAGTTGTCGATCGCATCGGCCATGGTTGCAGCTGTTTGTTGCAGCCGACTACGGATCCACCGGTCGGCTAGGGAAAGCGTTACTTGGGTTTGGTCCGAGGCATGGCCTTCGCAGTTCATCAGTACATAGCGGGCAGCATTCCATATTTTATTACAGAAATTGCGGTACCCCTCCATGCGGCCAATATCAAACTTGATGTCTCGACCTGTAGACGCCAATGAATAAAACGTGAACCGAAGAGCATCGGTGCCATAGCCGGTAATGCCCTCAGGGTACTGCTTGCGGGTGGCTTTTTCGATTTTGGCGGCCATGTGAGGCTGCATCATGCTGCTTGTTCGTTTGGCTACCAGGGTCTCCAGGTCAATACCATCGATGAGGTCAATAGGGTCTAGAACATTACCTTTTGATTTGGACATCTTCTGTCCTTCGGCGTCACGTACCAGGCCGTGGACATAAACCGTATGGAACGGAACCTCGTCGCAAAAATGCAACGTCATCATGATCATCCGGGCCACCCAGAAAAAGATAATGTCGAACCCAGTTACCAGGACGGAGGCAGGGTGGAAGGCTTTCATATCGGTCGTATCATCGGGCCAGCCCTGAGTTGAAAACGTCCATAAGGCCGATGAAAACCATGTATCAAGTACGTCATCATCCTGTCGAAGTGCGACCTCAGCACCGAGTTTATGGGTGTCACGGATGGCTGACTCACTTATACCCACATAGACTTTTCCTTGCTCGTCATACCAGGCTGGGATCCGGTGTCCCCACCAAAGCTGGCGACTGATGCACCAATCTTGGATATCCCGCATCCACGCAAAATAAGTATTCTCCCACTGCTTGGGAACGAACTGTATATCGCCATCTTCCACCGCCTTAATGGCCGGTATGGCGAGTTTTTTAGCATCGACATACCACTGTGGTGTTAGGTAGGGCTCGATGACCACGCCGGAACGATCACCCCGTGGCACTTTCAGCGTATGGGGCTCGATTTTCTCCACGAATCCAAGGGCATCCAAGTCGGCTACAACGCGCGCGCGGGCCTCAAATCTGTCCAAGCCGCGGTAGGGTTCTGGCGCATCTGCACTAATTGCGGCGTCGGCGGTAAGTATATTGATGAGCGGCAGGTTATGGCGTTGCCCCATCTCATAGTCATTAAAGTCGTGGGCGGGTGTTATCTTTACGCATCCTGTTCCAAACTCCGGATCGACGTAGTCATCGGCGATGATAGGAATCTCACGGTCGCATAATGGCAGTGTGACGGTTTTTCCAATCAGTGCCTGGTAGCGACTATCGTCGGGGTGCACGGCTACCGCCGCGTCACCCAACATCGTCTCTGGGCGGGTGGTGGCGACAACGACCTGGCCACTGCCATCGCTCAGTGGATAACAGAAGTGCCACAAGTGGCCGCTTTCTTCCTCTTGGACTACCTCAAGGTCTGAAATGGCCGTATGCAACTTTGGGTCCCAATTGACCAATCGTTGACCTCGGTAAATTAGACCTTGTTCGTAAAGCTGAATAAATACGGTTTGCACAGCCCGCGACAGCCCTGGGTCCATGGTGAACCGCTCTCGAGACCAGTCGGTCGAGGCACCCAAACGACGCAGTTGGCGAGTAATGGTGCCCCCAGACTCGGCTTTCCATTGCCATACTTTCTCAATAAAGGCATCGCGGCCAATATCTTGTCGATGCACACCCTCGGCTTCGAGTTGCCGCTCAACGAGCATTTGAGTGGCGATCCCGGCGTGATCGGTGCCTACTTGCCACAGGGTGTTGTCGCCTAACATGCGGTGATACCGGATTAAGGCATCCATGATAGCCTGCTGGAAACCATGGCCCATGTGCAGAGAGCCGGTGACATTTGGAGGGGGTATGGGAATACAGAAACTCTGCTCGCCCCCTTGTGGCGCAAAGTAGCCATTGTTTTCCCAGTTACTGTACCAGCGCGCTTCGATGTCGGCGGGCGAAAACGTCTTGTCCATTATGTTATCCAAACCTTGTATGTGCGCCCGGTGTTCGCAGGACGCTCAACCATTGAGCCAGTAGAGCCCAACCTCGGGGTTATCCGCGAGGTATTTGAAGTGCAGATCCTGCCTGAGACCCTGTGTGAGATCCCGGGTGAATTGTGCCTCAGTTTACAGGTCGTGCTTTGCTAAGGGATAACCCCTATCTCGGTAAAAGCGCCACGCGTCGCGCATCGACTCAATCTGCGCGGGATCTTGCGTCACCACCTCTGCTACCCGGTTAAAACGCGAAAAAAATGCCGGCGTTGCGTTACTAAGATTAATCAATACATCATTTTGCTCACCTGGATCCTGTCCCCAGCCGATCTGTATTGGTGCACTTTCTTTAGCATCAAATAGTACGTGAGGTAAAAAGCTTGTAGGCTTGGCCGACCACAGTAATTCATCCAGTGCGATTGCCTGGTCCTCATCACTGGCGTTAATAAACAACTGATGTCCGGCAGCGAGCACTTTGTCGGCAAGGCGCACGGCAACCTGGAGCCGTGCATCTATTCCAGATTCAGTGACTACATAAAAGTCGACTCGGGTCACGTGTTACTTGCCTGCACGATTACGTAGATACCTCACGAGCATGGGTACAGGGCGACCCGTCGCGCCTTTGGGGCTGCTAGAGAATGCGGTCCCCGCCACGTCAAGGTGTGCCCACTTGTAGTCCTCGGCGAAGCGCGCGAGGAAACAGGCGGCCGTGACGCTACCCGCGTTGCCTCCTCCCTTACCGATATTGGCGACATCAGCGAAGGGAGAATCAAGCTGAGATTGATAGTCTTCCCAAACAGGCATTTGCCAGCCACGATCGTTCGCGCTTTGACCGGCGTCGAGTAAATCGCGCGCAAGGTCGTCGTTGTTGGCAAAGACGCCTGTCGCGTGGCTCCCCAGGGCGACGATAATGGCACCGGTCAGCGTGGCTATGTCCACTACCTCTACCGGTTTATAACGTCCCACATAGGTAAGCGCGTCACAGAGAACCAGCCGTCCCTCGGCATCCGTGTTAAGAATTTCTATCGTTTTGCCCGACATGCTTTTAACCACATCGCCGGGTTTTGTTGCCCGCCCGCTCGGCATGTTTTCGGCGGCGGCAACAACACCCACTACATTGATGGGCAATCCCAATTCAGCCACGGCCTGCATGGTACCAAAAACGGCTCCAGCACCACCCATGTCAAACTTCATTGTGTCCATATTGGGGCCGGGTTTCAGAGAGATACCACCGGTATCGAAGGTGATGCCTTTTCCAACCAGCGCATACGGGGCTTGTTTGGCCTTGCCCCCAGAATATTCCATGACGATGAGCTGTGACTCCTGATCACTGCCATTGCCCACACTCAGCAGGGATCCCATGCCCAATTCAGCCATTTTCTTTTCACCAAGAACTGTGGTTTTGATCGTGGTGTAGCGTCGACCCAATGCTCTCGCCTGCTTCGACAGGTAGGTCGGTGTACAGATGTTGCCCGGCAGGTTGACAAGCTCTCGGGTGAAGTTGGCACCCTCACCAATAGCTTGCCCAATGGCCAATGATGTCCGGGCCCTTGCAGCGGTGATTGTGCTTCCACAGCTAATGACCACTTTTTTGAGAGCGGGTTGCGCTTTTTGGCGAGCTATTGTCTCTGTGTAGACGTAGGTTTCTGTGGTTATGTAGTGCCCGATATCCTCACAGACATTCGCCGCGCCAGTTTCATCAACCGCCAGATCGCTGATATCTACGGTGGCGTCAGTTGCCGCAGATTTCGCGAGCACACTTGCCGAGGTTTGAGCAAACTTCCGCTGGGCAGCGCGATCAAATTCGACGCGCGAACCGCAGCCAACCAAGATCACGCGTTTGATACCTCGGATACCAAGTAAGTTAGCGCGGGTTCCTAATTTGCCAGTAAAGTCGCCCAGTGTAAGTGTGCGTTGAATCGAGCCACCCAGAGCGGTGTCAAGCGCTGATATTTGCGCGTTGGGCGAATGATCAGTGAACACCGGTATAACCATTGCTCCGGTTTTTTGCGAAATAAACGAGCTGAGCTTTCGCGCACTGAAGGTCAAGCGTGGCATGGAGACTCCTGCTGAAATAATGGAAAGAGGTATAGTGTATGATGCTTGAGCCCGTAACAAAACACGCATACTGATTCTGTCATGAGAATTTTTCGTTATCTCGCTGGTGATGTTCTCTCGCACACGACCGCTGTAGCCTTTGTGCTGTTCTTAGTCGTATTTAGCGGTCGCTTCATTAAGTACCTTGCCGAGGCAGCGGTAGGCGACTTAACAGCCGACATACTCTTGCCTGTGATGTTTTATAAGTTGCCCAGCTTTTTTGAATTGATCCTACCGCTCTCATTGTTCATTGGCATTCTCTTGTCGCTTGGACGTCTTTACGCCGAAAGCGAGATGGTTGTTCTGCGTGCGTGCGGTGTCAGCCCACTACGCATAGCTCGATACCTCACGCCGGTAGCGTTCGGGATTACCTGTCTGGTGGCCACCATGTCGCTGCAGCTGGCACCAGAAGGCTCAGCACGGGCGCGAATGCTTTTAGATGATCCTCGGTCTTCAGAGGGTCTCGGTCAGTTAACGGAAGGACGGTTTAAGAAGCAACGCGGCGGAGATTTGGTGACTTATGCGGAACGCGTTAGTGAAGATGGGGTGATGCATGCTGTATTCGTTGTTCAGCGAGAAAGTGGTAGCGATGACCAGCTAACAGTAACTCAGGCAGAGCGTGGTGAAATCGTTGTTGACGAATCCTCGGGTCGCCGCTACTTGGAACTTAGCAATGGCACGCGTTATAGGGGAATCGCCGGTGCCGGTGAAGTTGAGGTAGTAAGTTTCGATACCTTCGGTGAGCTAATCCCGGAGACAGCGGGTAGCCTTAGAGCACGGACACGTGTCGATGCCATTCCAACACGCGAGCTCTGGCAAAGCAGCGACCCCAAAAATGTTGCCACGCTCTATTGGCGACTTTCCCTGCCATTATTGGTGCCAGTCGTTGCGTTAATTGCAATTGCATTGAGCAAAACCGACGCACGGCGTGGACGCTATGCGCGATTGGGCTCGGGGCTCATTATATTTTTGATCTATTTTATAGCCCTGACACAGAGTCGAAGCTATCTGGAGTCTGAGGGCTCGCTAGTTGGGTTCGCGGTGACGCACTTGACCTTCGTTATTTTTGCTGTGGTGCTCCTTCAATGGGAAGCCATTGGTAAGCAACTGGGTGGACGTAGGGTTACGCGTCTTGGCTAAACTTGATCGCTACATTGCAAGGCATGTGCTCGGTGCAACGCTGGGAGTGACAGTTGTTCTCGTCGGACTCGACGCGCTAAGTGCCCTTATTGACGAGGCTGGTGATATTACCGACAGCTATCAGCTGTCTGATGTTTTGAAGTACGTCAGCTTAACTTTGCCACGAAGACTGTATGAGTTTGTGCCCTTTGCAGCACTCATCGGCGCTTTGATTGGATTGGGTCGTCTTGCCACGGCCAGTGAATTGGTTGTAGCCCGTGCCGCGGGGGCATCGCTATTGAAACTTGCGGTTACAGTGTTGAAACCGACGTTGCTATTTGCGCTGGCAGGCTTTTTGATCAGTGAATTTATTACACCCGTTACAGAGCAAATGGCCGTTAGTGAGAGGGCGCTGGCACAACGCTCCGATAGTAATTTCGTGGGCAGGGGAGGTACCTGGAATAGAGACGGTGATACCTACATCCACGTTGCTGCGGTGCAGCGCGGTGGCTTAATCTTTGGTGTGACGCTGCTCCGCTACAATGATAATAGACAGCTTGTATCGAGTTTACGTGCAGAGCGCGGCACGTTTATGGGCGATCATTGGCTGCTCGAGAGTGTCCGCCAAAATACCATCGGTTCAAACACGATAAATACCACCACCCAAACGCTACTGCGCTGGGATACGGAGATAACACCCGAGCTACTCGTACTTGAGGTTGTAGATAATGAAAGCCTTCCCAGCGCCCAGCTCTGGTCTTATGCGCGGTTCCTGAAGAACCAGGGGCTTAGTTCTGCGGATGTCGAGCTGGCTTTTTGGCGGAAGGTATTTCAGCC
>Ga0181558_10000340_pt1 | contig 43570 bp, 43 predicted proteins | sample 011ome_22_FD_133754 | JGI IMG/M metagenome (GOLD analysis project Ga0181558, IMG submission 133754) | Coastal salt marsh microbial communities from the Groves Creek Marsh, Skidaway Island, Georgia - 011507BT metaG (megahit assembly) | ecosystem: Environmental > Aquatic > Marine > Intertidal... | reverse complement strand
ATCCAGCAACATGTCAAACTTCGTTGCAGGTAGAATGTACTCTTGAATGTCGCGCTCACACTTGGCGCTATCATATGCGTAGAATTCTTCGTTATTATCAATCCAATCAACGAATTCGCTAATGATCAAATCTCTGTTATCTTGAACAAGCTCACGAGCTGCAACAGCATGCTGATCGTCAGTTGTAGCAAATATAATTGGGTTTGCCGCGGCTTCGCCGTTATTTAAAATGTTAATTGTTTCGTCGAATGATCTATCCAAACGCGATTGAACTTGAGTATTTGCATTTTCAAAGATAAAGTCAACTGACTCTTTGATATGCTCAACAGATCCAACTGTCTCTGTAAGCTGTTCATTAACAACAACATATGAGATTGGTGATTGATAAGTAATACCGTTTAAACGACCCCAGTAGTTACCGTTTGTTGCGACGTCATATGAAGCACTATCGATAATTAGGCCCGTATCGCGGAAACACTTGTCTGCATTATAACCTTGATAGCCAAGACCAGGCGCGCCATTAAATCCTGTTGTAGTATTTGCAGTAAGATAATATACCATATTATCGACGATATCTTGTGAATTCTCATCAAGCTGATCAGCAAATGTGGTGTTTGCAATTAAGTTAAGACCTTGCTTATCAGAATCTCTAGGAGCTTCAGCTGGCTTAATAATTACTGTGCTACCACGTGCACGCATTGAGATGTCACCAAACTGAGAACCTGAGTTGTTCAATGTCATTTGACCGCCGTCAAGAGCAAAGAACGCTTGGCGAGTAAAGATTGACAATGAACCGATACCGTTGACACCAGCACCGTTCTTAGCAACGTAACCTGTACCGTTTTGAGTACGAGGTGTGAAACCAAAACAAAGTACGTATGTATAAAGTGAGTCAGTATCTAGAACAGCTCTGTCTGCAAGTAGACAACCACCACCTCGACCAACTAGTCTGTTCGGGAAGTCATCAATACCGATTGATTCGATAGTACCTGTACCGCCACGCTGAGCAAATAACTGATCACCGACTTCTACATTACCTTTTAGATTACGTACATAAATCTGACGGTTTGAATCGATATCGTCAATATATGAAATATATCCTGAAGCACCGCTTGAAAATGTTACTTCGTCATCAATCTCAAAGTTTGATTGTGCACTATGTCCTACTTCTAAATAGAATTCTTGACCTAAGTCAAGGATTGTGCCTTTTGAGTTAAATGGGTTAAGTGGTGGCTCAACGTCTAAACGATTAAAGTTTGAAAGCTGTGTAGAGTCACGAAGATATGGTGAACGACGTAGTAAAGCACCTGGACGATAAGCAATTGCAAATCCGCCTTCAGGCTGGTCGAAGTTATCAACCTCGAAGTTCATGTATGAGAAACCTTGAACATAACAGCCAGATCCAACTAGAACACCGTTAGTGCGCTCCCAACCTTTTTTCTTTTGAATTACTGTTGCATACTGTCCAGCTGTTGATGTCATAGAACAATCATCTGGTAGCATAATTGGCTCATCAACATAGTAAGTACCAGGACCTACCGAAATATGAACTGCATTATTAATGTCATTACGGTCGAACAATCCACCCGCTTTTTCCAAACAAAGTTCTTCAGCTCTTTTTAGAGTACGAACTGGCTGAAGAATAGTACCAGGATTTGCGTCGTCACCATCTGAAGCAACATGCACTTTAAGAGCTTTATTTGTTTTTCTAGAAAACTCGTCATAAAGCTGACGATATGTCATTTGCTCAGTTTCGCCAGTTTTGACGTTCTTTAGAGCAAAGTAAGAATCTTCATCGATTGGAGCTTCGAATGTTTTTGTAAGCTCCATATTGAAGTCAGCAAGCTGTGACTCATCAATAGTTGAGTTAGCAATACGTACTTCGTTTAGATCTGAGTTTTCAATTTTAGATCTGTTTTGTTCTAATCCATCAGAAGTCGAAGATGAAATTGTAATGTTTGTTGCAACAACTTGATCCATGCTACCAGTAAGTGTAGCGTCTTGCAATGTTGGATTAGTAAATGTGTTATTGTTACCAGTACCATCTGAGAAATCAGAATTAGTAATCTGAACATTGTTTGCTGTACTATCATTGAGTTCAGAATTTGTAATTACAATATTGTTTGCGGTTGTATCAACAATTTCTGAGTTAGCAATACGAGTATCCCAAATATCGCCATTTGCAAATCTGGAATTTGTAATTGTAACATTATCTAAATCTGTATCACGGATATCAGCATTAGCGATATCAACGTCAAAGATTTGAGTGTTACCAGAAATTGTTGAGTTCTCAACAGTGCTGTTTGAGATCGCTGTATCAAACATCTCTGAGTTAGAAATAACAGCATCTTCAAGAATAAGCTCATCAATTTGAATGTTTGTAAGGATAAGGTTATTTGCAGTACCGCCTTCAATTGTAACGTTATTGAAGAATGAGTCATCAATTGTAGAATTTGTGAATGTATCGTTATTACCAGTCGAATTATTTAACTGGCCTTGATCTACAATAGTATTTGTAAAGACGTTATTGTTACCAGTACCATCTGAGAAATCAGAGCCTTCAATCGTAGAGTTTGCAATAGCAACATTACGAATATCTGTGCCATCCATAGTACCACGAGCAATATCAGTATCTTCGATATCACCGTTGGTAAAGGTGTTTTGATTCATTGTGTTGTTGTCGATCTGAGAATTTCTGATCGTAACGTTGCTGATTGATCCACCAGTAATGGTAATTCTATCAAAAATCTCATATTGAATGGCTTGAACTAACTCTTTTCGAGTTATGTTTTTTGTACCGTCGTCACCCTGAATCAAGTTAACAATGACAAAGAGGTCCTCGGATCTGGTATTGGCGCCTTTTATCGGACCTAATTCTGAAATCTTTGACATGCGTCTATTACCCTTGTATGTTTTTCTTATTATTTATAATAATTAGCCGTAGCGTTGCCCAGGAAGTGCTACAACAAAATAGCCTTGATCTTTTTTTGTTTTATGTCCAAATGAGTATCCCAAACCGCTTTTCACAACATCATTATATAAGTTTTCAGGACCTCCCCAAATTTTCCAATCATCAGTAATATTTTCTTGATCTGTTCCAGAAGCTTCTAAATTATCTTCTGAGTCAAAATAATCTACTTTCATGGTTCTTAGTTTTAAATTAATATGATAATGTTTTTTACCTAACACATTACCTTGCTTATTTAAATAATAACCATTTCCCCAATGCCATTCTGTACCCAAGTCGGCAGGTTTATTATGAGTTGTGGTAACATAAATTCTAAGACTTTCAGTACTCAGCGTGCCTAAATCAATGGCAATTAAACCGGTTCTTGTTCCTTCAGGGCCAGGCTCATATAATCTTCTTGGTATTGAAAATCCATATTTGCCTACAAAGTTATCTATATCTTTTCTGATTTCTTCTGAGTTATTGCGGATGTAAATTACAACTGAATGTGTATCTTGGCGTCTAACGAATTCTAACGTAGTTTGGATACTGATTGGAAATATATCTAATGCTTCGTCTAGAATATCATAATAGCCTCGAAAAATATTTGAATCTACCATCATACTACTCCACTAGTAGGTACAGGAAATCTTGTTACTGTGCCATTTCTATTTACACGAAAACCAAAATAATACGATTTATTTCTATCATCGTTAGATCCACCGCCACTGGGTGCAAATTGGAATAATTGATTAGCAGCACTATCCACAGTAAATTCCATATAGCCTGGATTTCCGTAACCGCCGTCGTGGTTACCTACATCAAATGCTGGAGTTCCACCTTTACCAACTTGTACGACATAGTCTACTTCTACATCTATATCAAGTTTGCCTTCCCATCTTCCGTCATGCTGTCCACCTGCGCCGGCTTTACCCCATTCGTCAGCGCCACCTCTGTTAATCAAACCAAAGAATTCATAGCTATCTCCATTACCTTGGTCGCCGCCACCGCCACCGCCAGCTGCACCCCAGTGCCCCCAAGGTGCCGAGCCACCAGCACTATTTCGAGCGGCTGCTGCGCCACCTACACCAAAATCAGAACCTTCTCCAGCAGTCGCATTAGCATCGCTGAACGCGTTATTGAGTCCGCCTAGTCCACCAAACGTGCCCGCTGCAGACGGGCTAAATATTTGTCCGTCCCGTGTTAAGTCGAATGCACCTTGTATAAAATAATTTCTTGCAATTACATCAGGTACCACGCCGCCGTTTACATCTACACGTTCATCAAAAGTTGACATAAGCATAATACCTGTAGCTCCGCCCGAACCCGCATTACTTACAATATCAGAATTGTTTTCAAAACCAGAACCACCAGCTCCACCGCCACCATACGCTTTAAATTCTAAAGTAATAATTTTAGTAGCACCGTAAAATTGACCCAAAGAAATAGGAAGACCAGATCCTGCTACGGGAATAGCAGAGTTTGCATTTTTATTGGGTACATAATTGCCACCACGATAATAATCACTCAGTGATCCAGTACCGCCAAACTCATCAATAATGTCTTGGATGTTAATGGGACCCGATGTCTTAATAGGCATTTACTTCCCCACTTTTGCCGATAGTTCCTTAATGGCCTCTATAAGTAATCCTACTAGATTTCCATGTCGAACTGCGTATGTCGATGCGCCTGTTTCCGGGTCTGTTGTTTCATATACAATTCCTGGCAATACTTGCTCAATTTCCTGAGCCATAACACCAGTCATTTCTTCGCCGGGTCTGTTTTTGTAGTTAAATGTATATCCACCGAGCTGCATTACTTTATCTAAAGCATTTTCAATTGGATTAATATTTTCTTTCATTGCAATATCAGAAACAGAAGCAAACGCAGTAATATCTCCTGTCGCACTTACTGTATTAAATAAAACATCAGCGGCTTCACCGACCGATTGTCCTATAGAAATAATACCGTTCGCTGAATCGTAAGTTACGCCCGTTCCTCCTTGCAAGGAGGCTCTTGCTCTTGCAGTCGTGAAATAAAAGTTATTAGCACCTTCTGTAAGGGCATTTGTATTATGGTTAGTAAGTGAGCTTACTGTACCTAAAACGTTACCTGTAAATGTCGCTGGAAGACCACTGCCTGGTCCGTTTTCAAAAACTTTTACTCCGTCTGGCGTAAAAATGTCTCCGTAAAGATTTCCTCTAATATCATCACAATTGATTAGAGTTGCATTAATTGTATTTGCAGTTAACGTATCAGAAATTGTAGCGTTAGCAACTTCGATTGTACCAGTAGCAACGCCATTCGCGGTTGGGAAAGTAATTTCAGAAGTTACGATAATGCTTGGAACTGTAAGAACACCGTTAGGTGTTAAAGTAAGCTGTGTACCTGCTTGAGAATTCATGATAAAATTAGTTGTAGTACTATTTTCCATACCAATATCCCATGCATATGCACCGTTGGTATATCGTGTTCTACCACCTGACGCGGTATATTGGAAAGTAGCTACAACTGACTGAGTAGCACCTGTAATTGTAACTGGAGAAGCATAAGCAATAGTTCCACCAGCAGTTCTGGCAGCTACCGCATCTGTTTGAAGTTCATCAAATACAACAACACTGTTTGCCGTAAAGTCGCCAATAAGAGTAGCATCACCAGTTGTGCTATCGCCGGTACCCGAAGCAGTCATAGTATTATTTTTAAAGAGCAAAACCATTTCATTGGTTTTATCTAACCAATTCTGAAATGTTTGGGTTGTTGCTATTTCTGTAATATTAGGCTTGGACATTGATTTGTTTCTCTATTTTTTCTAATCGCTCATTAACGTTTTTTAAGCATTGCTTTACTTCATCACAATCACGAATAAGCTGGTCAACCTTACGGCGTAATGCTCTTTCTTGTTTATATTTATTTAAAGCTGTGACGTCGGTATTAAGTACAGCTCCGCTATTTTCATCTCTGCGCAATGCTGGATTTATCATGTTAATGCGATCCCTCTATAATCTTTAACAAACGGCGCATTAAATTGATTTGGAGCTAAGAGTTCGATTTTAATTGAAAAGGCTCTATATCCATCAAATGTACCAGCCGTGCTTGTATATCTAAGTACACCAGAATTTTTATTAGCATCAGCTACAGCATAACGATACTCTCTAAAGTCTGATGTATTAATTGAAGATGAATATGTATTTTTACCTTCAATCATTTCAAGCTCAATCCAATTAATTGTATCAAACGCTGAGCTGTCTTGCGTATGCTGTGGTCTAATATAAACTTTAATGTCAGTACCGTTTGGTCTATATCCCGTTAAGAAAACATTTAAATCTTCGGCATCTAAATCTGCCGCTAACTCAATGCGTCTTGAAATATATTTTGATGTAGTTGCTGAAGTATTTGTAACTTGATATTGATATGCTAATATCGTTGCTAATTCTAAATCAACAAATGGAGTTGATGTTACATTAGACTTATTAGCCATATCTACTTTAATATCAAATGTTTTCGGATTAATAAAGTTGTTTGATTTACTATAAATTACTGCACCTTTGCGAGTAAACTCGTTATTCTGGCCAAAGTTCATATTCATATCATATGTTGCAGAAAGATTACCAGGATCAGTAAATGTACCTTTAAGCTGTGTAGTAGTTACTGAATCATTTGATTTTTGAATCAATGGCTGAATATAGCTCACATTAATATTATCTACAGAACCAATTGTACCACTTGTTCCACTCGTAAATCCAGTAATGGTATCAGTTGCAACAAACTTTTTACTATTTGTAGCAGAGCTTTGTTTTATATGAAGCTCATTTGCTGTTCTTTTATTATAATGACATACAATACCAGCTACAAGTGGTTTACCAGTTGCAGTTGCTCCATTGAATGGACATGGATGATCTGTAGTCATTTGAGTTGAGCTATCAACACTTGCGATTCTAAAGATTTCTGAATTGCTTCCAGCTGTAACCATGATGTAATCACCGGCTGCATAATCGACAGCAAAGTCATTTCCTGACTGTGTAATTACATTTGTGTTTTGAACCATAGCAACACTGTATCCAGCGCTTACATCTTTGTAGACAATTTCGCCTGGAGTAAATCTTCCATCCCAGTCACTTAATGTTAAGAATTCGTGATCATCGTTTGTAAGTGTAATGGTACCAGTTGCATTGTTAAATTCATGACGATATAAGTTAAACTTAATATCTTCGTCTTGATATGATTTCCATGCACGGTTGTTTGTTGATGTAAATAGAACACCGTCACCCCAGTCCATAACAACCGAACCACCCGTCACAAAGTCAGTACCACCAACTTTTGCTGTGTAGTGCAAGTAATTTGGATCATTGGCATCTGGCATAATTACCACTGCATATTCTTTTTCAACATCCATACGAACTGGTGCATCGAATTCTATTTCAGTAACCGCTGTTGCGTCATTTGAAACATTTACTTGAGAAGCTTTTAAATGCTTTTTAGAGAATGGCAAAATAGTACCTGATGGATAACCATTGATAACTTCGCGAAGTGTAATTGTTACGCCGTTTATATTACTTTTACGTCTAAAGAATAAATCAACTTTTGAAATAAATACGGTATTTGAACCTTTACCCATACCTTTCTTAATAAAGAATGTTTGAGCAAGAGGATCACCGCCGAAGCGGCGTGTTTCTACTCTATTTGCAAGGTTTCGTGTTGTTGTCTCTGAAATTTCTGTAACCTCAGGAACTCGTGTAGAAAGTGTTGATTTTTCTTGAGAAATGTTGTAAGCATGATATGCAATTTCCGCTTTAGAAGTAGAAGCTGAATCAATGCTTGAGAATTGAGCAACATCAACAACAGTTAAAACTCTGTCGCCAACATAGAACGTTGCGTCAGGAATCGAGAATATTGCTCTCAATACACCGTTTGCATCTGATTTTACAATATCACCTTTCGATCCGAATCTTCCAATATCTCTAGCAAAATCTGAGTTGACTGTGCCAGGAGTAATATGCGCATCTACAGCAGTTCCATCAAAGAAGAAATAATGTCGTGTGTTTGGTCTCAGACCTGAAACATAAACCTTAATATCACGAGCTCTCATAAATGGATTAAACGCTACGTTAGTAACAAAATCACCAACTAAATTTGAGCCTACGTCGTTTACTTGAATGCTTTGTTGAGTTACTTCTTCTGTTCTGTTAAATACTCTCGTTCTTCTGTTACCGTTCCAAGTTTCACTAGCAAGTGATTCTTGAACAGCCCCTCTTTGCTCACCAGTAATAGGTAAGAATTCTTGAAGATCTTGGAATGGAGTAACTAAATCAATTTCAACTGGAGTTGGGTTTTGAACAGTATCATGAGCCATATCGTGGCTTGGTGATAATTCTGCATTACCGCTGTATTTCCAAAAGTTACTTACGCAGTTTCTAAAATTAGTTGCATAAGATTGACCTAACAACTTGATGTTTGCATTTCTGCCAAGAGTTCCTGTTTCTGCTTCGTTTACAGTTGGGAAAATAGAAGCACCGGTCGATGATTTATATTTTAAATCAATTGGATATGTTTTTACTGCAGGAGTAAGAATGCTTTTATCAAAATGAATAGCAGCTTTATAATTAGGATCATCGGTATTTGCAATTACCGTGTCGTTCATTGGATCTACTATATAACCATTTTTGAATCTTGTCAACCCGTTTTCATCTAAAACTGTAAGATTTTCTGTGCTTTGCTCTAATTGATTTAAAGAAATATAGTATTCAAGACCTTCAATGCGCTTTTCAATTTTTTCAATATCGCGCATTGTATAAACTTGTGTGCCTTTACCTTTAATTTTAACAGCACAATCTAACTTACCTGCCTCTTGAGCTTCTCTTGAAGATAGAACAGGATAGCCAGGAATATTAACTTGACCAATTACAAGTTCGTCTGGGCCAACTTTCGGAGAAACTGGATTTTCTGACTCGTCACCTTTTACAATCGAAGTAATACCGTAAGAATCGATAGTAATTAAGTCAACTCTTCCTAGATAATGCTCTACGTCTGTTGTAATATTTGAAGATAAAGCTGGAACTGCAAATGATCCAGTAAATGCTAATGTATATCCTCCGACTGCGGTAGTAACAGTACCTGCACCAGAAGCAGAAGTATGAGTATAAGCCACGTTTGAATCTTTATCCACATGTGGTCTGAAATCAAAACAGTTTCTTAAGTTATAACCTCTTCCAGTAGAACTAATATAAGTATCTAAATCTGTAGATTTTATTGTGTTTGCCGCAGGTGTAGCACTATCATCAATAGGATAACTATTAATGTTAAAGAAATATGAACCTGAAGATGTTACTGGTTCAAATACTCCTAATTTAATTGTAACTGTACCATTTGCCGGCTGAGGACGACCGCTAATATATTCCATATATGAAATATCATAGAAGTGATCATTTTGGTTATTATATAGTTTGAAGCTATCTTTAATGTCTGTACCAGTTCCGGTGGAGCCTTCCCATACACCTAGAATTTCGTAAGCATCAGGGAACCCCAAACTATATCTTGCTGTAGCTGATGAATAAGTAATTTTTACATACACTTCTTTAGCAAGTTTTGCGTGCGAATTACCTTTCGTGCCTTTTAATCTCTTATTAAAATATAACTGACCGGCCGGAGAAGAAACTCCAGGATCAAGATTCACTGTTAATTCAGTACTATTGTTTGTAACACTATGACTTACAATATCTACCTGAGTATTTGTAGCATCTACAAAAACCATATCGTCCTGATTAATTGCAAAATCTTCGTCAACTGCAGACGTAATTGTAATTGAGTCTCCTGATACTGATACGTTGTTATCTGTGCCACGTACTGGAACAATTGTATCTGATACTGATCTTAAGAAAGATGTTCCTGAATCAAATATCATAGGAGAATTTTTAAATTCTTTTACTTTTGAAGATGCGGCAATAGTTGCTACACCACTAGTACCTACAATTCTTGTTACTGATTCAAATACATTTGGTGGTGTCATTTTAACACCAAATAGATATAATTTTTCTTTTGTTACATTTCTTACGAAAGCTAAACCAATTACGCTGCCGCCTCCGTTTTGTAAAGAAACAGGACTATAATCTAGATCAAATGTGCCACTTAAGTCTGTAATATCTACATATGATCCATAGTCAAGTGAAATAGCTTGGTCGTTTTGTGTAACAGTATTTGCTACATTATCGACATTAAAAGAAATTTTACCAGAGTTTTCTACTCTGAATCCTTTTACATATGCAGTGCCTTTACCCACAAGCACAACTAGATTGTCGTTTCTTCTATCTAAATCTAATCTAAATTTGTCTGATACATAATTGCCAGATTCTTCATATGTTCTTCTTGCAAATTCTTCGGCAATAGAATTAAACTGAGTAACGTCACGCAATTGAACAGCGTTACCTTCTTGATATCTAATTAACGTAAAGAAGTTAACGTCGGTATCTGCCACTGATGTTTCTTTAACCACCAGACTTGGAACCATTTTAAGTCTGTCAGCGCCTGGAGCGTTTTCGTTTTTAGATCCATTAGCGTTATCGTACAACGAACCATCTTGTAATGCGGTAATTAATTCTTCTTTTACTTCAAAGCCAACAGATTTTAAATCAGGTTGATTTGTATATTTAGAAACAATTAGAGTTTGCGCTGCTGTAAATAAGAAGTGACCTTTTTGGAAGATAACACCCGGCGATGCCTGAATACCGAATGAATCACCTTCGTGATCTGTTTGAAGAGTAACGTTAATTGTAGCAACGTTAAGCTCTTGAAGATCAGTTCTTTCTGCAGACTTTTCATAAACATATTTGTTAATGGTAATTAATTCACCAGCCGCGAACGCAGATTTACCTGCATCTTCAGTATTTAAATAGTTAATATAAAAAGTGTTTAGATCTGGTGGACGTGTTTCGAAACCACGAGAAGCAGTAATGACCGATGCCTTAAGTCCAGTACCACTTTCGAGTTCGTAAACAATGTCTACCTCTTTTTCAACACCACTTTCAGTGATGATGGACGGTCCACTAATAAAAGTTTCTACGTCGAATCCGGTTTTATCTACAACTTTTACATATTTCAAACCGTTGAGATCTGTAAAGTTACAACCTTTAATAACACTACCTTCTTGGTAGACGTTATCTCCAAATTGTTCGACCTGGTTTTGAAGAACTGTCTGAAGTTGAGTAAGCTCTCTCGCCTGTACAGCATACGCTGGTTTAAACAGGATTTTGTAGAACTGTTTCTCAATATCGAAGTCGTCAAAATATGGCGCGATATTTAAGTCTGTATTAATAGGCATCTACTTATGTTTCCTTAAATTTCCAAGACTAGCTTGTATTCTTCTCTAGAAGTTTCTGTTCGTTCAAGAGGAACAAAGTCTTCCATAAAATACACTGTTCCAGATCTTTGGGTATACCGTGATTCAATAATATTGTTGGCTACTGGTGTATTTATTTGCAATCTTTGACCTGTTGCATTGATCAAATCTTTAGTAGGGTCTAAAGCAATATCATTATTTGCTTGATTTACATAAGGACCCATATAACTGCACAAGAAAATAGAATTAGAACTTGCTTTTACTGAATGAACTCTACCTTCAAATGTTTTATTATTATCTACATCGATTTGAGATACTAAAGAATTGATTGTTACTTTTGAATAATCATCTGTAATAATTTCAATTCTATTGTCAAAAACCGTTGGTGAATCTGTAATTTGATTGTTTGCAGGATCAGGTGTAAATGTCGGATTTTTAACTAATCCAACCACAGAATAACTGTTTGATTTACCAATTGCATTATTATCTGTTTCTGTAATATAACCATATAGTAAAACATGACGGCATTGCAGCTCATCAATTAGGTTATAGTTATGGCCTCCTCTTGGAGCCAATATTGGTCTTAAAACAGCCCTAACATCAATAGAATTATTATCGTCAGGATCAAAATTAAATAACGGATCTTTTACTGTAGCAACAATATTATTATAATTTGATCCTGTATTGATTACTTCAATGGTTTTAATTGTCCCATCATCCAATTTTGGAATTGCTGTACAGCCAGTTCCATCTCCTGATATTTCTACTGTAGGTACAATTTTAGCGGACGAGCCATTTACGACTCCGTCTCCTAAAGGATCGCCTTGTACTTTAAATCTACCTCTGCCGGTTCCTTGCTCGAATGTGTAAGTATCAACAGTGTAAGCATGCGACTCTTGTGTTGAACTAATCGTAATATATACAGTCATACCAGAATAGTAATTACTAATTTCTGATAAACCTTCTGCAGTAATTACAATTGTTCCATCGTTTTGAGCAGGGCCGAATACTGCAGCACTATCGATATGAACATAACCGTTGTTATCAATATAATTTTCTACAAAGATACTACTTACTGGTGAACCAGTGATTGCGGTGTTTGCTGGATTTTCATTAAAAGTTCCAGGCAATGGAATATAACCGACCGCATTATACGCTTCAAACTCTTGCTCAGTTAAGAAATACATAAACTTCCACAAGTATCCATCAGGCATTAAATAAAGCTGCTGATTTGTTTCAGCATTATAATTTGGTGGAGTAGTAGAAGCTGAGCCGTTATTATTGTTTAAACATTTGTAAACACGATAATCACCAGAATCGTTGTTATTTGGTTCGACAACCGCATAAAAATTAGTGCCGTCTAAATTTACTTTATCATCATATTGAGTATAAACATTATCTTTTTGCCAAGGATAATATCTAATCATATATTTAATATCTGAAGTTAAAACTTGCTTACCAAAAATAATATTTTCTAAGAAATCATTTTTACTAAACTGCGAATTCACCGCGTCAACAGTTGTAAGCTCAGTCAATGCAATTGACGAGACAGCGAAGTAAAATTCGTTGTTTGCGATATCATCATAGAACAAACGTAAAGTATCGTTCTTGAGTTTTGTTGTTAAGACTTCTGCCATTTCACACCTTGAGCTTTTTTAATATTTATAAAGATTTTTAGCCGCGCCTACGTATGAGAGGACGAGGGTAAGTACGTCCACTTGTTGGTCTCGGTTTAAAATTTTTCTTGGGAACAGTATTCCCATCTTCTGGTCTTTGGTTAATCCAACGAAGGATTCTGTTTGGAGCACCTTGCAAACTTTGAATATCGTTTGGATCATCTGCTTGTGTATCAAACATTAAATTTTCAGCTGCATTATCTACAATCCAAGCATGTGCTTCTGCTTGAGTCATATTTGGCCACGACTCTGCAAGACAAGCTAAAACACCCGCAACTTGAGGACCTGACATACTCGTACCTTGATACTTGTCAAAATTATATCCTGATAATCTTGGATCTGCAATATCACCAGCTTTTTCATGTACACTGCTATTAATTGCTTCGCCTGCTGCATAAACATCTACCTGACTGCCGCAATTACTAAATGATGCTTTATCTTCATTATTATCATTACCAAGTGCGCCCACATTGATAATTGGTGCATAACCGGCACCAGATCCCGTTCCTCTATGCGGATAAAAAGTGTAAGACGTTCCAAAATAAGCAACTTTGCAAGTATTGTTGTAATCTTGATCTGAACTATTTACTGTTTTCCAAGCATCATTACCAGCAGAAGCTACAATAATGATTCCATCATCAATCGCATCTTGCATATCAGCTTGGCGAGAAGTAAAATAGTTTGGAAAATCTACATTAATTCCGCTTGGTGTATAGCAGCCACGAGCATCCAATTCTGCTTCAGTTAAATCTCTGCCTGGGTTATAAGCAACACCTCTATAAGTAAATTCTGTAATATTATCAAAATTATTATCGCCACATGTAATCACAGATCCATAACTATTATTTGTTATTGTTGGGTTTCTTCTTCCAGTTGCAGGATTAATTGCTTTGCTATTGTGCCAAACCCTGATGTAGTCCCACATAAATGAGCTGGAGAGGCTATTAGGATTAGTACCATATGGACTTATATTGTAAACATTAGCATCTCTGGCCCATCCCTGTGAGTTACCAGCAACAGTTCCGCCACAATGACAACCATGATTATTATCGTTAGTTCTATCAGCATTACCGCTATCTACGTATGGTGTATAAACATATGTTCCATTAGAACCACCGGTTACTTGATTAGTTAATGAAAACCAATTAAATTGAACAACTCGACTTCCGCCGCTGCCGTCAGGATTAACCGCAAATTCTGGATGAAGAGGATCTATATGCCCGTCAACAATTACAACATCAACATTTTTACCAGACGCAGTAATTGTTAAATCTGTAGTAATTGTTGATACACCGCCGTCGCCCCAGTTATTTCTATTTGTGGCTTCGCTATGTCTTAATAAACCCCAGTTTACGTCTGTAGCCGAATCACCCCATGCTTTATCAAAGGCGCCATTTGTAATTGTATATTGAGGTTTGATTGTAATATCAACAAGCTCTGCTAAATCGCAATCCCAAACTCTTGGATCTGCTTTTACCAATTCAACTTCTTCGTCAGTAAGCATGTAATGAGTATTACGACTAATTAATCTTTTGTTCGCAACCTCAACGGCTCTATCTGGAATAAACAGATTGCCACCGGGTGTTTCCATATCTTCATAAAAAGATTCTAAATCTTCTTTACGATGAAGAGTAACAATCCATTCTCTGCGTTCCATTTTACGCCTCTAGCTGAACAAGTGTTAAAGTTGTAACAACGTTTTGTGTTGAGCCTGATAAGTTTTTCACTGTCATTGGAATTTGATTTCCAGATTCAAGCCATCCAAACACTCCCGGCGAAAGTTTTACAGTTTGTGCACCTGTTGTAATTACTTCGGCAAGAACACCGGCGTCAGGTGCAGGGTCTGATGTTTGCGCACGAGAAGCATCGTTTGTTTGCGAAGTAGCATCTGTATAAAGTCTTACCCATGATGCATGTGAAGTTTCAATTTTCATTAATCCGAAAGATTTAAATCCGTCTATGTTTACCGTAACTTGAGTATTGTTTCCTAAGCTTGTTGCGGTATGAACTTTAGTGGTTCTTGTTTCAAGAGTACCTGTGTTACCGCCACCGCCGCTGACATCAGACATATTAGCAAGTTCTACCCATGCACCTGCGTGAGCAAAATAACCTTTACCCGTTGCGTGTACGTGAGCAAACATGCCATGATATGTTGAAGCACTTGGTAGATCTGAAACCTGATCGTACACATTGGCAAATAATACTTTATTGCCACCCATATCTAAATCTGAACCAGTTACAAGATTTATAATTTCTGTATTAGACAGGCCACCGCCACTGCCGCCTGTAGCATCATTCACCCAAGCATAGTCAGTACCATCCCAAGATAAAATTTGATTATTAGCAGCAGTACTAACGTTTAAATGCGCATCAATATCTCCTGTATTAAATGACGCAGTTGCGTTAGCAAACGTTAAATTTCCATTTCCGTCTGTTGTTAATACTTGATTGTTAGAACCGTCTACAATACCAAAAATTCCAATGAGTGAGTTTGGTATATCGCTCAGATTGTTCCAGCTGCCTGAAAACTGCCCATCGTATAACTCGTCAAAGTTAGACACGATTTTAATCATGGCATTTCTAAGCGCGTCACCGGTTCCGTCGTTGGCTGCTGTGCCGTAGTTAATAACTTGCTTTGCCATGTGAGCTCCTATTAGTTTTTATAGTTATTTATTTAAGCGTTATCAGAAGTAATGTTAATAGTATCAACAGAATAAACGACGCTATCAGCTCTCACCGTCTGATCACCGACATCTTGATCTGGCCCAACAATTGGACTTCCACCAACGATATAATCGTCTTTTACTCTTAGAGCGAATTTATGAGTTAAGGTTGGTCCGGTAAGTTTATTATATTCAAAGTTGCCAAACATTTTTGTACCAGCAAGATGCATTGTGTCTTTTAATACTTGCTCATATTTTGCAACTGTTACCGTTGATTTTAACTCGTAAGAATATTCTTGAATAAAATCACTGTCTTGAATTTTCTTTTTACTATCATAATATTCAAAAACATTTGTATCAGGATTTGTTCTATAACCGTTAATATGTGAGAATTGGCTACTCCAAAATCCTGCAGTAATACCTTGCGATGTAGCTCTTAGTTCAGCTTTTGCGTGTCTAGTACCTTCATCATCAACTAAATAAACAGTTTCTTTATCAATATATCCAAACCCTGAATCACGTATTTCTGCTGCAGAAATTCTACCAGTTGAAAATTCTGTTTTGTTTTCCATAATGGCGTTGTTACCAAACTGCATTGAATCATAGTCTCTTTCAATACTGCTGATCGCAAAGTTTCTACCTTTATGAGTAATATCATCGGCGCCACCAATTCTAAATCCATAATAAGAATATGGAAGAACATATATAAGTCTTCTATCATTATCAAGCTTTATAATTTCGCCAGTCACTCCTGTAGACGCTTGTGTAATTTCATCGCCTACAGTGAAAGACGCAGTATAATCTTCTACTAATATTACTTGATTATATCTGTCGAATGCAATCATTTGTTCGTCACGCACTACAGTAAATGTATCATTTACATAATCAGCGCCGGGATTAATATTTTCAAATGATTGAATAGTACCAATATCAAATGGTGTTAAATCAAATGCTTGATTCAATGGTGTTGAAAGCGTAACCGGGCTTGCTGAACCTGACATAAGTGCAGCTGCTGGTGGATTCGCATTATAATCTGATGAATTTAAAGGAACAAAAGTAAATGGAGCAATAACATCAGTAATTAAACTTACTGTTTCGACATTTTCTAATGCTTCTACTTTAGCATCAGTAATTACTCCGGTGTTTGCATATAACGGTCCAGGTGAGCTTTCATTTTTTGTTGATACACTAAAGATATCGCCGGTATTTGCAACCGGATCATATGCCGTAAGTGTAAAGTTTCCGCTTGCTCTATTTGTTGAAATCGGTCTGTTTACTGCAAATGTTTGGCCTGGCTCCATTTTAACGCCTACCGCAGATCTGTTTTGACCAATTACAGTACCTTCGTTTCCTGCACTATCAGATAAAACTTCAAGTATTTCAAATCTAAAATCTTGGTTATTTAAAATTACTACCTGATTTGAAACTTGAAGTTTTGTATTTGCAATGGTATATCCAAAACCGCCATTTTTTAAAGTATATCTTACAGTACCAGTAAATTCATCTTGCAACTCAGTTACAATTGCTTTACCACCTGATCCGTATCCAGACGAGCTTTCAATGCTGTATATATCGCCGATTTCGTTATCTGTGGTCCCACCATATTCTAAATCAATAATTAAAGCATCTGCTGAACCATTGAGCTTACCAAAGGCAATATCTTCTCCATCAATACGCGCAAGAATATCGTCGTACTTAATAAATTTACCTTTTGGATTTGTGATATAAATGATAGGTGTTAAAGTACCAGCCAAATAAACAAAATTAATTTTATCTACAATTGCTTCGGCTTTTGAAATAGATCCATAAATATTTTTACTTAAAGCATCTGCGTATGTATATTCTTTACTTCCATCTCTGTTTGTGAAAGTACCAGTATTTTTAAACATCTGCAAATATGTACCAGTCTTCCAATTTGATTCAGAAGGCTTAAACATATATTTTGCGGGATAATTTACTTTAACATCTGCTTCATAAAACATTCTAAAGAACAATTTTAATCCGGCTTCAGTACCTTTACGTCTGTAAAGATCCATAATATTACGAATCACAAATCGTAACGTTCTATCGTCATCAATATTTGGCAGATCTGACATAAATTTCTTTTTGAAATAAATGAGCATTTCTGCAAGGGTTGTTCCAATGTCGCGATATTCAAACATTTGTCGTGTATTGTATACACCCATGTTTGATTCTGATTCTACGAATCTATAATATTGCTCAACCATATCAATAAGCTCTTTACCGTATATACGATAATAAGCAGGAAATTGATTTGCTATTTTAAAAGCAATATTTTTTTCGACTAGAGTGACTTGATTATCGGCCATTAGTACCCGCTGCTCCCTCCGCTACTTCCACTACTACTTGACGATGAAGTAGAACCAGTAACAGTTGACGTTGATGCTGTTGTTGCTGATGATGTAGCAACGCTAAGAGCTGAGCCCGATTCAATTATATTTACAGTCACATCATCATCTTTAATAAGGAAGATTCTACCAGCAGGTGTTTTAATATCATCCATAGATGTTGTTACCATAACTCGAATACCTGAACCTTCAAAGCCTTCTGTTTTAAATCCTGTTAAGCTAATTTCTCCAGTATCATAATTAATGCTACCAGCAATAGGCTTAACTACCTGTGGGTTTACTAGATCAGAAGTAACAATTTGAATATTTCCTAAACCGTCATCTTGGAAAAATGAATCTACGTTGTTATATTGGAAAACACTACTCTTAACCGCAGGCTTATAATCAGTAAATCCTCTATCAATATTAAATGGATACGGTTTTACAAGCTTTGCGTAAAACTTAAATGATGGGCTTTCTGTTTGATTTAATGCTGGGCTGTAAATAACGTAAGGACAAACCGATGTTTCACTACTTACAATTGCATTTTCACTTGCATCAATATCTTTTGTAAGTTTAGATAATCGTAACGTTACGTCAAAATTATCAAGATTATTTGTGTTATATGTCGAAATTGCATTTCTTACCATTACTTCGATTTGGCCAGCAGACTTCTTAGTCACTTTCGGATCATAATAAACGTCAGCATTTACGCAACCATACATAAATTCTGAATCAATAAAAATAGGTTCCACAGCAATTGGTGATTTATCTTCTAGATACGCGATATAAGCACTCGATAAAGTATTCGATAATCCTTCTCTGCCTTCGCCAAGATAAACTGAAATTGCAACTTTACCAAATTGTGGAGGAGTTAATTCTTCGCCACCATAAGCAGAGATTGCTTTAATTTCTGGGAATTGAGTTTGTAGTAATACTTCATAATCTTTTGTTGTAACTGCTCGTTCTTGAATTTGCAAAGACTTAGGAGCGTAATAACGAATACTTTCAAGTGTTTCTCTTTCTGCGCCACCTGCCGCATTTTGAACTGTAACAACTTCTGCAGAAGCATTATCTGACGTTAATTCTAAATTAAAACTAAAAGCTCCATTTGCTTCAATTCCAGAAGTAATACGATATCTTACTCGAATATCTTCAAATGCTTCGGGTTGTAAACCAAATTTATTATTACCAAAGTAAACTGTATAGCGACCGTCATAATATGGTTCTACATAAAATACTTTATCAGTAGCACCTACACCAAAAATATCATTGCGTCTTAAGAAAACGTTTGCGTCATCTGTTTCTTCAGCATCAACAAATACTTCAATAGAATCTGTATCAGCATTTTCGTTTGTTAAAATAACACGAAGAATTCCATCATCACCAATAAAGTAACCTTCTCTTTCGAATGATGCGAGCATTTGACCTTCATAAATTTCAACGTTATTAGCAACAAAAGTATTTGGTGCGGTTTTACGAGCAATCCATGTTCTATCTGTTACAAAATCAAACTGAGTACCTTGGAATGTTGTACTAAATTGAGAATAAGCTGGAATTGTAACTGTTTGTCCTTCAATAGAATCATCAGTAATTGTTACGTTTACAACAGCGCGAGCAGATCTACGAGAGCGAGGTAAATAATTTAATTCTTTGGCATGAGACATCACCGAGTTTTTTAAGACAGCCGAGTCGAGGAACATCTCGTTAATTGCCATATTAGCATAAAAGTTATTCTGGAAAGTATTATATGCTAATACATCCAAGAACACACTCATGTTCGAACCTTCAAAGTTATAATCTTTGAATTGCGTTTGATTTCTCAGATAGTCTTTAAACTGAGTCTTAATTGACTCAAAGTCTAATTCTGAAATATTTAGCTTGGCCATTTACCTAGTCCTCTCTAAGAATACATCAAGTTCGATTGGCTGCTCAACGTTCTTGATGAAAAAAGTAATTCTTACTTTAACTGTATTATCGTCTATATTAGAAGATACTGCTACGTTTTGTAATTCTGCTCTTGGTTCATATAATGCAATCGTATCTCTTACATTATCTTCAATTAATTTCATAATTGATGGTGTGATATTCTCAAATAACATGGCGGTAATATTTCCACCAATATTTGGCTGCATAAGTCTTTCGCCACGGTCAGTGAGTATTAGATTTTTAATTGATTCTTTTACTGCGTCTTCATCTTTATTTAAAGTTAAATCGGCCGACAACGGGCTAATCTCAAGATCCTTTTTAAAGTCTTGATAGATCGTAACCTTTTTGCTCTTTGGTGTAAATAATCTTGCTACCATTTTTACCTTCTATCCCAAGATCTTTCTGGGCCGATGTCTAAGTGAATAAAGTCTTTATAATAACCAATTCCTCTAAAGCCTTCTTTGCGCGCTAACGATACAAACTCTAAAAGTGCTTCACTACGTGGACTGAATCCTGGCCATGTTAAATCAACTGCGTTGCCTTGCAAATGCTGTGATTGCTTAGCTCCTCCAACCTTAGTGTTGTATTGCTGGCTTCTAAATCCACTATTTAAAATTAAATAACTACTAATAATTCCTTCGTCTTTTGCTGCCTTTTGTAATCTCATAACCAAAACTTTTACTATAGGATTTACTTTAGTCCAACCTTCCCACATTGGTTTCATTCCAGTATCTGGATTTGTCCAGCCGCCTTGAATTCTTAACTTATCGTGGTGTTCTTTAATTTGTTCCCACGAAGGTAAATTTTTCAATTCTTCTAATGTTGGTTCTCTAATATTTCCTGCATCTTCCCATAGTTCTTTAGCTGTATTTATTAGATTTTGTCTAGTCGTTTCAAGAGGACGAATCGCTCCAGCTCTAATTGCTTCACCTGTGACTCTATTTGAAGCATTTGATAAGCTATTAAATACTTCGTCATAGCGATTTGAAAAATCACTAAGTGGATCTTTGAGTTTTTGAAACAAACCTTCAATACCAGTTGCCATTGCGCAAATACGAGCAATTAAAGCTACGATTTCTTCTACTGATGGATTTGCAAATAATCCTATCGCATAATCAATTAAAGCTTTAATTTTTTCTTTAATTCTTTTTGCGTTATCATCTCCGCAAATTTGTTGTAACTCTGTTTTCTTTTCTTCTGCCTGCTCTGCAACTTTTACTTGAGCAGGTGTTGGAGTTGGAAGTGGTCCAGTAATTGCTTCGACATTAAAGTTAGCAATTGATTGACAAACTTTTTTAATAGCTCCTTCAACCATATCACTGATTTTTTCTTTAATTGATTCAATAAGAGCTTTTACTTTAAGTGCTTCAAAGGCTGCTAATAATTCATTTTTAACGTTTTTAATTCTTTGAATAAACCCAAGAACATCTTGAACTAATCCATCAATTTGACCAATCATATCAAAGAAAGCGTCAACAGCTGCAAATATACTTCCAAACAAAGAACAAAAGCCACCCATAACGCTTGTAGCAAAATCGCCATTATAATAATCTTCAAGTTCACTAAGGAATCTCGATCCTTGCGCATTACTTGATATGATAGCAGTTGCTGGTGTATAATTTTGATCTTTGATAAACGCCGCAAATTCTAAAGGAGTAAGAACACCTTTTTCTAAACGTTTATTTAAAACAGGATAATTTGGTAACTGTTGTTTAATTGTAGGTCTTTGCAAAAAGTCACGGTTAATTAATTCAACTGTATCATAAAAATCAGAATATTTTCTAGAATATTCGGCTAATGCAGTGCTTTGAACATCTTCAACAATATTGTTTGTAAATTGTTTTTCAAAAACTTCTACTTGCGCAAATGTATATTCACCATTAGGATTAGAAAGCGGGCCAGTAGGAACCGCATTTCTTTCGTATACAGACTTTAAACAGCTTTCACAAAGCGCCTTTCCTGGTTGACATGTACAAGCCATTATCCTGCACCTCCACTTAGTACTGCATCATGACCGGCTTTAACCGCATCAATAGCGTTTAAGAATTCTTGAACGGTTGTAAGAGCTCTATTACCAGCCTCATCTCCGGCATACTTACTTCTACCAGCGTTTGGTCCTGTAACTAATGGTAGTGAAGCCCATTCGTTTGCAAGGTTATTTGCAAACTGTTCTCTTGTAAGTTCACCATCCACAAATTTCTGTAATCCACGTTGATTAAGTAAAATGATTGCCATTTTATCTTGGTTTTGTGGGCTAAATAAATCACCAGCAGATATACCTGCTCGAGTATATAATGGATTGCCTGGCCCTGCAGAGCTATCATTATTATAACCACGTAATGTATCTTCCATAATTTGATAACGACCAACCGCTTCAGACAATTGGTATTGATCAATACTTTCTTGCCAATCAAGTACTTCTTGAATAGTCATTTGTGTAAGTGATTTAGCAGGATAGCGAGATTGAGAAATTAAACCTGATATATCATCATATCCTTCGCTTTCTTTATTTCCAATAAAGTCAAGCAATGGAGTTACAGCACTTTGAGTTGCTGCTGTGATATCACCTATCGTTGAAGGTGAGCTACTTCCTCCTCCTTCGCCGCCGTGATCTCTAGAAGAATATCCAGATGAGCCATAAGAGCCCGGATTATCTTTTGGTAATACAGATGTCGATTTAGAAGTCGGCTCAGGCGCCACAACTTTTTCTGCATACCAAGCAATTTCAGGAATTGCAGATCCTGCTACGAACGGCTGTTGATTTACTGGTGGAACTGAAAAGTCAGCTGTGGCTATACCAGTGGTAGCAGATGCTGTAGATGAACGAGCTAATCCGCCTGCAAGATTTACAAAATTATCTATGTTAACAATAGGTGAATTGATATCTGTTGTAACGCCACCTCCAACTGCTACACTTACTGCAGCATCTAAATCCATATTAGCACCAGCTGATATAAATGTAGATCCTAGCGATTTAGCGTTCCAAATTGTTGCTAACTGATTCACTGCTACAGAAAAGATATTTAATTCAGCAGTAGCTTGAATATTAACTTGTGTATTTCCTCTTAAACCAAGTTTGTCGGTAGCATCTACGAGAATCTTTTCTGCTTTCATAGAAATAGCGCCATACTGACCGGCAGTTAAATCACCGCCCGAAAGCTGTAATTCTTTTTGAGCATTGATTGATAATGTGCCTGCATTAGCATTGACTCTTACGTCGGCACCTCGTACAGAAACTTGCTCGCCTGCTTGGTGAACTGATTGGCCACCTACAGAAAGCATATGGTTACCATGCACTAAAGTTGTTAAATCACCTTCGATTTCTTCTATTTTATTTCCACGAACATAAACATAACTATTACCCATAATAGTTACAGTACTCATGCCGCCAACAACCACGTGTTGCTTGCGATCCATTACATCAAAATGATCGCTGACTGTTTTATTTGTTGTAGTTCCTCGAGAATCTATCTCAATAAATGAACCAGATTTATGACGTACTGTAACTCGTTCGCCGCCTGGAGTATCATCTAATTCAATACTATGATGAGCAGTTTCCCAAACTTTGTTATGAGGATATTGTGTATTAAATGCAGATGCTGGCTGATCCCACGTTTCTTCCGTACCACCAACTTTAACGTCAACAGTTCTACCCATTTCTTGAGTAAGAACTGGAGTTTCTTGAATATATTCGCCTCTTAAATAACGAGATTGCTGTGGCTGCATAACGTCTTGCGGAGCAGATCCGTGAGCAGTTTCATTACCATCTTTATCTGGAATATGGCCCCATCCATTTTTTACTGGATCAATAATTGTAGCATATTGCGTAGGAATTAAACCCATCACCATTGGTTCTTGAGCATCTCGACCATCTAAGAACACACCAAACACCCAGCTGTTTACCTTTGGAATATTATTTGGATTATAATCACCTTGCATAACCAAAGCCCAAGGCAATTCATCTCTTTGTACTTGCTTATTTGTTCCATGCACTCCAAAGGCGCGAACTTGCACACGACCTTCCTTACGAGGATCGACATTATTTTCGATCACTCCTATAAAAAATAAAGGATTTTGTAGTCCTATGCCGCTTTCCATTATGTAACCTCTGGTATTTGTTGATCTTCAGTTCCTTCATTACCAGAACTAAAATCAAATTTCAACAATCTTAATGAAGTAGTTAATGTATTTCCTTCTCCACTATGATTAGTAGCTTGAATTAAATATCGACCGCCAAGTGCTCGGTTAATTTCCACTTTTCCATCTTCGGCCTGATTTAAATTTTTTATATCAAGATGAATTACTTGGCCAGGTCTAAGGTCCATACGACCTTTCATAGAAGCAGCAAGCACTGTTCCATTTAAGTGATGATAATAAGAAACTCTATTTTGAACAATTTCAGAAAGATGTTTATTTGCGTGTAAAGAAGATGGAAGATCTCCAGGCTTTTGGTATGTTTTAAATAACATAAACCTACGAGCATTTTGTTGAGTAAAAACATCTCGTTTAAACTCTGGTGTATGAGGATCGTCTTCTTCTTTTTTAGTCTTTCCATTCATATCTATATATTTAGCATTATCATAATTAAATTTATGAACTGTAAAATTACGACGTACTAAATCAATTTCAGCAATTTCATTTCGGTATGAACCGTTATATATTTCAGAGCTTGTATTTTTACCCTTACTAATTACTGAAAGATTTTCAATTCTACTTACTTGAGAGCGAGCATTCTCTGGTGTTAAGTCTGCTTTTGGCGCATAAAAGAATCTTTCGATTCTATTGTCTTTAAGTCCTTTTAAAAAATATTCGTCTGTACAAAAATAATAATTTTCTAATGTTTCGAAGAATCTAAAAGTTTGAGATGGACTATCTGGATTATATCCTCTCGCCGCTAAAAAATACATTGCTTCTGTTGGTGATAAATCGGGAATAATGACTTTTGTAATACCAACAGTAGGTTGTACAAAAAATTGCCTATCATATTCCTGTGTATTTAAAGGAAAGCTTTGTGAAGCAAGAGCTAGTGTTCTAGATCTATCGTCAGGATCTAGAGCTGAGCCTTGGCCAACCGGTGCAAAGTAAAGAGTAAACGCTGCCTTTGCAATACCACTAATAGAAGATCTAAAAGGTGCAGTTACTTTTTTAAGTGAAGCATTAAAAGATGTTTCGGAAACAAAATTTATATCATATGTAACCATATTCGAGTTATCTGAAGGCTGTATATTTGTAATGCTATGTACACGGCACATCAATTTAGTCGTTTCGCCAAAATCAAATGCTCGTATCCAAAGATCTAATTTTTCTTCAGCTCTTAACGGAAATTTTTCCATAAACCCAGTAGCATCAGCAATCGACAAAGATCCACTCCAAGAAACTTTATCCATCGCCTGCTCAATTGTAAAGCGCGTAATAAAGTTTCCAGACAAATCTTCAGTCTTACTGCCATCATAAGTTGTAATAGCAGCTCGAGTGATTTTAAATTCTGATGGGCTAAACCAGGTGTCTGCCATTAACCTTGCCTAATTTTTCGTGTAAATTCTGCAGAAATAACCGGTACAAATGCTCTATCAATTAAGAATATTTCTTTCTTATTTTCATTATCATAGGTTTCTTGGTCATAGACTTTCCAAGGTTTCCATTCACTTGGAATAATACGCTTAATGATAATTTTACGGCCTTGTTCTGTACGAAGAATAACGCGATCTTCTTTACGTAAATAAATAGTTTGGAAAGATTCAGGTGCTAGTTTGATAATATCTACAGCCATTTATTACACCTCTCTGTAATAATAGATGATGTTATCACCATTATCTTCTTTTGTCCATTCAACAACATCGTCGCCAACGCGTCCAGATTCTGTACCATACTTTTCAATTAAGTAGTTATTAAAATCTGCTTCAGCCATTGGCCACTGATGATATGGATCTAAAATATTATTTGACATGTAAACCAACCAAGTATAATCAGTTGATCCATAATAATAGTTTGCGATGTCTTCTGGTCTCTCGCCTTCTTTTACTGTAAAAGGTAAGTACAACGAAGGATTAGATGCGGCGATTTTTGTAAAACCGTTTCTACGAGTAATATCTTTTACTCGGTATCCTTCATAATCTATAACTGGAAAACTTTCAAAATATTTTGACATTATGCTCCTCCACCTCTAGGATCTAGGTTGGCATCTTGTACAGCTCTATCAGCATCGCTTACAATTCCCGCATTTGCTGCTAATGCTGCTTCACCATAATCTTCCGCGGTTTCGATTGCTAGTTCTTGCATTGATAAAGAAATCGTAACGCCGGCCGGTTTACCACCTTTTAATAAAGCCATTGTTCCACCTGCTCCATACTCAACTGTAAAATTAGTTACCATAGCTGGTTTAAATTTCATAAATGACGCGGAGTCTACACCTATTAGATACGTATATACAACATGTGGAAACTTTAAGAATGCTCTATTAAAATCAAACCCTGCCGCTTGGAAGTTGACGGTTTGTGGAAGTGTTGATCTTTTAATTACGTTAACGATATTATTAATTTGCTCTGAGTCTTGAACATTTTCTGGATATAAATCCCAAGAGAATTGGTGGCTTCTTAATTGTACTCCTTCAAAAACGAGAGTTTCTTTTGGGTTCAAAGTTTGCCCTGCAGCCAAATTAATTGATTGTCCCACATCTCCAATTAAAGGAGAAACTTGTTGTAGTAAATATCGAGCAATTAATGCAGAATCTTTATTTGTTGTAGCACCTAAGTCACGAGCAACTTGTTGTAAACTAAAACCGTTTCCGTCTCCACCTTTTATCATTTGTGCTAGCTGCATTCCAGCATTTTGAATAGAAGCAGGTAAATCTCCAAGTGTTCCCGTTCCACCCATTGCTACTCGGTTTAAATAGTTGGTTGCTTGTTCAACCAAAGGATCTCGGCTAATACCATTTAAAGTAATATTTGAAGAGTCTTGTAATTGTTTTGGGAATGGAAGTTCAACAGATCTTCCACCTCGTATTCCTACGCCGGAGCTTCTTCTACCAGTTGAGTCAGAAATAGTCGAAAGCAAGCCGCCAGAACCATTACTTCCGGTTGCATATTCGTTTTGAGCATATCCTGCTTCATAACTGAATTCTTTAAATAACAACAGCATACTATGAGGGTATGGCTTAGAAGGATAGCGAAATACATTAGCCCCTGCACTGTTTCTTTCCGCTTCTCTTCTAAAGACTTCTGGTCTACTTGTCATGTGATGACGCTACCTTCTGCTTATAAATAGTTTATTATTTCTATTTATAACAAAATATGGAGTGTTGTTTGGCTTATAACGGAAGGTTTCGGCCTAAAAATCCAAACAAATACAAGGGTGACCCAACTAAAATATTTTACAGATCTTCATGGGAGTTAAAATTTTTTAGTTATTGTGATAAACACCCTGATGTAATTTGGTGGCAAAGTGAGGAAGTAGTGGTTCCATATTATTCGCCTATTGATGGCAGACGGCACCGTTATTTTCCAGATGTAATTGTAAAAGCTAAAACGCCTGGAGGTGGATCAAAAACTTTGATGATTGAAATTAAACCAAAACATCAAACACGACCACCAGACAGATCAAAGAAAACGACAGCAAAAGGACGAGTGTCTAGAAAATATTTAAACGAGGTAAAAACTTACGGTATCAATGAAGCAAAATGGAAAGCTGCTCAAATGTACTGTGCTCAACGAGGTTGGGAGTTTAAAATTTATACAGAAGAAACTTTAGGAATCAAATAATGGCATCACTTTTTAACGACATTGTTTTAAAAGGTATTCGATCAGGACAAGTTCCTGCTCGTACTCAGGCTGCGCGTGACTGGTACAGACAACAAGCAAAAGATATTACTCGCACTTCTAGGAACAGAAGTCAAGGCGACAAACTTATTCGTGAAATGAGACAAGATTCTAATCGTCGTCAAGATAGTAGATTTATGATGGGTAATATGTACTTAATGACATATGATCCAAAGCACAAAGATAAGCTTCCATATTACGACCAATTTCCGCTCATTTTTCCAATAAATAAAGCTAAGGGCGGATTCTTAGGTATTAATATGCATTATTTGCCGCCGATCTTAAGAGCGAAACTAATGGACCAGTTGTATACGGTTCTAACAAATAAGAATTTTGACGAGAGTACAAGGATAAACGCATCATATAAAATTTTGAATGGAGCAGCTAAGTTTAAACAATTTGCACCCTGTGTAAAACATTACTTAAATGCCCATGTAAGAACTAAACCGGCATATATCAATCCAACCGAATGGGATATTGCTTTGTTCTTACCAACACAGAAATTTATTGGTGCCACTGCTACACAAGTTTATCGTGATTCTCGTCAAATTATAAGAGGCAGATAATGGCATTTAGAATTAACGAATTTAAAGCTCAGATGGATTTCTTCGGCGGTCCTGCTCGAGGATCTCTGTTTGAGGTCCAAATTATGAGCCCAAGAGGAGTACGGTCTAGAGCAAATTCAAGAGACTTGACTTTCTTCTGCAAAAATGCTATTATTCCTGGCATGGTAGTACAAGCCGCTGAAAACCTTCAAGTTGGCCAGTTCCGTAAAATGATGCCAACCGCTGTAAGTACCGAGCCAGTTCAAACACTTTTCCTATGTGATTCAGACCATCAGGTATTGTCATTTTTCCATTCGTGGGTACAAAATGTAGTAAACTATTCTACTGCTGCTGGATCATTTTCGGAAGTGGATGGTAAATTACCATTTGAAGTTGGATACAAAGATGATTATGCATGCCGTATAATTATCAGACATTATTCTACGCATTACGAAACTTCAGGATCTTATTATGAAGTGATTCTCGATAATGCATTCCCAATCCTAGTTGGTGATATTGACTTGGCTTGGGAAAATAATGATCAATACACAGTTCTTCCAGTTCAATTCCAATATGATAGAATTCAATACACTGGAGAGAGAATAGGCTCGCCAACCGCAAGGTTTGGTAGAGGGAACGGTTTATTAGGAATGCTGAATGCAGTCGGCTCCTTTGGCCAGTTGATTGGACAGAATCTAGTACCTCGCAATGTGCAAGAAGCCGTCAACAAATATACATCCGCAAAAAATGCTTTTGATAGGATATTTAGATAATTGGAGATATAAATTATGGCATTACCCAAAATTGATTTACCACTTTTTGAGATGACTTTGCCGACAACTCAAAAAACAGTGAAATATAGGCAATATACAGTGAAAGAAGAAAAGATTCTTCTTGTGGCTAATGAATCTAAAGATGCTATGCAAGAGGTGCTTGCTTTAAAACAGATAGTAAATAATTGCTTAGTTGATGTAGATGTTTTAGAGCTTCCTATGATTGATTTAGAATATGCGTATTTAATGCTTAGATCAAAATCAGTTGATAATAGCTTAGATTTTAATATTAAAGATCCTGATACTGATGAATCAGTAAATCTTAAATTAGATGTGGATGAAATAAAATTAGAAATTGGCGATGATTTTTTAGAAAGTTCTAAAATTAAACTCAATGACGAGTATTCTTTATTTTTAAAACTTCCTAATATTGACAACTTTGTTAAAATTATTGAAATGGATCCAAAAGATCCTTTAGTAAATTATTTTATTTTGGTTTCATGTCTAGATAAAGTAGCTTCTGAGGATGAGATTCATGAATTTAAAAATTATACTCAGAATGAAATTGACGCATTTATGGAAACATTAACAAACACCGTGGTATCTCAAATTCAAAAGTTTTTTGAGAATATGCCAAGACTAAGACATGAAATGAAGTACGTAAATAGTAATGGTAAAGAACAAACATTTGTCGTGGAGGGCATGCGCACTTTTTTTATCTAATGCTGTGTCATATCAATCTCGGCGAATATTACAAGCAGGTGTTCGCTTTGGCACAGCACCATAAATATTCAATAAGTGATATTGAAGGCTTAATACCATATGAAAGAGATCTTTATTTTGCAATGCTAATCGAGTTTATCGAACAACAAAAAGAGAATAATAAGTAGGAATTAAAATGGCTACTATGTCAGCAGAAACACAAGCTATAATCGATAGGTTAAAAGCCGAAGGCGACTTGATGCGCAATACCGGTACCAATTCGCTTAAGTCTGTGAAAGTAGAACTAGGTAAATTCAACGATCTTTTTGGTGTTATCTCTAAAAATATTGAAGCTCAAACAGAATCTCTTGGACTACAAGCTAAATTACAGGCTGACGAGTTAGAAGCGCAAAGAACAAAAGAGCAATTTGAAGAACTTCAAAAACAAAAAAGAGAAGAAACAGAAAAAGAAACTCAAGATAGTTCTAAAAAAACTGATGAAATGATTGAAAAGGTGGGTGACAGCATCACTTCAGCCTTAACTCTAAAAAATATTGCATTAGCTGCCGGTGGCATCTTTGTAGGATATAATCTTCTTAAAGGATACATTAACGAGTCAACCGATGGTGGCTTTGATAAAATGATTAATTCTATTAAAAATATTGAATGGCAAGAAATGACCGGAACATTCAATAGAGCGTATCAAGGAATAGCCCAAGTAGATTTTGATGGATTAGCAAACACGGTAAATTATGTTTCAAAATCTATTGGTGAAATTGATTTTACTACTGTTAAAGACAGCGTAAACATTATGGGCACTAGAATTCAGCAATTTAACGATTGGCTGGGTGAAACTGGTGTAGGAGATGTTGTAACCGCGATTGCCGCTGGCGGATTAGTAACTGCCGGTGCAAGAGGAGCAGTGGGCGGCATCATGCAAAACACCGGAGGCGGTCTTAAAGGAAAATTAATGAGTGTTCCAAGAGGCTTAGCAACTGTAGTTGCTGGACTTGGACTTTATTACGCAGATGATCTTTCAAACTGGATCCGTGAACAAACTGGTGCTGAAGAAGGTGGTGCGAACGCCGGGCTAATCGGGGATATGGTAAATGTTACCATCGGTGGTGCTTCATTACTAGCTTTATTAGGGCCGGCCGTGTTGGGGAATCCAATTGGGATCGCATTCCTTATTGCTTCAGGAGCTGTTGCTCTAGGGGTAGTTGCTAAAAACTGGATTGAAAGACGAAATGCAGAAAATGAAACAGCTCTCATAGCAGAGTTAGAACAAAGAAACGCTGAAATTCAAGCTGCATTCGCGGGTGGTCTAGACCAAGAAGAAATTGACTCATTAGTAGAATTACACCAAGATGTTATTGACCAAATTAGAACAGCAACATCTGACGCGGCAAGGGAAACTTTAGAACAATCTGCTGAACAGATAAGACAAGCATTAGAAGCTAATTTAGCAAACCAAGAGTTCAATTTTCTTCAGCCAAGAGAAGATATGGCACCTGGTATTGCTTCGGCTGTTGAAGGAGCATTAAGCGGAAATGCTTCTAGTATACAAACTTTAAGAGATTTATATGGAAGACAATACGACGAAGCAACTTCTGAGTTTCTTACGGGCCCTTTGAATCGATTAATGTTGGGTTCTAAAGAAACGTTTCTTCAAAATGCAGGACGTACTGCTATTGACGATTATTTTGAAGCAAATGATACACCATTTAAACAAAGAGGAGAAATGAGAACTCGTTGGAATCAGCTCGTAGAAAATCAATTTATGAGAGGCACTGACGGATTTAGAAATTTCGGAGCGGGGACAGCAGCTATGCTTCACGGTACGGAAGCGGTTGTTCCATTTGGTTCTCCAGAAGGCAGAATATTACAGTCTGCATTTACTCGTGCTGATAGAATTTCTGGTGCTGCGGGAATGGACGGAGCAGTAATTGTTCATGCTCCACAAAATAACGTAACTGCGCCAGTAAGCGTAGTAGATGGTGGAAATCAAACTTCTGTTAGCACTGTAAATTCTTTTGGTGGGGGAAGTGGATCAGGCCCGGCGCCATATGGTATGACATCGGGCCTAGTTCAGTAATTACTTGTCGCCTTTATCAGAAACGAAGGAATACATTTCTTTGGCTTTTGCCATCATATCTTCGATAGAATACATTTCTGTGACTTTTTGAAATTCTTCCATCTGCATCTTACCTTGCTCCATCATTTTTTCAGCAAATGTCACATTCATGTGATACTGCTGATCCATATACTCTTTTGCAAGTTGCAACATTTCTGAACGGATTTCGAATGGGTTTTTATTAGACATCACTTCACCACCTTAGCGAGCATCTCGCCTGTTGCATTAGAAAATTCATTGATTTGTTTAAGGGACGCTTTTGTAAATGCGGTTTGAGTGTCGATAAAATCATTCAATGGTTTACTGAGTGTTTCATCTTTTACCCAAGTTGATACCCAACCTCGTTTTGCATTCTGGATTGCGTCAATCCACATGTTAGACATATATTCGTTCATTTTATTCTCCTGTTTGTGTATGTGTGGTTTACAAATATTCATTTTAGTTCATCGGCCATTAAATGATTGACGTTAGCATGGCCTTGCTCGTCTTCACGAACCTTGATTACTACGTCACTGAGTTTTGCATCCGATTTTAATTTATAATAATCGATTGCAATTTGTGGAGCATCAATATTTTCGATGTATCCACTATGAATTTTATTTAGGTATTGAGAATAGCTAACAACAGCTTGATCTTCAAAATATCCAATCATGCGATGAGCCGTGGTTGGAAAAAAGACATATAATATAAAGTAAAAATGCCAAAACACAAACTGAGCAAATAAAATCAATCCACGTTCAAACCAATTTGGTTGCGCAATCTCAATGAATATCATTAAGTGCATACGTTCATTTTCAGCTTCGTCAAGTAACGTCTTAATCCAACCACGATCATCAGGTTCCATTTTACGTAGGGATCGCAAATGGTTCCACATTCCAGCTACCATGCCAGGAACACCTGCTACTGTTTCTAATACTACTGCTCTATGGCCATATCTTTTTGCAAAGAATGTGTCCGCAAACCAGCGAAAAGTCATAGTTAGAAAATAAGCAACTCTGTCGCTCATATCAACAGGTGTTCTCATATAGATAGCTTTCTTTTATCCCTTTAAAAATTCCTGCGCACGATTAATAGAAATTTTACGTGGCTTCTTCTCTTCAGGGATTATGTTTTCTAATTCAATTGTAAGGATGCCATTATTCATTTCAGCACCACCGACAACAATTGTATCAGCTAGGTTGAATGTACGTCTGAAGTGACGAGCTGAAATACCTTTATGAAGATATTTAGTCTCTGTTTCTTCGTCTTTACGTCCTTCCACGGAAAGCACACCGTCTTTTACTTCAATTTCGATTTCTTCATCATTAAATCCAGCCAATGCTAATTCAATGACATAATTGTCATCATCTACTTTTACGATGTTATATGGAGGGTAATTGTTTTGGCCTGGTGTCGCATCTTTCATACGATCTAGCATACGATCAAAGCCAATAAAGAACGGATCATTAATTAAATCCGCAGTGAATCTACGTGCATTAGTGTTCATTTTGCTATCTCCTTTTATTCAAGCAAGATTATGTTTGCCGTTTTATAACCGGCGGTTTAAAGTGGGAACCCATAAGGCATTCCCACTATTATTTATATGAAACTACGAGCCTGTTGAGCCAAAACCACCATCTCGGTCAGTTTTTTGCACGGGTCTTTCTGTAGTTTCTTCGATTGGTTCACGAGTAATTGGCTCTATTAAACATTGAGCAATACGTTCACCATGTTCTATTAAGGCCATGCTTTCTGAAATGTTTTCCAACATAAGGAAACTTTCTTCCACATAGTCTGAATCTATTATACCAACTCCATTCACCAATGTCAACCCTTTTTTCAAAGCAGTTCCAGAACGGATATACATTTTCATTACGTGGCCTTCAGGAATATCAAAGATCAAACCTGTAGGAACAAGTACTCGTACAGATGGTGGCAACTGGAAAGCGTCTTTACTTTGCCCAACACCCTTTACAACCACGGGCATCTCTTTATTCCATGCATTATATGATTTTAAACGTTGACCATTTTCAATACATGCTTTAACATCGAAACAGGCTGATCCATCTGTGGCATATTCTGGAAGCTCTGCTCTTTCATTCACTTTATATACATTCATAATCACTTTTTCCCAATATTATATTTGGCTTCTAAAGTCCAACCAGATTTTTCTTTGTGAGAAAGAATCTTGATTTGATTTAGTGGAGCCACTGGTTCCTCCGATTCTTCGGGTTTTACAACCCTAACTAAATCCCATTCTTCTAAAAGATTTACAATCGTATTTCTTCTAGATTTATCTTCGTCGGTAAAAGTATTCTTCTTTCCATCTAAAATAAACAGCTCTTTAAAGTGAAGGATAGAATATCTACCTTGCTTATGTAAAATATGACATGTTTGGTATAGCTTTCTTTCTTTACGCGAAGAAATACCTATACGCGTTAACGTTTCTTTAACCTTTAAAAAACTGTCTGGAGAAGGAAGAGTGATCTCAATACCGACACCTTTGAAAATGTCTTCTTCTTGCATAACAACAGCACCTTATTTTATATTTTTGTTTTTTATTCACGATGCCCTTTTGACCATCATTTATATTTATTATTTTGTAACTCCCCCTGTTACCATCTTGCTATGGATCTGTTTAAGATCATCTGAAGATAATGCTTTCAGGTAGAGTTTAGCAACGGTGCGGTTGCATTGATAGACTTGTTGAATTGCGTCTAGATCATCGCTTTTCTTAGCCTTCGGCCATTTAGAAAAACGTTTACGTTTACGAAGTGCTCCACGATAATATTGAAATTGAGCATCATGGAAAAGGTGATGCCTCATATTCATTTCGTTAGCATGAAGAATTGTATCCTCGAAGTTAGTAAATCCACGATTTACCACATAAGGAGTATATTGCTTTTCGATTAACTCTGGGTTATCGTTGTTACGAATGACATCCTCTTTTGTAAAGGATACCGCATTCATAAAATCAAATGGACTATAGTCCTTGCTCATTATGTACATCCTCTATAGCTTTTAATATATCATCAAAATCGTCAGCACATGGTTGGCACGACACAACAGTGTGTGGTCCTTCTAATGTATCCATGTTTATAGTATATATGTTTTTCTTATCAAGTTTTTTGCCACAAAAATGGCAAGTATGTTTTTCGATAAGCTTGCTTAACCATTTACTCATACTGAAATATCGACAATTTGCTTTTCAGGTTTCACGAGTTCACCTTCACGATTGTAACGAATATAATCAATAGCCTCAACTCTAATTGAGCCGCTGAGATCTGTATGTGTTACTTTTGAAACCGTTTCTTTGTATGGATCTATAGTTGTACTTACATAAGAGCTTACAACAATAGGTGCTACTGGTCCAATATCGCTCATTTGTACTCCGATTCTAGCATGATTTCTGTTAGGAACGCAACCATATTTATTTCTTGATCAGCTACTAGACTTGATTTGTACATATAGTCAGCAAGAGTTACAACAAAGCCTGGCATGGATTTGAGCTGCACTTTATCATTTGCCATGTCATAGATCCGACGGAACATTTCATTCATATCTTGATCTGAGTTGAGAGCAACCCACTTACGCATATTTGTAAAGTCTTTACTCTTTAGAAGTTTAAAGAGCTCATCCATCGATTCTTGTTTGAGATTAACAAAGATACCTTCATCAATTTTACCAGTGGCAGCATAGGATTGCAATTCGGTAAGTACACGACGAAAATCAGGGAAATGTTTTTGAATTACTTGAGCAACAACCTTTTGATCGTATTCAACACTTTCATTATCGAGAATAGCATTGACACGTTTCATAAACTGCATTGCAAGTTGTGGGCGTTGGCTTTGTTCAATCGTAAAGTCTACCTCAGACAAACGAGAACGCAGTGGTTCAATTATACGATTTTTAAAGTTACAAGTAAAGATAAACCCGCAGTTGCTTGAATATTCTTCAATAAAATTGCGGAGTGCGGGTTGAACAGATGCTGCGTTGAGATAGTCCGCCTCGTCAAAGATGACGTATTTTCTGCCACCTGATAAGGATACCGCGCTGGCATACGTGGAGATGTCATATCGGAGTGTGTCGATATTGACGTTAAGTGAGCCGTTTTTAACAATATAATCACAGCCAAGTTCGTCGAGCATAGCTTTGGCGATAGTAGTTTTGCCAACACCTGGACCACCACTTAGTAGTAAATTTGGAATAGATTCATCAGCTACAAATTTTTTGAAAGCTGCTTTAGTTTTTTCTGGAAGAATTGTGTCATCAATTTTTTGTGGACGATACTTTTCTACCCAGAGGACTTCATTTGTTTTTGATTCGATTGACATGTTTCACCGTTTTCATAATTAAGAGCGTCATTAACGCATTTGCTAGAACAATATATCACATAGTTGTGGAAAAGTACAACTTTAAATTCTTTTCCACAGAATTCACAGTTACGGTAAATAGGCGGGGATACTTCCCCGCCCATAGTCATTAGCTTGCTACCTTATCAGCCAGAGGAGCATCCGCTGGTACTGCTGCAGGCGCTTCGGCGTTTGGCATTTGACCTTTTGGTTCTTCGCCTTGTGGTGCATTTTGACGGAGGAACATGTCCATCTTATTGCGTAGCATACCTACGCCAGCCATTTCATTGCCTTCAAAGGCACCACGACGTGAGACCACATCAATCATTTGAACAACTGTAGCAATATCCTGCAATGAGATATTTACCTGTTGTTCCTGCTGTTGCTGTTCTTGTTCAGCCATAATTTATCATCCTTTCTTATAAGTCGACTTAGTATCAATTGCCACAAAATATGTGACACCCTCACTTTTGAACTCAGAGATACCCTTTGCGCATAGAGTAACTTGGTAATCCTGAGGCAAAAGCTTAAGATTATCGGTTTTAATGATAATCTTAAATTCATCAGATGTAACGCCAATTTCGACGCCATAATCATCAGAATTATCATTGTTGCTATCAATTGCTTTTAGGTAGATTTTACCACCCTCACCAACGAAAGCAACTTCTGAAAATTGAAGAACACCGGCTGCTTTAACAACAGACGACATATCTTCCCAAGAAACAGTTACCTCGACATCGGCCGATGGTAATTGAATATCTTTTTCAGGTGCTGCATGAATCATAGAAATGTCTGCATACACGTACTTGGTTTTACGTTTACCATCCTGAATAGTAAAGTACTTATCATGGAATTCAACATCCGGATCCTGATATAGACCGAGAATAGACAAGAATCGAGACAAATCATAAACACATGCTTGTGCCGGGATTTGATCTGGAATTGTTGCAGTTGCAACCAATGTCTTTTCCGGTGTTACAGTTTTGAGAACATTGCCTTCCTTCATCAGGATAGACTTGTTGATTGTCGCAAAACTTTTAAGGATCGTAAGAGTACGTTCACTAAATTTCATTATATATAACTCCTTGATTTCACAGATTATTTATTAAATATATCACGGTTTTCATTCACTGTCAACTACTTTTTTTTCCGGTAATTTTTACGGTTGCTTTTTGCATCCGCTGTTGCAGACATACCAAGTTGACCGATATGACCTAACGAACCTTTGAACACGTATTGACCAATATGCTGTAGTTGCATCCAAGGGCACAACCATACTTTCATACCAGCTTTACGAACCCATTTGCAAAAGAAATAATCCTCAGACAAATAACGTTTAGTATCTGGATCAATAATGCAATCAAAGAAAGCAGTAATTTCACGGGTACCATCAAAGTTCTCTGTACGAGCATGGTCTGGTTTATAACCAAGTTCTGGATATGCTTCTTTAAATTTTTCAAGAGTTTCTCGTGGTATTAGCATGAATCCAGTACCACCTTCACCAATTTCAAGTGGCTCGCCCAGATTAAATGATGTTTTCTTATTCACAGGATTAAATACATAATCAGCAGTATAGTTTTCTAATTCAAAAGGATTATCATCTGCTTTACCTGCTTTCGCTGCAGCTTGTACTTTTTCCCAAGCGATTGTCTTTTTAGGATATGGGCCAGTAACGACGTGTTTGTTTTCTGGGTCTGCTAATTGTACAGCAAGCAATCCTAAGATATCACGAGGATTAAAGCCAATGTCTGCATCAATGAATACTAAATGAGAACAATCAGAGCGCAAAAATTCATCTACAATATAATTACGAGCTCGTTGAATTAAGCTTTCATTAAACAAATAATAGAATTGCAAAGGAATTCCGTTATGAGCGCACATCATAGATAAGTCTGTACAAGACTTTGTGTATGTACCTGCACACTGCGCACCGTACATTGGTGTTCCAATGAAGAGCTTGTGCTTTCTTAACTCTTCAATACTTACTTCAATTTTCATATTTCTACTTGCTCCATATCATTTTCTGCTCTATGAATAGCTTGAAGTCTCAAAATATCTGCGGCGATATCATGCGTACTATTATGAGCATTAAATACTTGTTCCCATAACTCTTTATTTTCTACGGGCACAAATCCATTTTTTGTAGTGAAGTTAAACTTAGCGTCAATAAACGTTCGAGTATCACGGTTCTTCCAGTAAGGAATATATTCGTTTAAAAACTTATCTTTCTTTATTGACATTGAAAGGTGGTCAAGAATTACAGGATCAAAGCTGTTTGATCTACTCCACCAATAATCAATTTTATCTTGAGAGCGAAGGTAGCCAATCATTTCTTCTATAAATTGAACTACTGTAAGATCAGTATCTCTCGGTTTAATATTTGCGCGCACTTCTTTTGATTGATTCATCCACCAATCTAAGTCTTCTGACTTGTAAGAAAAATCATAGTTTTTAATTTGATCTTGAATCGAAAGTTTAGATCTATGAGCGCCGGATATTAGTTCATGAAACGAATAAGGCTCATCAAGAAAACGATCCCATATGAATATTGTATAAGAACAATCAATTGCTGGTGCAATACGAGAGCATTGCCCTATTGTTTCAAAGTCTAGTATAAAGTCTGTTCTCATCCAAAAAACGCCTCAAGTGTTGTAACTTTTTCGTTATATTCTAACTTCTGAGTACCATTATACTGCAAAATGTAGTCGGTGTCAACCATTTTTCTTTCACCACGGAGTGTTGCTAGAACCTCTGTAGCCATGTCTGTGGCTGTTTGCACAGGTACGTTTTGGCATATATGGTTTGCTACTTTAGGGCCCGCATCGACCAATTCAAAGTCTTCGGGCAGCCCCATGATTGACATAGCTTCTCGGTAATTAATAAATCGATCTTCATCAGGATGAGTAAGCATAGTAGGATAGTGACCAACAAAAGCACCAATACGATCTTTTGGAACAATTACACCTCTTCTCATGATACTTCCGCCACGCGCAAGCTTTTCATGTTTGTACTTACATTTCTCAACTTCATTCTCATAGCCATTTGCTTCCATCCATTCGGCTACTTCATTGTATGTTTTACCTGCTCTTTCGATATAAGAGAAAGCATCTACACCACGAGCTGATGTTGGATCGACATCCTTAGAATGTTCTGTATGAGTCTTACCACCTTCAACTTCTTCAAGGATATACTTATAGTACGGATTATCCGATGGCTTTTTCTTATTGATTGGTTCTGTCTGGAAGTTTGATTTTACATTACGAATTAACTCTTCGATCGGAGTATATTCGCGATTGTAATAATTAAAAATTGGAACCTGCCCATTTGTATCTTTCCAAAAGAAGTAAAATGAGCGTTCTCGAACTTGTGGTACACCATGAAGCAATGACTTAGTACGATATACGGACATAGTATAACCGTTATCTGCACCAATCGCTTTCATTTGGTTTCTAACATTTGTACCAATTTTACCAGCAAATCCTGGAGCATTCTCACCCCAAAAACATTTTGGTTGATAATCACCAAGAATTAGGTTTGCTGTTTCAATCATCCATTTATTATTATCATTATCGTCACCATAACCATGCGACATCATAGACAAACCAGCGCAAGGACAAACTGACGATACAACATCAGCCTTTTGTTCTGGAATGCTACTACCAGCATCTAATACATGGTACGGTATTTCATTATTGTAATAATTAAGGATGTGTTTGTCATTACCTTCGAATGCTTCGTATGACATAAAATGAATTGGTGGTGCACCAAAGGCTCGATGTGAACCAATGGTTTCACCTCCAATAAGTGGGACTATACTTGCATGGGTAAAATCATTCATCATCTATAAACTTTCTCGCTATTGCCAAAGCTGAGTTAACTGCCTGATGCATATCAAGATAAGCATACAAACCGCAGCGTCCTATAAAGGTAACATTCTCTGGCTGGTCATTTTTATATCGTTCATACAACTCTCTGTTCTTACCATCACGATCTTTAACCGGATAGTACCTTTCGAAATTGTTGTCAGCGTAGTCGCATGGCTCTTCGAAAGTCAGTGTTGTGATATATTTATTATCTCCGTGACAAGGGATATTTTTCCATTCAGTCACACGAGTCTTTGGACCGTGGTGAGTAAAGTTCACAGTTGCGGTAGGCAGAGCCTGTGGAATTGGTAAGCTCACAGTTTCAAACTTAATTGATCGATATGGAAGCTTACCATATTTAAATTCAAAGTACTGATCAATTGGCATAGAGTTGAAAACATGATCGTAATTCTTTTCCATGTTAACATTGAAATCTGTATTAAGACCTAGAGTGATATTATGATGATGGAGCATATTCTCAACCATCTTCGTATAGCCGTGTCGTGGCATGTACTGAATCTTATCATCAGGGAAATAGTACTCATTATCATCATCACGAATTGGTACGCGATTAATAATATCAGGATTGAGTTGGTCTAGTTCAACTCCCCACATTTTCTTTGTATATGGACGGAAGAATACATCAAGAACATTTTCTTCACCGACCATATCTTTTGTTTCTCGATTAACCGGTAGTGTAGCGTATCGGCCATCTTCTAGTTGAGCTTTTACTTTATGGCGATATTCAACCCATTCAGTAAATCGTGACATCCAAGTGAATACTCGCTCGTTGTTTGTATGAAACAAATGAGGACCATATTCGTGAACTCGGATGCCGTGTTCATTTACATAATCATAAGCGTTACCTGCGACATGATTACGACGATCGATTACATGAACCTTATAGCCTATATCAGCAAGATCACGAGCAATCGTCGCACCAGATAAACCGGCTCCTACTACAAGTATTCTCTTCATGCTTCCAAACACCTTTTGATTTCTTCCTGTTGTACGAAAGTATTCAAAGGATGGTTATCATATAGAGCATCACGCTGAGCTTTAGCAGTTGTTTGCAATTGAGTAAGATCCATTGCTTCAACGTCTTGTACTTTTAGACCAGCCAATGCGTCGTCTTGATAGTAAACCATCATTTCAGGTTTATCACCAATGATAATAGAACCGGCGTCAGCAACCTGCAGTGGGCGTGCTCGCCACCACCCAGATCCGGCATGGAAGTATCCGGGCATTAGACAGCCCCATTGTTGTTCGAATACTTTTACCATTTCGGGTTCGGTTTTACGCTCTGACTTATACTTACCACGCTTCGCTCCGTAGTAAACAATTTCCCACTTCCAATCGTCAGGTTGCTGCGCCTTGAGCCATTTTCGCGTTTTCTCTTGTACAAGAGACGCAAAATTCCATTTCATTTCTTTTTCTGGGGTATCACCAAAGAAATTATCTAGTGCTACTGTTCCAGTTCCATAACCGTTGTCTGAGCGACGATTCAGGTGATATGGATTTGGATTGTATGTATAAACGTTTTCTTCTTTCCAGCCAAGTTCTAGTGTTGACATATCGCCACCTGCAAACGCACTTACAAGCAGACGATTTTCTTTACTGGTGATAATATTACAAGCATCAATATATTGTTCTTTATATGACGCAACAGTATCTTTATCTTCGACACCTTGCCATAGATCAAAGAGATACTGACGGAATACGCCTTCATCATTTGCTTCAAGCTTCTCTTTGTATGTTTCAATGGTGCTGTAGATCTGTTTAAACTGCCAATCATCAAAAGCAATAATGCAGTTTGGACGAGCGTGTACTGCATACAGACCGGCCCAGAGGAACTGACAGAAAGCCTGAATACTGTGGATATATACAATTACCTCATCATATTCATCTAGGTTCTCGCCTAGTCTTACAGGTCTTTGCTCAACCTCGTAGCCCATATCTTCAAGACAACGAATAAGCGAATAGTGAGATGGTACTACTTGAAGCTGTTGCTGTAGAAAGAAGTCTTTCGTACATTGGAGCTTATTCATACCGGTTACAAGAATTTTTTTCATTATGACTCCTTACACTTTAGTTACATTTTACCTTATATTTAGCCAAATGTCAACTATAAACTTAGATCCACGACTACGACACCACTTTCCTTAAACATTGGTAAACTTTTTTCAAGCCAAATTTTTTCCCATTCACCTTTTTTAGTTTTAAACGTAGGTATTACAACTCGCTTAATTCCAGCTTGTATAACACACTTAGTGCAATCTGGGCATATTGGTAATCCATATACGTATAAGGTGCAACCTTTAACAGATACACCATTGTAAAGAGCATTCATCAATGCATTCATTTCAGCATGAATAATGCGAGGATACTTTTCATCTCTGTTATTAAGCCGTTCTTCGCTGTCTTCAATACCTCTTGGAAAACCGTTGTATCCAGTAGCAAGAATACGTTTCTCATCATTGACAACTACGGCGCCAATTTTACTTGAAGGATCTTTGGACCAAGTAGAAATTGTATGTGCCATTTGCATAAAGCGCAGATCCCACTTGAGATCTTTTTGATCTTCTTCTCGCATACGTCGTCCCATATAATCCCAATAGCTTTCTCGCTGGTATCTTTCTTCGTAATATTCCATTCTACCCATCATCTTTCTTACCTAAGAGCTTTTGTTCCATTCGCTCTTTTATGTCTACAACTTTTTCTTTTTCAATCATATCTATGATAAGATTTGTAATTTCTAAATCTTTTTGAAGAAAGAACATTTTTTGCTGTATTTTCTCGATTTGTTTTTGGTAATACTCAATTTCTTTTTCTTTTCGTACTCTTGTCTCAATAATATCAGAGATAAGAATAAGCTTATTAGGCTTTTCCATTATTTCACCAAATTAAAATGTCTTTCGTAAACATGCAAGTTCATGACTTGCCAGATGAGCATACCTTTTTCAATCTCGCCATGTTCACCTGTAACTGCAGCCATTTCATTCCAATTAGAAACAAACTTGTCCATAAGGTATTGTGCCCAAGCATAATCATTCTTATAGCCAAAAACAACATCATTAGAACGCATTTGAGATACCATCATCAAGACACCATCACGAATATAGAATGTTTGTGCATTTGTACAGATGAAGTCAGACTTACCGCCTTCATTGAATTCAACCCAGATTGATGGACGGTTGTAAACCATTTGAGCACGGCGGCTGTCTGGATTACACCATAATTCATCAAAGGCCATATAAAATTGTTTGAAGTACTTATCCGAGAAAACAAGATGGCCATAGTTAGAGTTGATATTGCCATGCTTGTCTGCTGAATATTTCCAAGCAGCAGGGGCATCAGCTCCAGACTCTTTATTGATGTCGTAGATGTTAGTTGACTCGCTTTCGTACCAAGCGATTTCTTTCTTAATGTAATCTTGACTAGGTGTGCCAAAGATAGATGGTTCAGATGCAACAAAGTTTGCACCAATCATTTCGATAGTTTTCTGACCAGTTTTAT